>Ga0160427_10001111_pt1 | contig 16514 bp, 21 predicted proteins | sample SolpanmetagenomL_FD_108194 | JGI IMG/M metagenome (GOLD analysis project Ga0160427, IMG submission 108194) | Solar panel surface microbial communities from Lawrence Berkeley National Laboratory, California, USA - L | ecosystem: Engineered > Built environment > Solar panel > Unclassified ...
GTCCCGCCACGGTGCCCCCGTCTTGAGCCGCCAGAGGATGCCGTTGATGACCGGTAAATGCGGCTTGTACGCGTGTCCATGCCGAGGATTGCCAGGCAGCTCTTGCTTTCATTTGACCCATTGTGCTGGGGTAAGATCCGTTCTGTACATATCAGAATAAAATACCGTACTTAGTCAGACAGACCCTAGCGCGAAGGCGGTGCTGAAGCAGAATGGGCAGTCGGCAGCGTGATGGTATGAACTGGGATCATGTGGGCCGTGATCGTGGGCAGCAGAGCCTGCTGGTGCCATATCAGAGTTGTCCAATAGAGGCATGTAGCAGGCTGCGGTCCTCCCCTGCTCTGCCCTCTCTTTGCTGCCAGGATACCCATGAAGGCAGCCCCACCATGCATGCTGTTTAATGAATCTCAATGGACATCCCCCATGCCCTTCAGGCTTTTCAGGATGGCCCGGCACTGATACAGATTCGATCTGCTCTGTGGTCGTCTGATCGTCTTCGCCGGGCTGCGGTGATGGTCGGTGCTGGTATCAGCCGCAACGCCACTCCCATTACCAGCAACCCACCTCCATTTCCGCTCTGGAGACACCTCACTGAGGCCTTCGCTAACAAGTTGGGCATCCCGGTAAGTCAAGCGCAGGAACGGCCCTTGCCGCAGTTGGGCAGCCGTCTGGAGGCACAGTTTGGGCGGCAGGCGCTCGACGAATTGATCTTTAGCACCATTCCGTGGCAACAGTACCAGCCCGGGCGAGTGCATGAACTGCTGCTCTCGTTGCCCTGGGCCGACATCTTCACCACGAATTACGACGACCTTCTCGAGCAGGCTGCACTGCACACCATTGATCGTCACTACGATCTCATCCTCACTGCCGCCGATCTCTCAGCCCGTGCTGCGCCGAGAATCGTCAAACTTCACGGCTCGTTTCCGTCGACACGTCCCTTTGTCTTTACGGAAGAGGATTTCCGGCGGTATCCCTCGGATTCCACCGCGTTTGTCAATATGGTGCAGCAGTCAATCTTGGAAAATACCTTCTGTCTGCTGGGGTTCTCCGGCGACGATCCAAATTTCCAGGCCTGGGCCGGCTGGGCGCGGGATCATCTCGGCCCCTACGCGCCGACCATCTATCTGTGCGGCTTTCTGAACTGGTCACCAACCGACAAGCGTTACTGGGCCGAGAAGAATGTGGTGGGGATCGATCTGAGCCCCTTGTTTCCCCGCGATCAGTTCGCTGAGACGGAGCGCTACTCGCTGGGGATGCAGTGGTTTCTCGGTTCACTGGCCATCGGTGAGCAGGCCGATTTAGCACGCTGGCCAGATGACACGCTGAAACCACGCCCCGTCCTCGATCCGAGAGTGCCGCCCCTTTTTCCCAGCTCTACAGTTCCACAGTGGTCACCCACAGTCAATGACAAGAACACTCCAGCTGAGCATTGGCTCGCCTGGTCACAGACGTTGGCCACCCATCCAGGTTGGGTGGTCCTGAACAGTGACCAGCGCAGCAGCTTACGCTGGTCACTGGCGACATTCGACCCGCACACTGAGAGCGACGAGCCAGCGGAGCCGGACGACTTTTTACTGGCCACTCAGTGGGCCCGCGCTGCAGAACTGATGGTTGTGCCGTTGAGTCCGGAAACGCTACGGGAGTTTCAACGCGTCCTCGACCGGTACGACCCGTTTTCGGTTTCTTCGGGCGACGGTGTGCTCCGTCCCAACCATGTAACGCCCCTCTGGGTTGCACCGAATTACACAGGCAGAGCGCAGGCTTCGCCGTTCGACTGGCAAGACGCCCGGCGGCGTTGGATTGACCTGGCGTTAATGGTGCTGCGAACCTACCGGCAGCAGCAGGTCGAGGGCCCCTTCGAGATGATGGCTGAGCGCATTGATCAAACAATCGCGCATCTCCCGGAGTACCGGGCTGCGTTGGCTTACGAGCAGTGCCTATTTTATCTCGCCCGGATGGACTTTGCTCGAGTGCGCGCGCTGGTTAAGGCGTGGAAAACCTCTGACCAGGTTCCCTTGTGGAACCTTCGTAAGGCTTCAGTCTTGATGGAGCTCGACCAGCAAACGGAAGCCAAACCCCTCATCGACAACACACTGGCAACCATTCGTTCACGTCTCCGGGGAGGGACCCGCGATCTAGCTCTGCTGTCCCAGGAAGGGTGTGCCCTGGAACTATCCTTACTTCTTGGAAATGCAAATTTCCTGGATGGAGAGCTCGATTTTGACGAGCGGACGCGCTTCCGGCACCGACTGGATGAGCTCTCTCAGCAAAATGCCAGCCCGTTTCTGCTTCTCAGGACAGAGTTGGCACGGGTTGAGAGAATGGCGTCCAAGAGTAAGCAGCAGCGCGCCAGAGATTTTGACGAGGTTTACCCTCGCGCTTTCAACAGTGAAACAGATCCCTTGACCCGTGTCTGTCTCGAGTTACTGACCGTGCTCGAACGGCTGGCTTGGCCATTGTCATCTCTTTTTACCGACGGTATGGCGGTCATTAAGATCGTCGTTAAAACACTCTGGCCTACGTATCCTCTGCTAGCCCTCTCGTTGTTGTGCAGAACGAATATCACTCGGGTCAGTACCGAAGATCTGGAAGATCTCATGTCCGCACCTCAGGTCTTGGTGCTGGCAGACGCGACAGTGTACGAGCTATTCAAGGTTTATTCCAATGGTTTGAGCGACGCACTTCACGTGATGAACCGCACTACCGACAGTGATTCAGAGACCTCGTTTTCATCGTTGACTCAGGGGCGCTTTAAATTTTGTGCCGAGATTCTGGGGCGTCTCGCCCCCAGGCTCAGTCCGGAGCAGCGCCGTACCGTGTTTCAGCTGGCCTGTGAAAGCTACTGTTCCCCAATCGTGATTGAGGAGCTTTTGATGCGCCCCAGCGTGAGCGCTCTCTTCTACCGGTGCTGGCAGAGCGCGTCGCCTTCAGAGTCTTTGACTTTATTGCCAATCGCAATGCGGCTTCCGATACTCGGTGAAGCGGCATTGACAACAGCAAATGTGGTGCCGGATTGGTGGCCTGAGACGTTAAGGGGCTTTTTCTTTCAGCCGACGTCACAACGTGCTTCAACTGAACGTCCCTGGGCCGCTGAAATTGCCCGGCATCTGATGCTTCTGAAACATGACTCACAAACGACACGAAACCTCACCGCCCGCCGTTTGCTGAAGCTTTCAGCCTCTCAGCTCCTCTCAGAAGATGAGGAGCAACAGTTTTACACCCAGTTGTTTGGTCAAGATCTTGAGCAATTTATCAAGGAAACCTCCAGATCTGCCGATTATCTGCTTAACGCTCCAAAAATCTTTAAAAATCAAGGGGTAGAGCTTCTTAAACAACGCTGGCTCCAAGGGTTGTTGCCGACAATGTATGAAGGCGAAAACGGAGATAGGTCTTTTGACGGGAGCCTACCCGCAGTATTTGAGCGGGTCTGCAACATTATGGCGTTGGCGTCAGCGTCACCTCACGGGGGAGAAGGGATTCACTGGTCCTCAGCTGAAGCTCTTCAACTGATTGAGCATTGCCAGCGCTGGTGGACTGAGCATGAGCAGCACTACGTCGATCAGGCAGCTGACAACTTTTACCCCTTCGATTTGGCGGTGGCCGCGAAACAACTGGTCACTCTGCATGTCAAGGTGATGCTGCCGGTCATCGAGACGGTCACGCCGGAATTGAAAGCCTGGATTGAGGTGCTGAAGAGGGCGGCAGGTCCTGACAGTAGTGCGGCAGCTCAGCTTCTGGCTTGGGAGTTCTCGTGTGGCCAGTACTCGCTGGACGAGGTAGAGGCGTGGATAGGTGCAGCGCTCTACAGCCAGAACGAGAAGAGGCTTGAGCAGGGGCTGCTTGCTTTGGACTGGTGGCGGTGGTGGTTCGGCGGCAAGCAGCCCCTCGAGAAAATGTGGGACATCGTCGCCCAGCGAATTGCGCTGCGCCACCCGGTCGGTCTGAACGTGGCGTGTTCCATCGTGGCGAACGCCCTGGAAATGCATCCAGAGTCTGTGAGCGACTTGTTTGTCAGTCCACTGATCCTGGGCTTGGAGTTCTTGCTCGTCGAAACAGCGTACATTGCCCAAAGCAGCGACCTGATCCCGGAGCGGCAAAGGCCTGAACTTGCCGCTGCGGCTTCAGAGTTGGCAGCGGCACTGATCACCTCAGGCAAGTGCGCCGCCGCGCATCCCGTGCTGGCAGCCTGGGCCGAACGCGCGAAAACGGATGCCCACAGAGCTGTTCGCTTGCCGTGGGAGGCTATGGCCGTTCTCTCTTGAGATCGTCATGTATAGAGGCTGGTGGACTGACTATCCAAGGAGAGGCCTGAGTTTGGTCAGTAACAGAACGCGGGCGGCAACGAAATGAAAGCCGATCAAGGTTGAGGAGCGCTATTCCAGATCACGCCCCAATCGACAAAAGCGCGACAGCCAAGCGAAGGAACGCTCGACCACCCAGCGTTTTGGGAGCAAGACAAATCCCCGTGAAGCGTCCGGACGCTTCACGACGATCAATTCAATATTGCTTTTGTGCGCCGCATCCTGCGCGTGTGCGCCGGTCAATCGTCGATATCTATACCCCGATCGCCACCGTCATTCAGGCCCAGGTGCAGACGGTCATCGAACCATAAGTGCAGCAGCCAACACCCAGGTTCGTCTCCTGAAAGTGGCTTACCCTCTGATGGCGTCCCGCGCTTCCTTGGCTTCCTCGGCGGCCGTCTTCTTGGCGGCAGCCAGCCCTCGCAGCAACTCGCTGTACTGAAGCAGGGCGTTGTTGCTGTGGCTCGCCAACAGCGCGCCCAGGCTCGCAGACACTACGAGCAGGAATGCCCACCAGCTGCCCTGTTGCAGGAGGGGACTCACTTTCAGGGCGGGTTCGGTCAGCACCTTGAGAAGCGCCGCGGAGCCAGTGATGAACAACGCGCTCCAGCCGATGAACCCCAGTTTCGATGCGCCCAGTAACGCGCCGGCCCGCCTGCCTGCACTCTGCTCGGCCCCGGCATATTCGTCGGCGACCCGGAGGAGGGCGGCGCGGCTGTAGGCGAGCAGTTCCGCGCTCAACGGGTCCCGGAGTCGCGCCTGGGCGTTGGCCCACTGCACACTCTCGACACCACGACGTTTGATGGCGCGCCAGATGCTGAGAATCGGCGAGACTGTCAGTGATACGAATGTGCTCACCACCAGTAGGGCGTCGAGGGCAAGCCAGAGGGGAGCGGCGTAGACGAAGCTCAGGGGGAGGCCGATCAGTGACGCCAGGAACGTTATGGGCAGGCCCCACACGGCCAGGACGGCAGGTTTACTCCTCCGCTGTGAACGACCTGCTTCTCTCGCTTCGGCGTCCTTCAGCAATAGGACCCGAATCTGGTCGACTTCTCCCAGATCCAGGTCCTGTCTGCTGAGCGGCAGTGCGGTCGGCAGCTCCCATTCAGCGAGGGTCATGCTCAGATGTCCAGGGTGTGCGTCCACCCCGGCAGTCCGCGCCCCGCCAGGAAGCGGGTCAGGTCTGGGGTACCGAAGTAGGTCAGCCGTCCGTACTCGGCAAATGCCAGCACGGCCTTGGCTCCAGCCAGACCGCTGGCTCGTGCCCGTGCAGTGAGGCTGGCGAGTAGTTCGGCCCGGCCGCTCTGCGTGTGGCTCTGGTGATCAGCATCGAACACCAAGCAGGTCACACCCTGCTCCTTGAAATAGGCGACGTTGACCTTCACTTGCGCCGCCCGTCGGGCTCTTTTGCCACGCCCTTGAACGGCTTGCCGTCCTGCTTTCCGTCCATGATGCGGCCCGTATTGGTGTCGCGTTTGAACCAGGTGCCGTTGTGCTCGAACTGGGTCCGGTCATTAACCGAGCCTTTGCGGGCGTTGTCGCCCACGGGGGGGTTTTTAGCCATTTTCGGCTCTGCTCCTATGCAGAGGTATAGAAGTCCTTGTCCCTGGGGACGGTCAGCAGGGTAGACTTCCGGAGTCTGAAAGATCAGGTCCCAGCGGTCAGTCGGCGGCTGTGGAACGCTTGGGGGCGGGTTGCAGCCCGCCTCTTCCGCGTTGTGGCCCGGTGAATCTTCCGACGTCTCATGTTACAACCTCAGTGACTCTAGACGCAAGAGTTTGTAACGGATTGTTCACAGCTTTCTCGCCTCATCTTGTTACACTGAGAAGGTCCTAGATGCAAGGCCGTGCAACAACCCCGGAAAGGGCTGTCTCGGCCCGCTGCAAGCTCAAAACTAGTGACCTGGAGGGCTCATGAAGAACTCGCCCTCAACCGGTGACCGCCTGCGCCTCGCGCGGGAACGGGCCGGACTGAACCAGCAGGAAGCGGTGCGCGCTCTGGACGTCGACCGCGTCAACCTGTCGTACTGGGAGAACAGTAAGCGTCAGCCTGGACTGGCTCAACTCGAACACCTCGCTCACACCTACGGAACGACCACCGAGTACCTGCTGGGCATCTCCGAGGACCCCGCAGGGTTGGATCTGCATCAGGAACTGCTCCGGCAACTGAAGGCCGACGACGTCTTGGCGCGCTGTGCTCTGAGCCGCTGGCTGCGCTTCCTCGACGACTGGGCGGAACTGCTCGACGAGGCCGGTGCTCCGGGCGCGCCGCTGCCGGGCCTACGCGTCTCGCTGCTGCCCGAGGGCCGGGTCGCGGAACCCATCACCGATTCACGCCGCGCGCCGGCGCTGGCGGCCAGGACACGGATGGAATGCAGTCTCGGAGAAGACGCTATTCCAGACCTCGCCAACTTCCTCGACGGCATCGGTATCCTGGTGTACCGCGCCGACCTAGGCGAGGACTGCGACATCTCCGGGGTCTTCTACAACCACGCCCGGCTTGGGTTCTGCATTCTTGTGAATAGCAGTCACCGGCCTGGTCGTCAGCTGTTCACCCTGGCCCATGAACTGGCCCATGCCCTCTTTCACCATCAGGAACGCGGACTGCTCAGTCGAGCTCAAGTGCGCGACCGTAAAGAGAAGTTCGCCGACGCCTTCGCCGCTCACTTCCTCGTGCCCCGGGACGCCCTGCGGGCAGCGATCGACCGGCGCCCCCTGAATAGTGCCTCCGATGTGGTGTTGCTCCAGGTTCAGTTCAGGGTGAGTTACGCAATGCTGCTCATCAGGCTGTCGAGTGAGGGGTTGATCACGGCCGAACAGTACGATGCTTTCAAGGCGGCCAGTCCGGCAGCGCTGGCAAAGCGGCTCCAGGTCAATCCCGAGCCGTTCCAACAGGACAGGCAGTGGCCACCTGAACTCCAGAGCTTCCCCCCCTCGGTGTTGCGTCAGGTGATTGGATTTCTGCAAGATGAGGTGCTGAGCGTAGCGTCTGCGGCGTCCCTGCTGCAGGTCGCACAGGAAGTGGTGGCCGTCCTCGCCGCGAACGGTGAACCCGCGACCAGAGAGGAAGTCGCCGAATTCACGCAGTTCGAGTCGTGCACCACCGAAACCTTCCGGCCCCGGCCAGCCGCCAGACCACCGCGCAAGGCACCCGAACCGAGCAGGTGACCGACCTTCCGACCCCCATCATCGTCGACAACATGCTCCTGGTGGTATTCGTCGATGGCGGCGTCTCCGCGCTCCTTCCGGCCCTTGCCGGGGGGAGCATATTTCTCTCGCCCAGCATTCTTGACCCTCACGAGTCCACCGACGCCGGTCGTGAGGGTGTCTCCGAGTTCGTCCGAGGGATGCAACGCTACCGCCGGCTTGGCGACCCAGGCAGCCTGACGTTCCTGGAACGGCGGGAGGCTTTCTGTCAGCGTCCCTCCAGGCTGTGGGCTCCGGCGGAGCCGACCCAGGCGGAGCAGAACCTGGCCCAGCACCTGCGGCAACGGGAGACGCGAGAGACGGCCAGACGGAAGGATCCGGGGCTGAGGGGTGCCCGCATCGATCCCGGTGAGGCCGAGTGCGCGGCGTTGGCGATCAGCCGGGGCTGGTGCCTCTGGAGCGACGACAGTGGCATAGTGCCGCTGCTGCGGGCCCTGTACCCGGCGGCGGTGGTCGAGCGTAGCTGCGCCCTGGTGGCCCGCGCCATCAACGAAGGGCTGCTGAACTACGTCGCGGGCCGGAGCCTCTACGAGGAGGTGTTCAAGGCTGAATTGAACTTGCGCAGCCGGACCCAACTACGCTGGGACGGTCAGCAGGCGATCTGCGAACTGGTGCTGTGACCGAGCGTTTCGCTTGCTCCAATCAGTACCCGAGTTCAGCCGGTGGGACTCAGGCGATGAGCACGACAGACGCAGCCCATCGCTGCTGATACGTTCCATGGCTTAGTCGGTGAGGCCAACGATGAAAAACTGGCACACGTGACAACCTTGCTCGGGGCCCGCGCATACGATATGCAGCGCAACGTCATTGAACCGGCCCGCCGCCGTAGAGAGCTGACCAGTGAGATTTTCCCAACAGTTGCACGCCTCTTCTTCGTTCTGGTACGTGACCGAATCCTGTTCGGCACCGCTGGCGACGAGGACGGCACTCGGATAATTGATCAGATTCTGCTGCCGCTGCTGACTCACGGAGAAGCTGTCCAGGGCATTGTCTTGCCCTGATCAGGTTGGATATAAGCTGACCCACCGTGACCGACGTCAAGCCTTGCAAGTGATTGAGCGTGAGCGGACGCTGCCTGTTCAGCTGCTGGTGCGTCGCTCACGGCTCACCGAGGCGGATCGAGAGATCCAATCCGCACTCTATGCCCGCGTGAAAGCGCGGTTACGGGCGCTCCCGTACCCGCTGGTCACTGTGGTCCAGTTGCTTCGAGCGCAGGGTGTGCAGATGTCCAGAACGTCTCTGGCCGGATTACGCCATGGACCACGAAACATCATCCAAACGGCACACCGAGCGTTTCACCTTTCTGCAGCCAGGGTGCAGCTTGTTCTCGATGCGCTGGAGAAACGTCCACGCGAATTTTGATTTGGTCGTCGGACCTATCGCGGGTTGCACCGACGTAACTCTCGCGTTCATAGCCGTCTCCAGTTGCGACAAAATGGGCAATGTGGAGATAAGCATCAAATTGCGTCCTCACAGGAAGGCCGTGAAGGGGCCTCTCGCTGCCGCTGAGGGGTAAAGTACCCTCCTTTTTAGCAGTTCTCCACTCTCTGCTACGATCTACAGGCGAGCCACACCCCGTTGCCTTCCGCTTGGTCGAAAGCAGGAGCTGGCGCTCGGTGCGCTCTGTTGATGTGACTGGCGCAGCGATGTACTGGGCAGCAGGCTAAAGTGCGTGTGTTAACGTCTTGAAGCCGTCTTAGACGTCGTTTTCATTTTACTGTGAGGCATGACCGGAAGAGGATACAGCTCAGACCTTACAGACCAAGAATGGGCGCTTCTTGAACCACTCCTCCCTGGTCCTCGCTCGACAGGACGCAAGCGCGTCCATTCACTGCGTCTGCTGAGTGACGCCATGCTCTACGTCCTACAAACCGGTTGTGCCTGGCGTCTCTTGCCGACCAACTTTCCAAGCTGGGGCACGGTGTACGCGCAATTCCGAAGGTGGCGCATTCAAGGCGTGCTCAAGCACATCTATGACATGCTCCGAGAACGAGTGCGACTGGCTGCCGGACGAGCCGCAGAGCCCACAGCGGGGATCATCGACAGTCAAAGCGCGAAGACCACCGAAGCGGGCGGACCCAGAGGATTTGACGGCGGCAAACGAGTCAGTGGACGCAAGCGGCACATCCTTGTCGATACGTTAGGGTTGATTCTCAAGGTGGTGGTACATTCCGCCAATGTGCAGGACCGCGAAGGGGGCAAACTCGTCCTTGACGGCATCAGGCAGAAGTACCCAAAGCTGGAGAAGGTCTGGGCAGACCAAGGCTACACGGGTGGCTTTCTCAAGTGGGCTAAGGAGCAGTCGGGGCTGCTGGTAGAAGTGGTGTATCCCTGGTGGCGGCAAACCAAGCGGTATGTTCCAGATTTGGTCGAGGACGTGGATCCAAGCAAGACGTTTCACGTCTTGCCGCGACGCTGGGTGGTCGAACGAACCTTCGCATGGCTGGGGAAAAGCCGTCGCCTCGCCAAGGATTACGAAGCCTTACCTGAGACCACTGAAATGCTGGTCTATCTGGCCATGATTCGCCTGATGCTTCGTCGATTGGCACGCGATCCGCCTTGATGACAGATCTGGGATGATCATCGAAGCGTTCGCGCCCTCTGGGTCGGTGGCTCAACAATGCAGTGGCACGGCCGATTCATAGCCTATCGGCGATGACCTCGATGTCTAGGTTCGTTTTGAACTGCACATCTTGCAGTAAGCTTCAGCAGGATGATGCTGTCTCAAGACGATATATCGTTTTTCCAGGACCCTGAAAGTTGGCGGTATGGTCCGACGTACGACCTTGTGCTCGAATTCTCTGAAGAAGTAGGACAAGAAGAAGTTTTGAAATTCTTCTTAGAGCAACATGGATTCAAAAAATAGGAATCTGGAGATGACTCTCGTTCCCTAATAATCATCAGCAGGCCGGAGATTGTGTCTCAACCTCTAGGTTTTCTCTATTTTTCGTCCTCTACTAAGGATTCAGACAATTCTATTAATGAAACGCACTATCTGGTGATGTATCCGCGTCAGTTTATAAGGTTATGTGGAGACTATCCACATTTTTATGGAGATTTTGATCCTAAAAAAATGGAGTCGATCGCTTTACATCGATTTTATTTCTGGATAACAGGTATCTTGGGTCGACGCTTTAGACTCAAGGGTGCCTATCTGAGTGATGAAACAAATGGCTCTTATGTAGATGCAGGGCAATTTAAGCTACTGACCGAAACGGCTGAATTTCTGAACTTATAAGGAGAGCAGGACGATCGAGATTCTTACGATACATGGAGACTATTCCCGTTAGACGGGATTTTGTCGCTGTTAAATGTAAATGATAATTAGTCATGGTTTTAGTGTTTGATCAAAATGAGGATTAACATATTATAGACTGCCCCAAAAGACAATTTATATGTCTGCAGGCATGGTTATGAACCACGGGTCTATCAACTTTATACTTTGTTTACATACGCACTTTAGCCAGCTTGATGGTGGAGGTCATCACGCGGGCCGCGCTGCCCAGCAGCAAGCCTGAGCCGGTGCGTGCTGGGTGACTCGAACCCCACACCCTACTGCTCGGGACCAGCAGGGGCTTGGACCCTGCTGGTCCATGTACCATTCCGCTACGCTCTGCTGCACTTTACAAGACCATGTGTCAATCGGCCCTGCGTGGGAAGTCAGCCGCACCCGCTTGCTGGCTCCCGATGGGTGGTCGGCGGAGCGGGTGCGGCCGGCTACTGGGTCTCTTCTCAATCGTCAAACAGTCCATCAATCAGCTCAATCTGCTGCTGGAGCTGAGGCGCAATCTCCCCCCACCCGTCTCCGCAGTAGGAGAGAGGCTCCGTAGGAATAGCATCCAACCACGCCAGAGGCTCACTTGCCGCCACCACGCGGGCACCCTCCACCAGTGGTTCAAAAAGGCTGGGAATCCAGGCCAACAGCACACCAGTTCTCCCCAGAGGCAGATAAGCGAACCAGGTGTCCCAGGGCGGCATGTAAATTTCGTCGATCACACCTTGAGACGCAGGCTCACCTTCACCCATGTATGTGTCAGCGTCCTGGAGGACGGCCAGGATTCGTCCGGGGGGAGCAATGTCCTCTTGGGCTGTGTCACCCAGCAGTTTCGCCCGCTTGGCAATCAGTTGATCGATCCACATCGGATGAAGCTGGATGTAGCTCCAGGCGTCTGGGTACTCAGGGGGCTGGAGCACTACTGAACGGAGGGACTGAGCAGGCTGGTTGATATCCGCACGCGTGTGACACCAGCGTTGTGCCTGCCGCAGCGCTAGCAGGTGAGGATGAAGGGATGCCATATCGTCAGTCTAGTTATGCGGCATGTCAAGCGGTTCAACATACTGGAAGTCTGTTCCATGTTGCGTTTGATAATGCTTGTTATCGGCCACCCAACACAGCGTTTTCTATACTGCAAGCCGATGGCCTCCCCCTGGAAATTACACGTTGTCCTGAGCGGCTCAATCGAGCATGCGCTGCTGAAAAGCGCCTCGACGGCCACACCAAGAACACGTCGGCAGCTGCTGGTCATCGCCATTCAGCAGGGCCTGAGCCTCTATGAGGAGCAAACGGTCACGACGGCGCTGCACCGCCTAAGCGCCACTGGATTGCTCAAGTCGAGTCGTGGCTATGGCGCACTCCGCAGTTATCACCTGACACAGCAAGGCGAGCAGGTGCTGCAAGTCTTCGCTGAAAGTCCAGCTTGATTGGCGTTGCTATCGGCCAGCAGACACAGCGTTTCCCTATACTCGAGGCCGATGGGCCATCGCCTCAAATCACACGTCGTCATCAGGAATTCAATCGAGCATGCGTTGCTCGCCAGCGCCTCGGTGGATCTTTCAAGAAACCGTCAGCAGTTGCTGGTCATGGCTGTCGAGTCCGGTCTGAAACGGTACGACGATTTGACGGTGCTCACAGCAATCCGCCGCTTGACGGCCACTGGCCTCCTCAACAGCCAACGCGGTCGCGGTGGCCTCCAGTACTACTGCCTGACGCCTGCAGGTCAGCAGCGGCTCAGGGCACTCCAAACAGATCGTTCCTAGCCGCCAACACCCCACCCAGCCCCCGGCTCCACGCGGGGCGTTCGCTTGCCACACACTTACTGACGCTGGGTTCAACTCCGCCTGGACACGTTTTTTATACTTTGCGCAATGCGTTCGCCCCGCCCACCTCACGTCGTCCGGAAGGCTTCAATCGAACATGCGCTGCTCGCTAGTGCCTCCGCTACCCGCCCCATGACCCGATGGCAATTGACGCTCAAGGCCGTTGAACGCGGCCTGAAGCGTTATGACGATCTCACCATCCGGACGGCGCTCAGGCGCCTGACCGCCGCTGGCTTTCTCGAAGGTCAGCGCGGGAGGGGGGGCTTCCGCGTCTACCGCTTGATGCCCGAAGGTCAGCAGCTGCTGGCCTCGCTTTCGTAGCCCCGCCCAATTCACTTCATTCGCAAGCCGCCTTCGGGCGGCTTTTGCGTTCCAGGAGCGCCCATGACTTCAGCTCTGCTGCTGCTCGGCACCTTGCTGCTGAGTCAGCCCACACCCAGTCCGCCCCCTGCTTTCTGTGAGGTGCGCATCCTGCGTGACTACGACGTCAGCGTGAACGTTGCGGGCACGGTAGGTCGCCTGACTGTAATTCAATTCGAAGACGTGCCCGCCACATCCCATCAGCGGTAGAGCCATCAGCAGAAGCAAAATCAAGCGCTTGCAGGCGGGCATCCGTGCCAGTATGCCCGCCTGCGTTCGAGCGACGTCGCGGCACCTGCTCTTACCACGGCGTCATAGCGAGCTGGTACTGCAGGTCAATGCCATTTAGCTTCACCCAGTTACAGGTCCAGACGATTCTACGATCGGTCTACTTCTTCACTGCTGCCCAAGCCCCGGTGGACCAGAGTGCCCACGCGACCAGCAACGGCTGCCCGAACAGGCGCACGAATCGTTTCTGATCTGTATCGAGCCCCAGATGTCCGTCCCGCTTGAGATACTGCGAAATATTCCCAGGAAAAATAGCGGTGAAAAAACCACCCAGCAGCCAGCCAAGCTGGACCCGGAAGCGCGGTAGGAAGACGAGCGCGCCACCTAGAGCGATCTCAACCACCCCCGAAGCCAGCACCACAACGTCGTCGTCAATCGGCAATGCAGCAGGCACCTGCGCCTGGAAGCCCCGACGCGCAAAGGTCAGGTGGCTGACTCCGGCAAACATCATGGCTGAACCAAGCAGGATGCGGCCTGTGTTCTGCGCCGGGGAAACGATCGAATCATCAGACGCACCAGCGTATTCGGTTTGAGACATGCTGCAGAGTAACGAACCCCATTTTGTTGGGGTGCGATCACTAAAGTGTGTTTAAGCCCAGCTCAAGAGAAGCCAAAGGTTGCATTGTTGGTCCTCCAGGGCTCCTTTCGACACGGATGAGCAGCCCGAAATTTGTGCTCTGCCGGTCACTTGACCTTTCGCCTTCAGGATATCCAAAACCAGCCTTGAGCAAGGCCATAGGTACGAGAGGCGATGCGTTGGCGTTCGATACAGTTCAGCATATTCGAGTTTCCAGAATCCAAAGAGAAGATGATGCGTACCTCGTTCTAACACCTGCCCTTATTTCGCTCAGCGGCGGCACGCTGGCCCAAACTACCCCCGCCATGCCGATGGACACCATGACCCCGGTCAAAATGGGCAGTGTCTTGATAAACGGCAAAATTCCGGCCAGCGGCACGGTGAGCGTGAACGGAGCCCAGGTGGCCTTCAAATCGGTCGGCAGTGGCAAGCTCATGCTCCTGATTCACGGTTATCCACTTTCGGGAGAGCTGTTCAAAGACAACCGCACTGCCCTCGCCACCGCTGGGTTTCAAGGAGTCGCGTCCCGACTTCGCCCCGGGCCTGAGCCAGATCGCTGAGGGAATTCGCAACTCGCCCGTCACTGCGAGCCACGCCCAGACGTAAGGCATTTTGAAGAGAATGCTCCAAGGCCCACTAACGCCAGCAGACCGAGGACTGTGCCCAAGAAGTACTCGCGCTCAGCACGGACCTGGCCGGACACCTGACCGACACGGAATGGCAGTGGCTAGCGCACGAGCTGGTGACGGTGGGGCCAGCTGGCCAGGCAGACGTCACCGGGGCGTTCTAAACTGACCGCATGCACCTGGCAATGGCCGACTATGAACAGCTCAAGCAGCTCAGGGATGACCCGGCCCACTGCCTTGACGAGGGTGCAGCCCTCCGCCTGAGCCAGCGTGGTTACCTGGCGCGAACAGCAGGTCATGATGCGCTGACCGATGCAGGCCGCAAGGCGCTGCTGGACTGGGAACGCTCAGCGTGGCTGCCCACATGAAAAAGAATCGTGCACCACAAAGGCATCCCGTGCAGACCACAACCTAAGTCTGTCTGGACGCGGGTTTCCCGCCACGCTGTCCTACAGTCTATCGGTTGTCATTCGCTTCAGCCCCCTGCTCTCTTACGGCAACATCTTGTTCAGCCATTCGGTCGGCTGCACCGCTTCACCGCGCACCCGCAACTCCAGGTGCAGGTGCGGCGCGTTCGACACCCCGGTGCTGCCCACCTGTCCGATCACGTCTCCCTGCCGGACCCGTTGTCCTAACTGTCGCGAGCGTCTTCGACTGGTGGAAGTACATGCTGAGCAGTCCAGCCCCATGGTCAATCACCACCAGCCCGCCCCGCACTGGAAACTGCCCCACCACCACCACCGTGCCGTCATTGATAGCGTGAATAGGCGTGCCTATCGGGGCCAGGTAGTCGGTGCCGTAGTGGTACTGCACCGGACCGCCGTTTGAGTAGGTGCGCGCTTGCCCAAAGACCGTCGCGATTCTGGGAGAAACCGTGAGCGGAGCTGCGAAGGGTCAGGTCCAGACCGGCAGTGTGCGTAGCATATAGACGCGCTCCACTTGAACTTCCTCAGCCGTCCGGGCAGGATCGACTAGCTTTTTGGTGATGGTGCTGGGCATATTCAATTTCTGAATCCCGGCCACCGACCCGGACACTGGGATCTCACCAGTCACGGTCTCCTGTCCGACCGTGACCTGATAACGCAGGGGGGTGGTCTTGCCCAGCACCACGGCCCCCCCCGCGACCGGCAGCGGCGTCAGACGCTCGTTGGGCTGGCGGACATCCTCGCCAACCTCGCTCGGGAACTGCACCTCAGCCTCAGTGGCCTGCGCTCCGCTGAGGCGCAGCACGAAGGCGTCTCCCATGCGCAGATGGCTCGGAACGCTGATCGAGACGCCCGCGACACTCAGGGTTGCCGGCAGCACAGGCGCAGCAGCGGCGCTGGGCAACTGGAATGTCGCTTTAGCGGCTGAGATCTACAGAGATTCGCGGCAGCTGGTTACCTCACGTTATAGAACGGAGTTCTCCAAGGATCAAAACTGGCGCGGAGGAGAAATACTCCCCCAGAGCCGCTGCTTAGCGTAGGTAAGGCATCAAAGCTGCGTCGAAAGACGCGCTTGTGTTGATCGTCGCGCCTCAGCGAACTGCTGGAATCATGTTGCTCGTCAGTTTCATTCGCCAAGGAGCACATGCGTATTTCAGCTCAATGCGGCGTTAGCAATTAACGGTGCGGTAACGCCCGGCGGCGCAGGCTGACCATCAGCTCCATCCGGTGTGGCAATTTGCTGTCTCTAATTTTTCAATGTACGGCTTTTGAGACAGAGGAGATGAATTGATGCATCCTCAGGATTTGACCTTCGTGCATTTTCCGCTGGCTGCCCTGATCTGGTGGCCTCAATCGCCGGATATGGGCCGCCCGTTAGACTCCACTGGGACATACACGAATTTGACCTTCCAACGTGAGTTCGACGTCGAATTGCTGCCAGACCTGCACCCGCTGCCGAATGGGACTCATTTGCTGCGCCTGAATACCCGCACCAGCACCCAGCGGGTGTGCCGGGTGCAGATGTGCGCTTTGCCGGACGGTCGTCGCCTGGGGGTCATTGAGGATCTGCATGCCTATCATCTCGATGCCCTGACCCAGTTGGATGACCGCCAGGCACTGCTGCTCGACGCAGA
>Ga0160427_10001114_pt1 | contig 16493 bp, 14 predicted proteins | sample SolpanmetagenomL_FD_108194 | JGI IMG/M metagenome (GOLD analysis project Ga0160427, IMG submission 108194) | Solar panel surface microbial communities from Lawrence Berkeley National Laboratory, California, USA - L | ecosystem: Engineered > Built environment > Solar panel > Unclassified ...
CCTGGATACTTGACCAGAACAAAAAGCAGAGCATACGTTTGGAAGGGTCAAAGACAAAGAAAGTAGGAAGAAGTCACACTAACGGTGTAATATGCAGTGGTAATTTATTCTATCCTTGACTAGCCATAACTTGATTACATAAATATAAATTGTCCTTTTACTTTGTCTTTGCAAGCATATATGTCAATCCGCACTTTCCGCAGTATTGTCTGTTTGTCATGGCAGCCATGAAGACACCGGCACCACACTATTTATCAAGTTAGTAGAACTCTGAGGAAGAACATCTATTTAAACTTACAGTCTCATTTGGACATTCACGTCTCAGACGCTCAATCTTGCCATCTCCATCAACCTTGTAGTACTTCAATACGTGAAGTTTGTGCTTCTTAGCCTTGTGTTTGATTTTCTTGGGAGTAGTGTAGACTTTTTTTTTCCTCTTCTTACCACCTCCGCGAAGACGAAGGACGAGATGGAGAGTGGACTCCTTCTGGATGTTGTAGTCGGAGAGAGTACGTCCGTCTTCGAGTTGTTTACCGGCGAAGATCAATCGCTGTTGGTCGGGTGGGATACCTTCCTTGTCTACGTCAAATTATTAGTTGTGAAGATGATTGCGACGAGAAAGACAACATACCCTGGATCTTGGACTTGACATTGTCGATGGTATCGGATGATTCTACCTCGAGGGTGATCGTCTTACCCGTAAGGGTCTTGACGAAAATCTGCATGATGGCGGCCTAGACAAGTACTATCTTGTCTTCCTCAGACGCTATACAATCTCAAAAGGAAAATGTTCTGTTGGGCCCGATATATAAAATCGAGCGAGAATCCGAGTGCGCTGACTAATCAATTTCTCCTCAAACCTTAAAATGTACGAAATATGATTTTTATGGTACCAGAACTTAAAAATTCGACTGTTGCGCCAGACGACGAGACAGCATGTGTTTACGTTTGCAAACTTCAATGACCTTTGATCCCCCCGAACAAGATTTGTTAGCTTTGCTTCACCTTCTTACAAATTTCAAATACGCAACTCTTCACATTTGAACACCCTTTACGTATACCGATTTTAAGAATCACACTCGCTAGGCACTTTCAATCATCGATTAAATCGTTTCAAATTCGAATTGGCCGAAAGGCCTATATTTTAAAAAAGGTTCAGCTCATCTCCATTGGTGACTGAGTGACCTTACAAGCCAACACCGCCCGGCGGTATTAGCTTGCGCTGCGTGAGGTATGTCAAAACAATACACATACATGAAGATATAAGCTCAGTATGATATATAGATTCGGACATTAGATTCCAGATATTAACTTATACTGGATAACTCGACAACTTACTCTTCCGGATACTCTTTCTCTTTGCACCAACTTTACTAATCATGCTGTCTAACAACAACTGTACGATACAAATACCTGGAACCACACTCGATAACCAAGCGATCATGCTTGGACCGGCCTTTGGACAACCAATCAAACAGGAATTTTCACTGGATACTAACAACTTAGGACAAATACAACAGCATAATATGCAAGGAGCGCAGCAGTACAGCCCAGCCCAGCCGGGCTTTGATCTAGCACGACAAGACTTTGTTATGGCAAGGCCACAACATCAACAGCAACAGCATGGCCCTCAGATCATGCAAATGATACAACAGCAAATGGCCCGACAGGCTTTTATATCATCGAATCAACTGATGGACAATAGATCAAGTCATGATGAGGTATTCGAATCGCAATATGTGACCGGGCCTCAACTATCAGCGGCAGATCTGAGTGTCATGAGCGCACAGAGGCAGCCAATGCAAATGAATACGCCACATCACATGCAGAGTTTGACCACACCACGACTCTCGTTTCTACCTTCACCTCCACCTACGCACAAGTCCGGGGTCAGACTCGTCCGAAACGTAGATGCAAAGCCAATCACGCTCGACTTTAACGGTGTAGCCTCGCCGTATGTGAATACACAAGATGTGAGATTATACACGGACGCGGCGGATAGCGCCTATGGTATGCCAGAGTCATGTCATTCGTCAGCGATAGATCCAACATCACCACAAATGTCACCAAGTCGACAAGCTATGCAGAGCATGACTTTACAATCAGCTTTTGAAGATTGCTCGTCCATGCCATCGCCAGAACTGCTAGCTCATCAACATCATATGATGATGGCATCGGCAATGAACCCGGGCTTCCACTACCATGGTATGCCAATCCGAGCACCATTATCCCCTCGAGAAGCAATGCTAGCATCTTTAGAACTTGATGCCACAATCGAGGATACTGGAATATCAGCCGAGGAAGTGGCAGCTTATATATCTGAGCAAGATCCATTAGATTCGAAATGGACGTGCATGTTCCCCGAATGTGGCAAGAAATTTGGGAGGAAAGAAAACATCCGAAGTCATGTTCAGACGCATCTCGGCGATCGTCAATTCAGATGCAATCATTGCGGAAAATGCTTTGTACGTCAACATGATTTGAAGCGTCATGCCAAGATACATAGCGGGGACAAGCCACACAAGTGTCCTTGCGGCAATGGATTTGCACGACAAGACGCTCTCACTAGGCATCGTCAGCGAGGTGTATGTTGCGGTGCACTTCCCGGTTTTCAACGTAAAGAAGTCAAGCGTGGGCGACCTAGAAAACATCGGCCAGACTTGAATGATCGATTAGACAAGGCATCACGGGCCCGAAATGCAGATGCACGAAGGGTTTCTGATGATGAAGAATATACGTCATCATCGTCTGCGTTTGAAGTTGCATCGAGCTACGGTGACCCTCGGACACCTTCTCAACACTCTGACTTGAATGATTCTGACAACTTTGCGGATTTGGCGACATCGGAAGGAGTGGAAGCCTTTATCAATGCTTGCAGAAGCAGTTCACCATCAGCCTCGCATGACGCCAGTCCAGGACAACTCGAGATGACTTTTGGAGACATGCTTTCGACTGATTCCAACACTCTTTTACAAACATCGCAATTTTACGACTTGCCTACAGCTTTGACAAGCGTTTCACCTTCTTATATCCAATCGGCCCAATCACCAGCTCTTGATCCATCCACAATACATCAAACACCGGTCCAAAACACTAGAGCAGCGCGTACATCACCGTCACAAGCTGATACATGTCTCAATCTCGAAACCAGTCCAACAAGTATGTTTGACTGGGCTGTTATAGGGCCCCAGCCATCTTTAATAAATGATGGTGATCCATTCAGTCCAGGACCATCTAGCAGTGCATCAGAATCCGATGTCTTTGGAGATGACCATGACAATGACTATCTCGTGAACTTTTCCGCATGTCGAGGAGCCAATGAATTATATGGACTTCCTCGGTCTAGCAGTAGCAATGGTCTGAGAAAGTCGATTCTGGACCAGATGCAGCCATGTGAGATTGATAATCTTTTTGATATAGATAACAGCCTTAGTGTCGAAGGATGGTTAGCCGGACATTAAGTTGAACATTCACAATTTCTTATGGATATCTCAATGGATTATGATGATAGTTATGATAATGTATGGAAGTCAAGGTGTCATGATTAAATATGTATATGGAAACGGGCGTTATGATTTGATAGGACTCTAGATCGAAATAGCGGGCTATGTCGAGGATATATTGTTTCTTATGTTATTGATTTATTTTGATTTCTTTTGTTTATTGGTTTGACATGGCTTTTTCTTCTTCTCTCCACTCGTTCAGGGATACGGAAAATGTCATGCACGCGTTATATGTATATGTTTTGCTACTCAATGCTCATCGTGAATGAATGTCAATTGTTACTGACATCTGTTTCCTTTTGAGTAATATTAGATAATATATAGGATTATATTTGTCGACACTTGTGAATACACTTTTTAGAATATTGTATGCATTTGACTGATGTCATGGTTGATTTTTTATAAGCGGGTGATGACCGAAAGGAATACGCCGTGATGCTTGTCCTCCGCACAGACAGTAATTATTAATCCTTTACAAGGGTCAAAAAATCTCTATCAAAATCCGGTCTGACATCATTATTTTGATTAAGGTTCGACTCGTGCTTGCCAATACCTGGACGTGCATAATAATCGCATTCGACGTCAAACGACTTTTTCCACACCCCATAATTTATTTTATACTCGTACCGGTCGGTGTCAAACTTCAGCATTCTTCCGACAACGGGCACGTGCAATAAAGACTGCTCAGGAAGGATTTCATTAGCGTTTTCTGCAGTTCGGCCGATAACACAAAGTCGGATTAAAACACTTATTGTTCCCCGAATGCATTGTTTTACAGGAATATAATTCAACGAGCAAGCACTTTCTACACTATATTTATTTGCACTATTTTCGAGGAGAAAAAACATCACGACATAAAACTGAAAAAATACCAAGAGGGCAAATAATAGTATCTATCAACATATTTCTATATTGCATCGGTTTGTATTCTTGAGGATGGAAAAGATGATATAGCAGCGTATTAATATCATTCATCGCCTCCTATACGGCATTTGTCGTTTAGGCTGGTAATAATCATCCAATAATCGAACATCATTACTCTTTGCGATATTAAATATGGTGGTTCAATATCTTTCTGTCGACACATCGTTCAAAAATAAACGACCTTCACGATTCTTTTCAAGTGCAAACATAGCTCATTCATGGTCAGCGATACCACATAGGATACGGCGAAAGTTTCGGTCAACCAGGTCGAAATTACGCACGCGACAGTCTCCGGCGTCGCGTATAACATCTCTAGAAACATCCATCAATCCTGCCGATACTCTCAAATCATTACGCGCACATCAATGGTCAGCTTATGATGCGCAATATGTTTTTCTTGCATTCATAGCAATATTTTCTCTCTGTATAATACAATCTCCTGGTCCGGGACTAAAATCCGTTGTTGCGATATTACTCTTGACATCTTTACTCTTTCCGATCACGCGACAATTCTTTCTACCATTTCTACCGGTAGCGGCGTGGTTAATATTCTTCTATGCATGCGGGTAAGCCGTCCATTCATTTTTTGATATTGTACTGTTTGACTGACTCTTTTGTTTATTTAGACAAATACCAGGCGATTACCGACCTCCTATATGGACTCGAGTTCTACCAGGATTGGAAAATATTCTATATGGTGCCAACCTTAGCAATATCCTTTCAGCTCATAAATCGACCTTTCTCACCGTTCTGGCATGGTTACCATATGGAATAACTCACTTTGGCGCTCCATTTGTCTGTCACGCGCTGGTCTTTTTATTCGGTCCCCCAGGATCTACACCAGTCTTTGCCAGAGCGTTTGGATATATGAATCTCTTTGGCGTCATGATACAGTTGTGTTTTCCATGTTCTCCACCATGGTACGAGAATATTTACGGTTTAGCCAAGGCAAACTATCATATGGCGGGTTCTCCAGCTGGTTTGGCGGCTGTCGATAAATTATTCGGAATGGATTTATATACAAGTACCTTTACAGCATCACCCATGGTGTTTGGTGCATTTCCTTCTTTACATTCCGGGTGCGCGACACTAGAAGCTTTGTTCATGAGTTATTTCTTTCCCAAATTAAGGATCGTCTTTGTGTTTTATACGCTTTGGTTATGGTGGGCTACAATGTATTTATCACATCATTACGCCGTCGATCTAGTCGGTGGTAGTCTGTTATCTGCTGCGATATTCTTTGTAACTAGATCGACGTGGTTGCCTAGATTACAAAGAGGAAAGTTCTGGAGATGGGATTATGATTATGTAGAATTTGGAACGAAACATAATTCTATAAATGGTAGAAGTACACGTAATTCCAGATCGGGAGTTCGGTCTAGTGGGGTTAAACAGAGAGGACATGAATATGATTTAGCAGAATGGGATGCCGAAAGAGGTAGATTCGTTGATTTAGCACAATGGGACGCCGAAAGAGGTAGATTCATTGATTTAGATATAGATTCTTCGAACAACGAAGATTCAGAATTCAAGAGTAAAAAGGGTGGTTATGACGATTACGACGATAACGACAGTGAAGACGAAGATTACGAAGAGGAAGATGAAGAAGAAGAAGAAATGGAACGGAGGACAAGAAGGAGATCTTCTAAACTCCATCTAACTCCAGGATGGTACAGTAATAATCCCAAATCACCCACCAATATCAATCACAACAACAGTACGAATAGTGGAGGTGTAGAAAGCGGTGATGATTGGACTGTAGGTTCGACTTCTTCGTTTGCTTCTGGTACTTCAAGTACAAGTCGCTCTCCGTCTTCTACAGGTCGTATACTAGCACATCATTATTATTCTTCTTCTTCGACCGCTGGTTCGGCCGGTTATTCATCTAGTAGAGGTCAAAAGAGTCCCGTGGCGGGAAGTAGTACTTCCAACAGTAGTGGTTTGAGGTTGTCAGGAGAAGAACAGAATCTGTCATCGGGTCGGGACGATGATAATAATGTGATGAATACTTCTGGAGGACTACACTCTGATCACGATTATATAAACAAGTCGTAAATCGGTCTTGTTTCTTGTATTTAATGTTGCTCCATTTTCATTCTTTCACATTACTATAGGTTAAAGTCATGATCGGGTTCACTTGTATATAATTACATAATGAAATGGCATGATATAGAAGATTGCTCTTTTTTTTATAACTGTTACGTATAGATATATCACAAAGTTGAGAAGAGTTTTACAAAGCCATGACTTGTTTCAAAAATCTACTCCCTTTTAATTCTTCATCATTAAGAACCATGTCCTTCATCATCCGCACCTGTTTCTTTTTATCCTGCTTGATATCTTCACTACTCTCAACCTTCCCCTTCCATTCCTTCAAAACTCTTTTTAGAGCCATTTGTCCTTTTTCCATCTCCCCTTTGTTTATATCATCAATCTGCATGACATTCTCTTGATCAGCAGCCGATGAGAAATCTTCCAATTCCTCGGCTTTTCGCTTTGCCATTCTGACGACCTTGTCGGGAAACCGCACCAGTTCCGCGACGTGTATGCCGAAGGATTGATCAGAAACGCCTGGCTCGACTTTATACAAGAGTGTGACTTGTCTATTGTCCCCTTTGACATCATCACCATCGGGTTCTTTTCCGTCCGTAGTGGTGGTATTAGAAGAGCGGGTTTCTACGTGAGCGACAACGTGCAGGTTCGTCACTTGTCGATACGTCTTATTCAACGCCGTCAGTTCGTGAAAGTGCGTGGCGAACAGTCCGACCGCGCCGATCGTAGACACGATATATTCCGAAATCGCCCACGCTAGACCAAATCCGTCATAGGTACTAGTCCCCCGACCCAACTCGTCGATAATGATTAGTGATTCGCGAGTCGCTGCTTTCAAAATATTGGCCGCTTCGAGCATTTCTGCCATAAACGTGCTAACGCCCTTGAGTTGAGAGTCTGAAGCGCCGACTCGGGCGAGGATGCAGTCGAAAATAGTAATCTCTGCAGTCGTGCAGGGGACGAAACATCCGACTTGGGCCATTAGGGCGATGACGCCGATTTGGCGGATATAAGTCGATTTACCACCCATGTTCGGACCGGTGATTATGAGGAATTCAGAGTCGCCTCGCACGAGAGACACGTCGTTGGTGATGAATGATACGTCGTCTTGGACTTCTAGACAAGGATGGCGGGCTTCGGTGAGGATTGTATTGCCTGTCCCACGTGGGTGGATCGTCGGTCGAACATATGCTGTAGGAGCGTGTACGGAAACGTGAGCAAACGAGATGATAACGTCAAGGTGAGATATACATGCTGCATAGGCCTCTAATACAGGAGTATAAGTGGCTGCTACTCCAACCACTTCGTGTACCAAACCTGATTGAGTACGGTTATACGTTTCGGATAATTGATCGTGTTCTCGACGCATTTCTAGCAAAGCACTTGTTGTGAAATAGACTCCATTCTTTTGGGTCGAACATTCTTGGTACTTTTTCTTGTTTCGTATACAACCCGCTTCTGTCCTTGTCAATCGAAAACAATGACCATGAACACGATGTTGTTCTAGAAATAACTTTTTATCCATTTCTTGGTCTAGATCTTCACTGACCGCTTTGTGTTCCTTGATCATAGCACTCTTTAACCCGTCTAGTTTCTTCTTGATGATACGAAGACTTTCATCGAATTCAGGCTTGATGATGTATTCATGTCTGTCAATTGCATCAAGATCCACCGTCGTTTCTACCATTTCTTGTAATTTTGACAATGAAGATGAAAAAGATTTGAATTTGTTGGTGTATTCGAGACTAAGCGCAGATTTGTACGGCTCTTCTTGAACAGCTTCGAGAGATTTTATAAAATCGGGAATCCTTATGACAGCTTGATATGCTCGTACAACATCCTGTAAATCTGCTTTTCTCCGTTGAAATTTCTTTGCCATTCTGTATAAATCTGGAATAGATCGAAGATGTTCTTCTTGCATATTCTGTCGAAGAGTAGTGTCGTTATAAAACGCTTCTACCAACATCTGTCGACGTTCAATATCTTCTTTGTTCATCAGAGGCTGTTTTAACCATTGAGCAAGTAATCGACTTCCAGTAGGTGTTTTACAATGATTTAACAGACCAAATAAATTCATCGTCTTTGATCCATCTCTTGGACCAGGCATAAGATTCAATGCTTTCAGGGCGGATGCATCAAGCTTCATATACTGTGTCAGATCATGTTGATATAAACTATATTGTCCATAATTTGACGGATCTGACATGACGCCTAAATACTTTAACAAAGCTGCTGCCGAACTCATTGCTAATTTGAGATCCGTCTGTGGTAACATTGATGTCGATTTTTCATCTTTTAATATCCTCGATAGATCTTGTTCGATATCTTTGTTACTAAAATCAGCCATTGGTCGTTCTGCAATAGCACATCCACAATTATCAGCGATCGATCTCAACTTTGCCAAATCACTATCCTTTTTGCTATGGTCCGAAGTTATCAGGCATTCCCTCACTCCCAATTGAATCAATAAAGACTCGAAATTGGAATATATATCATTATCCACAAACTCCGTCACTCCCAATTCCCTGACACTCGCATCGGCGAAACATATTCCAACATTCCTTGCCTCACTGGCCTTTGCCGAAATCTTTACAGCGAGTATAATCGGAGCAGATTCGACATTCGGTCCGAGATCATCTTCCACATCTTGTAGATTTCCAGGAGATGCAGTCTTTGCTACTTTCCATGTATTCCTTCCCGCCGATTCGTATATCTCTACCCTCTTTCCTAACTTTAACAAAGCTTCTCGTATGAAATTCCGAAATACAGTGACCGACAAAGTGACAGAAGGTAGTCCTGGATCTCGTCCGAGTTGCCGTATGACTGATGTCGTCTTATATACCGTACGAGCTATAAATGTAGCATCGTCGCCGTGGGCGGTGTAGTAATCGTTGCGATTGAAGATTCGGATGGTTTCGTCGTCATTACTGGATATCGATTTGTAAAATCGTATGAAACCGATTTCATCGTCAACTTTTAATTCTGGACGTGAGCCCATTTTCCTATATCGAGTTTGGACAAGGCAATAACATAGACTTCTAAAATCAAGCAGGAGCTCTATACTCGGGCAGAATTGCCATACGATATGTTTGTTGATATCTTACCGATTCTTCTGCATATATTACTACCAAATTTTATAGAGAAAAGTACAATATTGATACGCGGGGAAAATAAGACGTGACGCGTCTCGAGTCGTGTATCAATTTATCGCTAAGTTAGTAACAATTTCTACACTTACGTAATGATACAATAATTAATACTACAAATGCTGGGCGATGCAATGCCGTAAATGATGTCGGAGTAGTATTAATCGATAGTATCACAGTGTCTACGAAGGAAATCACTCGGCCAAATCATTATTCACTACAACACATACATGAGCATAAATAAGCAAATCTCTAGACAAGTCCACATAAATGAAAACTTCTGCATTGCTGATCTAGCTTGGTCAGACCCTAGCAGTCAAGCTCACAACCCGGTTGGCTATGGAGTGCTTTCAAATGCTGGAAGTACAATTTGAGCATTAATCGAAAATATGTATTTTCGAGGGGGGAAGTTGATCTTCATTCAAATAACAAAAACATCGCGCAGTCTACAGAATGACCCTCGTCTGCATGAAGCAATCGCTGTCGTCATCAAAGTCGGTCTGAAACGTTGAATGCATGGTGATAAGTTCCTGCACATGCAGCCAATCACTACATAGCAAGACGCTGTGAAAGTCTTGATGATGACTGCAAAAAATGATTTACAGTATTGATAACAAGCAGTTTCACTTTCTGTGAACTAAACATGCACATCGATAGTAGAGACTCATCATTCAATTGAAATGTCTAAATTTACTGTACAAGTCAACGCGAGACTGCTATATTTAGAAACTAGGCAATGTCCTCGAGATTTTAGCTTTTGCGGTCGTCCTGTACCTAGCGCTAAACCGTTCTAGGCAACTGTACTTGATTGATGAACCAAGTTTTCATTTCATGACTTTTAACTTAAATCTCTTATGTTGGTACTCAAAGTCACAGAAATGCCGGTCGAAACTTTGATTACAGTAATCTCTTTTGGAGCCTTTTGTTGGATGTTTCACCATTTGTGATTTTAATTAAACCATCAGTTTGAAGATGGCTGTCGATTTTCCTCACCCTTTAAAAGATCAAGGAATATGCTTGTTGGATTGTTCACGATTTAACATCTCTATTTTCAATTTCAGAATTCCACACCAAGTCACTTCTGAGTAAACTTTCATCGCATCACCATCATGATTTCTTCTCCAGAGGATGGGGATGCTCGCGAATATTCATATTTTACAAGGACCCAGAAATACAACAACTCCTGTGCCGGCACTCTCCGAAAAGAGGACAAGCTAGCCAACTACATTGGAAATCCTCCATCCGATAACGACAGCCAAGTATACCATATTCACAAGTTGCCAGCTGCAGACTCCAGCCCTTATCATTTTTATGTCAATTTTACATCAAAGCACCTCAACTATACACTCACCGCTTACATAGTACAAGATTCTGAACATCGGATACAAAGCCATTCTCAGAAGTTTCTAGATCAAGCCCACTCCGAGATCAATCGACTAGAGAAAATATACAAGACAAGCACGTGGCATAAAAAGTACTGCGCAAAAACAATCATGGGCAGAAGGTCGCTAATTGAGTCATGAATAGGGAAGGCGCACTGCCGAGAGTCTTCTTGCTGCGTGAGAACCAATTACATCTCATCGACGCTGCTCATCACTCGGAAATCTCAAGTTTTCCAAGCTTTGATTGGGGTGATGTAAGCGAGTACGATAAGTTTCTCGCTGATGTGCATGAAAAAGTGAGGATCCGACTGCTTAATCAAGTCAACCCTAGCGCGTAAGTTGCTAACTTCGTCATTTGATAAATTACACTAAACATCCGTTAGGCCAAAAGATATTCCAGGATTTCGTGAAATCCTGTCAAGACTCGATGCGATAATTCCAGCAGTGGAAGGTAAGGCCACAATGAAGGATCTGATCGAGGCTCCGAACCCGGTTATCGACGATGTCGTTCATGCTTTAATTGATATGGAATGCTCTATAAGACATATCGGCAAAGACGCGTCTGCTACGAGGACTGGTGTTATAATGGTACCATTAATTTGCCGAAAAGCCTTTAGGAAGCGGGTTCGGGCCGCTAGGCTGCGTGCCATTGAGCAGGCGAAGTTGGACTTGAAACACTTGCAGGAAGGTTGCATTAAAGTTTTAAACCACGAAGATTTAGATCGTACAACACCCAATCAAAGTCGAACCCCTCGCATAGATCCCACGTCAGTTCGCACAATGCTAGATTACGTTACTAAATTGTTTTTGGAGAAGCTCACAGAATTCCAAAAATTGCATAGCCCCATTGCTCCGACCACTACACTTTAACGAGCGAACGCGAAGATCATAGTGCCCATGTAATTATGAAAGTACAGATACGAACGACTTTCAATGTTGATTGCTGTCGTGATCAGATCTAGTCCGCATTACAAGGTGACTATGACGTGGTAATTAAGCTTCATCATGTGCAGGCAAACTGTCGACAGCACGACGTGGCGAAAGTTTCGGTAATGACTCGCAAAGCAAGATCTATTTATAACAAGCATTGTTTCACATTCCATTAACCAAATGTGTAGATCGGTATTGGGAACTCAATTCATGAAATCTACGTCATGACTCGTAAGACTCCGTAAAAGACTCGTAAACGCAACACCTATCAGATAACGGTGTTAGATATAACAGTAGATAGGACAGATATATACAAGAACAACTACTCATAATGACCACTAGCATCTCGCGCGCCATCCTCTGATCCTATTGATAACCAATAATGAGTAACGTATAGATATCACCTTGAAATCTTAATGTGAACCGTGGGACATGCTATATCTAGAATAATGTAGGTTTTAGTTTTGGCGGACATACCGAACGCTAGGCTGCTTGAGGCAATTGCATTTTCATCACAGCACTGTATTTTATGTCATTTGAAACTTTATAATCAGACTTCACCAACAAGATCTTAAACATTTTGCAGATTGAAATTTTGTCGACCACGGCTGCATCATGCGGGACACGGCAGCTCCTACGAAGCAGAACATACTGTCGACCCATGGCACAAGTCCTGCTGATAAACTTCTGTCACCAATCACATATGTTATTAGTTTGTGGTCCTATGTAATTAGTGCTATTGACGGTTCTAGCGTGCTAAAACTAAGTTTTGACAAGCATGTTTCATGATGGACGTATTTGTATTTCGATATCTAATTTTAGACATCGAATCACTGACTAAGAAACCAAGCATGGGTAACTTGTTTGCAAGCGATTGCTATATAGTGCCGGCAAAGGCTGGTCGACGATTTACTTTCCCCTTTACTCCTATTCGTCTGACCCAAACCGAAAATCCTGCTATTTGTAATAGATTCAACCATACCTGTCTACAGCCACAGAAATGTCAAGTTCGAATAGCTCTAGCGGAGATAACCTTCCTCATGAAAATATAGCTAAGTTTATGAAAAACATTGCCCCTGATCTGAAACAATCTAGCAAGAGAGCTGAGTATCTAGGTGAATGGCCCATAACCGGCACTGAGGTATATTTGATCGAAAATCTTCCCGGTGCACCCTTCCCTCGATATCAATTTTATATGGATTTCTTGGATCCTGATGACCTCGAAGAAATCAGTATATCCTGTTGCATTGTCGATGTTACCGATTTTAATGCAAAAGCTCCCGAGGACAAGCAACTGGAATTTGTAAAAACTTTTCTCGCGCGTTGGCGCGATAATATCAAAACCGCATTGATCAAAGTATTCAATATTGCACCTAAGAGATACGAAAAGTAAGAAAGCCCTGCACACTGAGTGGTATGCAACTTAACATGTCCAGATACGAAAATGAACCAAATTCTTCGTCCGACAAAACCAATCCCTGTAGAACGTTTCGATCCACGAGGGAAAACCGTCTGTTGTTCCAAAGGGTGAGACTAGTTTGACCATTCCAGGCTCTGGAAAAGTCAACATTGTAAAGCTTGAGGAGATTCTTCACGAGACTGAGGAGAGCAAACGCAAGGAGCGAGAAAACGCAGATAAAGACAACATCGCAGCGTTGCGTAAAAGCGGAAACTACAAGTCGTAAGTCCAATTTTTCCCTGCCATAGCTCGGTATTATTGGACTGAATTTATTACAGCCTCTCTGACATTCCTGACCTGAATGCTATCTTGAATCGACTCGGTATCCTTATCGGAGATCCTGCTAAGGCACCGACTTCACACGGCGCAGACGTTTTCGCAAAGCTTTGCCGCCAACATGATAAAAATCCTACCGAGCTGCTGGCATATCTGAAGCTTAAGTACACCGTCCTACTGAAACCTCATGGCCCTTGTGGTATGAACACTCATCCGAGCAAGTACACGCCAATGATATTTAGAGAAGTCGAATCTTCAGAAGATGCTGACGACCTAAAGCGGGCAATAGAAACTAGCCTTGAAGATATGCATTATTTACTTCTCGACATACTGGAACTGTACAAAGAAAACAGGAATCTTGGCGGAGTTGTTAAAACACAACATGCCGCATTCGATGACGCTTTGAAACACCATACAGATGTTTTAGTTGCAAAAAATATTGAAGATCTGACCAATCCCAGAAATTGGCTTCCTCTGCTACAGCATATGTGTCTGAATATCGAAAGCCTGCTTGAGATGGAGCTCTTATCTCATAAGCATAAGTGTATAATACCTGTGTATAAACGGTCTGAAAGAATCAAGAAAGTGCAAGATAAGGCTCGAACCGTTGTTAATTCATTGAAGAAACAGAACATAGCAGTATGGGACATCGGCCCCATAGAAGGGTCCGACAAAGGTAAAGTTTCATACGCCCTAATAGCGAAAGAGCTTTGTCAATCAACTAAGCTGAACAATGTGGATTTCGCTGTTCTCATTGTGATCTTGGGTAACGAGCGTGGATCAAAAAGAATTGAGGTCACTGCGCCTCTTTGTATATACCAACAGGATAAATCTAAAGAACGGCATTCAAATAGCAATCTTGAGACTATATCGACGCCATTGTCTTTGCATCTCAATAAGCTGCTTATCGACAATGACACACGTCACATCACCAGCCTGCCGTGAGCGCAATCTTGATGATTTGACAAGGTTCTCGCTAACAACTTCGTGAATAGCCACTACGAGACCAAATACTACAAGGAACACAGCGGCTCACTTCTCAATTGTGGGGATCCAAATCTAAACGCAAGCAGTGTAGATTTTTTATGGGAAAAGTCAGACATTGCGCCATCTCAAGCTATGGCCTGGGTGACTAGATTTTGGTCCGAATACGACCACGAGAGTGCTGCAGAGTAAGTTCAATTGAGACCCAACCAAAGTAGGGATTAACGTATGTATAGGTTGAAAACAATAAGGGAAGTTACAAAAGTTTTGAGCGCGGTCGATCAATTGATTTCGATTGACAAGCTGGAAGATCTCGACGTATTCAGAAAGGCGAACCGCAACGACTTGGTCCTGTTTCGTCTGCTTGAGCGGAGGGTGAGAATTTTGAGTTCGGCCTGGAAAATGCAAGACGAAACGCTGAGAAACAGTGGAGACGTGCAGTATAGTAAGACTGCTTCTCTTTTCCGGCGACCCAAGGGTAAAAATGACGGAAAGACTGTGGAGGCGGCAGAAGACGTTGTAAAGCAATTATTGCTTTTACAGATTGAGCTCACTCGATGCGAGTCGTCCGGCCCAGCATACACACACGTTGCATTCGTTCGACAGATCAGGTATTGGATCAGGAAGTGGATCAATCTACACGAGCCGTCTCACAATTTGTAGGGTAGGATGGCATATATAAAACTCATTGAAACTTCCAGCCGGTATCAATACTGTTTCCGAAGCTTTCTTGTGAACGACCTTATATACCAAGTCTCAATACCATCTACCGTCCCCGATATATCGTTTCGCGTCATGTACATATGGAATATAAAGGTTTCGTCAATGATGATTCTTATTATAAGCTGTGTCTGATACCGTCGTCGCTCCGTATTTTTACTCCTGGTGGTAATCTTGACCGCCCCCACCAGTCATCATCGTAGCAACAACGACATTGTCTCAAGCTTCTCGAGTCTGTCTCTCAAACCACATCCAGACGCTATGTGAATATCACAAGAGCCGCGGAACAATTATACAGCTAATGAAGATGATAAATGCGACTGTGTCTCCACTATCACACGACATCCTTTCAAAACACTAGTCAAACATGTTGGACCGACCGAAGCAAGCTGTTCGAAGCACAAAATATGATATTGGGTTATACATTCTTTTGACCATTTTGAGGTATCTTTACGTTGACGAACACGATGTTATGTGCGGTATATAAGCATGTCAATAAACGATCGTTTGGTCTATTTGATTGCGCAAAAGCGTATAGTCTCAAATTCTGCATCTGACAAGCTTGATTACAACACAATTCAAAAACAATTCAGGAGGAGCGTACAACTCGGCGGACCCAACTTTAGAGTTCAGTCGACCCGAAAATACGGGGAACTCTAAAGTTGGTCAACTTAGCTTTAGACTTTAACGGCTTAGTCGACTAAGCATTTATGCCGGTAGGTAGTCTAAAAGGCCTTTAGTAATCTTTCGAAAGGCCTTTTAGAGCCCTTTCACAAAGTTGATCAATAGTATCAAGGCCTTTGAGAGGCCTCTTAAAGCCCTCTATTAACAAAATTTTCCATAACTTGTAAAGTTTTTTAGTTCCATTAACATTTTGAATAGTTTTAATAGTATATAGATATCTTAGAAGAGCTTTAAAAGGTGTTATAAAGCCTATTAAATTAGAAGTGTACTATGATATAAGCTTACTATATAAGCGTAGGAAAGCTTAGTCATTACTTATACTTTTTAAAATCTTGCCTAACGGCTTTTAAAGCCCTTTTAAATCCCGATAATTAAAGGTGTTTTAAAGGGCTCTTAGATTACTTACCGGCATAATTGCTTAGTCGACTAAGCC
>Ga0160427_10001115_pt1 | contig 16482 bp, 20 predicted proteins | sample SolpanmetagenomL_FD_108194 | JGI IMG/M metagenome (GOLD analysis project Ga0160427, IMG submission 108194) | Solar panel surface microbial communities from Lawrence Berkeley National Laboratory, California, USA - L | ecosystem: Engineered > Built environment > Solar panel > Unclassified ...
GCAGCCACGGCAGAGCAACAGCAGGCGTACAAAAAAAAATCCAGGCGCTCGTCGACGGGTTGAAGCTCGCTCATCCAGATTGCACCGTCGAACTCTGGTTCCAGGACGAAGCGGGCAGGCGTCGTGTACGGCGTCCGTTCTGCCCAAGAAGCTCGGCTGGGAACCACGAGCGTCTTGAGGCGCTGCTGGGCGAAGCGTGGGGTGCGGTGGGCTGCACCCCACGCCAATGGAGTTGAATGGACCTACATCTCTGGCTGTGTGCATCCCTTCTCGGGAAGAACCGATCTACTGCGCTTCGACACCGTCGATATCGCTTCATTCAGTGCGGCCTTGAGCCTGTTCAATGCCCAGGTTGACCCAGCAGACGATCGTCTGCTGGTCCTGGTGATTGAGCACGCCGGGTGGCATCGCAGCCGCAACGTGGTCGGGCCACCCGGCATTCCCTTGGTCTTCACCCTCCCATACACCCCAGAGTGGATGCCAGCCGAGCATCTCTGGAGTCCGCTCAAGGAGCGCGTGGTGAACCATGCCTGACCATCGCTGGACGCGCTGATGGCCCTGCTGGATCAACGCTTCGTCTGGCTGATGAAGCCACACGCCTTGGTCTCAAATCTCACCAGCTTCCACTGCTCCCCGCCGCTGGACCCCCAATCTCTGGTTCAATTCCGTATTATATCGACGACTTGCCAGAACCGCTCCCCGGCTACGCTGCAAGTAGCTGGGGGTACCGCTCTTCTGCACAGGCGTCGGCGTTCAGATGACACCCGCTGTGCCGTCTTCACCGAATCTGCTCACAAGGCGACCGTTCGCTCGTTTCGCCTTGACGGAAGGTTCAGACCGCCTTGCGGGACGGCCCCGGCAGCGTGTCAGGCCGCTACCGTGAATGGCATGAACACGACCAAACACTTCCTGCTCGCGGCCAGCCTGACCCAGGCCACCGTCCCGACCCTCGCCGCAGCGCAGACGATGCCTCAGACTGCCGCAGCCACCAGCACCACCACCGCGCCACACAAGTCGTTCTTTCAGCGGCACCCGAAGACCAGCGTCTTCCTCGGCGCGGTCGGCGCCTATCTGCTGTACCGCAAGCTCCACAAGACCTGCCCGCCGCTGAGTGACACGCAGGCCATGAACGATCCGAAGTACGCCAAGTGCTTCCCCGCGCACCGCTGAAGACCTGAGGTACCCGAGGCCACCCCAGACGCTGGGGTGGCCTTTCTGCTACCGCCCGACTGCCATTCCACTCATTCGAGTATGAGGGATTCCCGTCATTGTCAGGGTTTTGAGTGCTCCCTAGAGTGTGGTCATGAGCGACGACGAACTGACCCCCGAGCTGGTTACCTTGCTGGATGTCTGGCGCCAACGCCTGCCGATCGGGACCACGCTCGAAGCGACGGTCAACTCCGACCCGAACTCCCTCACCATCTACGCCATCCAGCACACCATCCAGGCCGGGCGGAAAACCTCGGCGTCCGTCTGGATTGCAGATACGGCCATCACCGATTTTGGTCAGATGGGCGCCATTGAGCCTGCGCTGAAGATCCTGACGGACCTGGCGATGTACCGCGCCCTGCCCCTCGGCGATCGCAATGAGCCCGCCCGTATGGTGGCGCTGATGACCTCGAAGGGTTTGGAGACCTTCGACCCGCCCGTGAAAGCGCCCAATCACTGACCGCTGCCTCCCGTTCAGCTGGAGGAAATCGTGGAACACCGGAAAGTGGAATGAGTGGCCTTCGCTCTGAGCAGATCATCATCAATAAGAGTGACAAGGCCCCGGAGGGCTACAGCGTGGTCTATGCGTGCTGTCCCTCGGTGTTCGGCAATCCGTTCGTGATGAAGTCCGAGGCAGATTGGGCGCAAGTGAGTGAACACTTCGACACGCGAGCTGTAGGGCATGGCCCGCCACTCTATCAAGCCCTATGCGCGGTCACTCGATCTTGATTTCAGCTCCTTCCTGTTGGACGGACGTTTACAGGATGCCCCGGCACGGCTGGACGGGTCAGGGCACTCTTCTCCGTTGAACAGAAGGGGAAACCTTCCGGTTGAGCGAAGTGAAGATGGCCGGTTGAGCCGCTAACTTTTCTCAACGCCTTTCCCAGTATCACAGGTCAAGGGTGCGCGCCGAAATGACCCAGCCAGACGCCGACGCCGAAGACCACCCCTCCGCCGATCACCACCTGCATCACCGTCTGTGGCAGCGGGCTGCGCATGTAGTGGTATTTGATGTAGGCGATCACGATCAGTTCCACCAGCACCACCACATACGCCAGCATCAGGGCGGTGTGGAGACTCGGCAGCAGGAAGGGCAGGGTGTGGAGCATGCCGCCGAGGATGGTGGCCAGGCTGGTGATGATGCCACGCAGGAGTGGAGTGCCGCGTCTGGACACCACACCGTCGTCGCTGAGGGCTTCGGCGAGGCCCATGCTGATCCCTGCACCGACGGAGGCGGCGAGACCGACAAAGAAGGCGTCCAGGGGTTTGCCGGTCAGGCCGGCGGTGGCGAAGATGGGGGCGAGGGTGCTTACGGAGCCGTCCATCAGGCCGAGGAGGGCGGGTTGAATCTTCTGGAGGATGAAGGTCTGGTCGCGTCCGGTCCGGTCCGGGCTCGCGGGGGTGGACGGGGGAGTGGTGGTTGAGGACTCCATGGTGTCAACGTATCAGGAATGATTCTCAATAAGCAATTATATGCGTTTGCTCGGGATTTTATTGAACCTTAAGTCGACGAAAGCATCCAGGAACAATCCAAGAGGAAGCTGAACCATGTGCACAGCCAGAGCCTCGAACTCATCCGGGTGCACCTCTCCTCTGTACGCAGAGGACGTCGCCTTCTTTGCTTGATCAACGGCACACCAGATGCTCGGCGACCGGTTCCGTGTGAGGCAACTGACCGCGCAACAAACAGGCTCCTTCCCACATGGAAGAACCAAATCGCCTTGCGACGCGTCGTGCGCGGAATCTGACGAACCGGCACATTGTTGTCGGTTCTTACTTTGTCAGTCTGAAAGGCTTTCCCTCAACCGGTCGTCATGCCCGCGTCAAAGGTCAAGATACCCGGCGGACACGTGACGAGGACAAATGGCTCCCCGGAATCCGAGCTGGCAATGGTCGACAAGATCAGGAGACTGAACGGCCAGCAGGGTACGGGTACAGCGTCTTCATATATTCTTGGACTCAGGTATACCAGCAGTCTTCCTGTCCGCCAGAGGACCGCACCCCGACTGCCAGGATGTCAACGCTCCCCTTAATCTGTACTGGATTCCAGCCCGGCCAGGTCGCCCACCGTGTCGAGTGTGACGCTCATCTTCTGGGCATACGCCACGAACTGCGGCAGAACGCGTAAACTCTCCAACACGTTGTCGTGAAGCAGCACGATTCCACCAGGCCGGAGATGCAGCGCCAGGCGGTTTTCCAATACCCTCTGCCCAGGGTTGTTGAAGTCAGCCGGATCGTCTGTCCAGAACGTCGTCACCAATCCACGGGCGCGGGCGATCTCCAGCGTCTCCGGCGAGTAGCGCCCACCTGGGGGCCGGAAGAAGCGCACCGGTTTCCCGGTAATGCCACGCAGCACCTCATCGCAGCTCTTGAGTTCATCCTCCACGGTATCTGCAGGCAGTCCCGTCAGCCGCACGTGATGATAGGTGTGGTTGCCGATCTCATGCCCGTCTTCCACCATGTCCCGGACGTAGTAGGGATAGGCCCGCGCGTTCCTGCCGATACAGAAAAACGTCGCGTTGACCGCTGCACGCTTGAGCGTGTCGAGAAGGAGCGGCGCGTAGATCGGGTGAGGCGCGTCATCGAAGGACAGCGCGGCGGCCGGGGTTCTCAGTACCCGTCCGTGAAACAGCAGCCCGCCGTGCGTCCCACCGACGAGCTGGGCCGCCAGCTGCTTGACGCGCTGCTCCGCCAGACCCGCCAACGATCCCACGAACACCGGGACGCGTTCGAGCTCTCTGGACGGTTCGGTCTGTTTGGGGGGCACCAGGTCCGGGTTGAGCCACAACCGGTCGTAGTGTGCCGTTTCTGCCAGTGTGCTGCTGGCAAACGCCGCGAGGCGGGAACGTGGGACAGACGCGGTCAGCAGCGGTGCAGGACCGCCGAAGCCCTGATAGTCATCGGCCCGGTAGACGCTCACGGCGGCTTCACTCAGCGTGGGCCGTCTGGCGAACATCTGGACGGTGGCTGTGTGGGCGAGACGCAGTGCCTGCTCGTGGGTCGCAGCGGTGGCAGGCAGCAGCACCACGGCGTGTGCGGCCTCCAGGTGCCCGTTACTGGCAAACTCGCACCGGTGGAGTTCTGGGAGCGCAGGAAGGTGGAGTCTCGGGAGGGCCGCGACACGCCGGGTGCCGGGGGCGAGCGGCTGAACCGCGCCCGGCACAAGGACAGGTGGATACGTCGACGGTTGCACCAACGGCAGTGGTAACCGGCGTTTGATCCCGGCAGGTGCAGCACTCGTATGGCTGGCAGCCCACAGGGCTGTGCCGGTCAGCACTCGGAGGGCGTGTCGTCTTGAGAAAGAAGGCGTCATCAGCAGGGGTTCCTCCGGAATGGCCTGGAAGTATGAAGAGACAGCTGCGGTGTAGTGCACCGAATCCCACGGATCTTTGCGACGCTGAACGCTTCAGCCGCCGGTCGGAACGTCCACCGCTTTAGCCTGCCGGGCCGGACTTCAAACTTGGTATAGCCGGTCGCCCTGGCGACAGGGGATCTCCGGTCACCTGATGGGCTACAGGTGTTCTACCGCTTGTGTCGCCTTCACTGGTGTCACGGCAGGGTGAAAGCAGGGGGGAAATCTTAGACACCGCTGCCGCGACGGTCGACCACGTCTGAACCGCTTTCCTTTGATTGTTTCGTCTCGTCATGGTGGAAACGCTGGTGCGGGTGTCTTGGTAGAGGTGTTCGATCCGGGCATGCAGACGAAGGAATTCCTGCGCTGTTCAACCCCTGCCGTTGTCGCTCTTGACGCCGTGTGGGACGATAAGATTGCATGGTCATGGTGTTATCGCAGGTCGTGGCGATCACCCGCTGGCGATCGACATCTGCCAGCCTTTGCAACTCCCGAATTGCGGTCCATAGCTCCGCAGTTGCCACAGAGCATGCGGCGGGTTGGCACCGCGCGGACAGTCGGCGGGCCAACGCTGGCCAGAAAAATAAGAACTTTACCCCAGGAATTCACAGGACGGTGTCACGAACTCCGGTCATGCTCAACGCGTCGGCAGACCAGCACGGATTGCCTGACGTCCAGGGGCCAGCAGTTCAGTACGCCTGTCGAAGGCTGCCATGAAGCGTCCCAGCAGCGCCGTCTGAGTGGCATATACCAGGATTGCCTGGTGTTTCACCTGCTGCTGTGCCGGTGTCAGGACCACCTGATGCCAGAGCAGCGTCGGTGCACGAGGCGGAAGGGTCAACGGCAATTCCGGGTGCCGGCCTTTGGGCAGGGGCCATTCCAGTCCGCCATGCACAACCCAGAACCGCAGTCGGTTCACCTGCCGTCGTTCTGACATGATGCGCGTCGCCAGATAGGAAACGGTTCGGTGATCTGGATGCTGATCCTCTGCGGCGGGAACCAGAACCAGGTCGGGATCGAAGCGGGCAATCACCTGATCGAGATCCTGTTCCAGATTCGCGCCGGTGTAAGCCGCGCCCGGTCTCAGAGTGGTTGGGAGATAAACCGTTGACTGCCCGGTATACGGTGAGGTGAAAGGAACAGCGTAGTGCTCGAGGAACAGAGCGAACAGTCCGCCGTCCGGGTAGCCCAGGAAACTGATCTGATCAGCTCGGAGGCCCAGCACCCTCGCAGCGGCCTGTGCCTCGCGAACCCGTGCTCGGGCCAGTCCCATCATGGCGGCGTCGGTGGGATCGAGTCGGCGCGACAGCAGTGCGCCATCGAGTTCAAAGCCGTCACCGGGCGTGACCCAGACCACATGCACCGTGGCTCCAGCCGCGACCGCCTGCTGAATCAGACCCGCACAGCACAACGTCTCGTCGTCCGGATGCGGAGCCAACAGCAGGATCCGTTGACCGGCCTGAAAGGGTGGGAGGCGCGGGAGGTGTTCGGCGGCACTGAAAACGGTGCGGTTCACGAGGCGGGTGCCAAGAGGCACATTGATCCAAGCGGCGAGCAGAATTCCAGCCAGCAGAAGAACTGGAAGCACAGCGGCTCGCCACCGGATTCCACCCAACCTTATGGCGTCCAGCTCTCCACGCGAGCTGTCTGCTGCCTGGGTCTGCGTGCCAGTCCGACCAGGGTACATCGAGGGTATGAAATTGTTATCTCTTCTGTGACTGCTGCGATCCAGCGCACTGAAGGTTATCTGCTTCGGAGCTTACGCAGCTCCAGAGCGACCGGAATCAGACTCAGCAGCACCGCCGCACCGACAACCAGCAGAATGTAGCGGTCGAGATTCGGAATCAGGCCGCCGAGCCAATATCCCAGCAGGGGAACGGTGATCGCCCAGAGCGCACCGCCGATCGCGTTGTAAGTCAGGAAGCGGAGATAGGGCATCTGTCCCACACCGGCCAGCGTCGGAGCGACGGTACGCACCACTGGAACAAACCGGGCGAGGATCAGTGCCAGCCCGCCGTACCGTTCAAAAAACGCCTGCGTGCGCTCGACGTATTCCGGGCGAAAGAGGCGGCTGTCCTGACGGCTGAATACGCCGGGGCCAAACCGCTTCCCGATGAAATACCCGGTACTGTCGCCGACCATTGCACCCAGGGCGGTGGCCAGCATGACGCCAGCCAGACTGAGTTTCCCCTGCTGGGCCAGAATTCCTGCGGTCAGCAGCAGGCTGTCGCCAGGGAGGAAGAAGCCGAGGAGCAGTCCGCTTTCGGCGAAGACGATGAACAGGATTCCCAGGTAGGAGGCGCTCAGGAGAAGTTGGGTCGGATCGATCATATGTTCAAAGTAATGGGACGGAATCTAAACGCCGTATATGCCGGAGTGGCTGAGAGGCAGGCATGGGCCGAAATTTCCATGGCCCAAAACATGAAACGGCGGAAATCGACTCTTTCCAAACCGTCCTGTCCGGAGTCCGCCTGCCAACCAGTCACCGGCCGGCAGACTCACCCACCAGAGCACAGGGCATCGCAGCAGGGCGGCTGTGGCCGACACCATGACTTAAGCTGCTGCGCCCTCTAGCCTCCAGGTCAGTCGAACCATGAAGCTGGTCTCGTTCCATCCTGGTTCCAGGTGAACCCCCCAGCGCCTTGAGAGGGCCAGGACGAGCGCCAGGCCCAGCCCGCTCCCGGGTACGGACTGAAGTTCAAGGGGGCGCCGCTCCGGGCCAGTTCCAACCAACACCCGCTTTCTGGATTCCATCCAGACACTCCGGCTGCACGGGGCTGGCTTTGTCATGTTCAGGCTTCCACCGTACCTCGCCCTAGAGGATGTGAGGGCGAATCTGGGCGACAGCATACAGATGTTGCCAAGCTCACCTTCTATCGAAGGTCGGGAGGTAACGGAAGCACTGATCAGGCTTGGGAGAGACTCGACCACCGATGTGGACAAAGCTGAACAGGTCCCGGCGGGTGGGACAGCTCTTCCGAGTCATCGCAGCTGAGCCGGTCAACTGAAATCCAGCACGTCTCCAGACCGCATATACCCGGTTTTTACTCCCCATTCCTACACTCCACGACAGCAGGTAGAAACGGAATAAACAATTCACCAGGGAATTCTCCTGGTTGGGTTGAGCAGGTCTATTGCGCTCTCAAGCTGCACAAAGACGCCCTCGGCTCACGGTCTACGCTTCACCGTACCCTGCTGGCTTTTCCTGGAGGAACTCCCATGACCACCAATGCCGCCCCCCGTACGGATACCCTCAAGACCATGCTCAGTAAGGTTCCAGAAGTCACCGTCTTCTTCTGGATCATCAAGATCCTCTGCACCACCGTCGGCGAGACGGCCGCCGATTACATCAATACCGTCCTCAAGTTGGGTCTGACCGGAACCACCCTGATCATGGCCATGCTGCTGGCCGCCGTGCTGGTGTGGCAGTTTCGACTGCGCCGATACGTTCCTGGCGTCTACTGGCTGGCAGTGGTGCTCGTCAGTATCGTGGGCACGCTGATTACAGATAACCTGACCGATAACTTCGGCGTCAGTCTCTGGACGACGACCATCCTCTTTTCGGTGGTGCTGGCCGCCGTCTTCTTCGCTTGGTACCGCAGCGAGAAGACGCTCTCTATCCACAGCATCCTGACCACCCGGCGCGAAGTGTTCTACTGGCTGGCCGTCCTGTTCACGTTCGCCCTGGGTACGGCGGCGGGGGACCTCGTGGCTGAAGGATTGGACCTCGGATACTGGAAGTCGGCGCTGATGTTCGCCGGCCTGATCGGTCTGGTGTCGCTGGCGCACGTCTACCTGAAACTCGGCGGCATCCTGGCCTTCTGGATCGCGTACATTCTGACTCGCCCGCTCGGGGCCTCGATCGGCGATTACATGTCGCAGGATAAAGACGCGGGTGGTCTGGCGCTGGGGACTCTCGGAACGAGTGCCATTTTCCTGACCGCGATCCTGGCCGTGGTGATCTACCTGAGTGTGACGAAGAAGGACCAGATCCAGTTGCCTGAACCGGTCTGAGTACAGACTGCTGAACATCCGAGAAGCCCCCTCCGACCTGATTGGAGGGGACTTCCGCCTTTTGGAGGCTTCACCGGCGCATTCGAAGCCAGAGGCAATGAGGGGCATGCCCTCCCTCTCACAACTGGGAAACGACGCGTCTGGAGATCATCAACTGAATGTGCCGACAGGATCACTTCTGGAACGACACGGCCATCACGTCGTTCCGCACTTTGCTCGAGAGCACCCGTTCCCAGTCCTATGCGCCAGGAGATCTATCCTGGCGCGAAGAGGTGCCTGACAGAGCTCCTGGTCCTCGTGTGATGGGGAAGCTTCCCGAGAAGCTGTCCCTGAACATCTTGGCAGCTCAACGGGGAGCAACAGGAGAGGCAAACCGTGTGCTGGACGACCATTACCGCAAAATGGTGGCGGTAAGGCTTGTCGTCGGTCACGGCCACTCAGCCTGCTCCACAACTTGGTGAAAACAACACGATTCCAGACTGAAACGGTCCTCACGCGCAAATCATGATCTTCACCGGGACGAAGCACCGGTGCATTCCTCTAGTCGTCGCTTGTCACGGGGGCGGTCCGCTCCGGATGAGTGACCAGCGAAGCGCGGCCGCCTCGCCGCGCTTCAACGGACGAGTTGCCGGAACCTGTGCCAGTATTGGGGAGGCCATGTTCAGGCCCAGTGAAGTGAGCAACTCTCGGGCTCCCTGTACCGTCAGGATCTTCCCCGGTACCAGAGCCGCACGAAGAGCATTGAACCGTGCGTCCTGCCGATTTCCATCTGCATGTTGCAGGTCGTCCAGGAAGGTGTTGGCCGTTTCCGGCTGGTCCAGGTACAGGCAGCCAATGTAGTAATATGGCGCGCTCATCAGCCCGGCTCGCAACAGTGCCTGGGCCTGTGACGCGCCTGGCTGCCTCTCGTCGATGCAGGGAGGAGATGCCGACAGGGCTGGCCGGTCGACGCGTCCATGATGTAATCGCAGCAGTCCCCTGAGGAGGGCGGTCCAGACTGCGCTCTGATCGACTGTGGGGTAGTCCAGACGCAGCCAGTGTGCCATGACGCTGGCCTCCCCGGCTGCTTCACCCAGCGTCATCTGGAGCGGCACCACCCGTGCGGAAAAGGCCGCTACACTGTCGAACGATGCGGCCTGCGATACCACCAGCAGATTTTTGAATCCGGGCGGTAATAACGTGCTCAGCGGCACTTCATAAGGCGCAGGTGTGCCCAGCAGGAACGGGGGCTGCCCCGGGAGGTAGCCCTGACCGTCGAGAGCGTAGGCGTTCACCGCCACGGCGTCCGGAAACGTATGGCCGTACAACACGTCGCTCGCCGTAAGCCGCCTCACTCCCAGCAGGTGGCGGCTTTCGCGCAGGTAAAGCCTCGGAGCCGCGCCGCCGAACGTCGCTCGGCCAAAAGCATCTGGGAACCGGTCATGCAGATACGCCACCACCTGCTGCGCCTCACGCATGCCGTCCATATAGGCGCGCTGGACGGACGCTTGACTGGTGCCGTCCACCCCGTAGATCATCAGCGCGTTAACCAGCAGGCTGCCGTCCTGCTGAATGGCGGCATTGAAGCCGCGCAGATGAAACCGTGCCGGGTTGCTCGGCAGGTACCCGGAGGTAAGGGCAACCAGCCCGCTCAGCGACCGGCCCCGGTACCCATCTTCGTGACCGTGTTCCTGACGAATGAGTTCGGCCAGAACGTTGAGGTTGGCACCCTGAATCCGGAACACCAGGGTAGCGGCCATCTGAGCATGGTCCAGACCCGTATCCTCGCGCCCGACCGTGAATTTGGCCCCCGCCATCGCTGCGAGCCTGGCCGTGTCACTGGCATCGATCAATTCATGCACTGCCAGGTCCTGGATTCCGCGTGGACCCCGCAGGCTCAGGTGCGTCACGCGGCCCAAGTGGAGCTGAAGCCCGGAAACCTCTGTGCCGAGTTGCACCTGTACGCCAGCGGAGTCCAGCATCTGCTGCAAGAGGGTCTGAGCCGCTTGGACGTCGAATGAATTGTCGTGGTGCAGCCGCCGGAAAAACTCATGAAACAGCCCCTGAGCCAGGGGGTTACCGTGCGCGTCAACGCTCATGTCAAGGGTAGCGACCCACGCCTGGGTGAGTTGCCCACCGATCCCTCTGCCGGGTTCGAGCAGGACCACCCGCTCCCCTTGACGGGCGGCGGTCACCGCCGCCATTACACCCTGTGGCGTGGCGCCATAGACGACCAGGTCGGGGCCAGGCCCACTCAGCCAGCTGACCCGGCCGATCAGGAGCGCGAGCAAGGTCAACCCTGCAGCGACGGAAAGAGCTGTGCGTCGCCTCGGGCGGCCGTTCAGTCGCATCAATGCTCCGGCTGCCAGGAATCGTGAACGGCCGTCATTCTTACATCGTGTCAGACGGACGTATAAAGGAAACACGGCCCGCCCCTATGGTCAGTGAAGAGCCGGCGACCAGAGGTGGCCGGATACGGGGCCAGGTTACCTTGTATGGTTCTGGCAAGTAAATTGGGGAGGGGCCTGATGAGGTCAGTGGCCGTCTGAAGTTCAGACGGCCACTTCAACCGCGTTCCGCCCTGCCAGGTGGGCATGGTTCTGGTTCGATCTTCGGAGGTGGGCGGGGACGGTGGTTCGGGTGTGCTGGTGAAGGTTCGAAACGCGGGCGTGTAGGGCGAGGAATTCCTGTGCTCGCTTTTGGTTCTTGAAGCCGATCTGGCTTCGTTCCTGTTGCCTTGTGGGGCGATGGGAGTGCTCCATCAGATTGTTGCAGCGCGCCGCCCTCATGACCTGAACGTGCTCCACGGCGTGGAGCACGGGGAGTGCTCGAATAGCTGCTCCATCGCTCCAGAGTGTATCCGTGTGGATCACGTCTGGCACGTCGTCATTCATCAAAAGGCTGTTCAGGCAGGTCTTTGCCGCCTGGGTGTCCCGCCGATCTTGCAGGAGAAGATCCAGGATCGCGCCGGAGTCATCAACGGCCCGCCAGCGGCCAAGCGTCCTCATGGGCGCTGTTTTGGCCAAGAATAACCAGAATTTCTTGCCCCTGATCTCGATGCAGACCTCGTCCAGGAACCACCGGGAACCCCGCCGGGGTTCCCGGTGGCGCAGTTCTTCGGTGAGGAGGGGTGCGAACTTGATGTTCCACTGGCGCAGGGGTTCGTGGCTGACCTGAATGCCGCGCTCCTGGAGAAGTTCCTGAACATCACGCTGACTCAACGAGAAGCGGTGATAAAGCCAGAGGGCGTACTGGATGATGCTCAGCGGAAAGCGGTGGCGGTAGGGATTGCGGTCAGTCACGGACCCTCAGCCTATCGCGCTTAACTTGCCACAACCGATCAACGTGTTGCAGTGGGATTCAGGTAGGCTCGGCACGCTGGCTGCCGAGCTGACTCAACCTTTTCCAGCGCTGGGTGCGGCTTGATCGAGTTGTCCGGTACTGAGGACGGGATGCAGTATGAACGGTGTCAGAATGTGCGCTCTACCGTCGAAGCATGCCCCGGATACCCCTACTGCTCGCTGCCGCCTGTCTGTGCCTCGGTTTTAACCAGTCTGGAGCGGCCCCAATGGCACCGGCCCACTATGTTCAGGCGTCGTCTGTGCAGGGGTGCTGGCAATCGGTGAAGGGCGGGTATCAACCCCGGGTGAAGGTGAGCGTCACGCCATCCGAGAAGCTGGAAGCCCTGGTGGTCGGTGTGCAGTTCGGGCATGCAGGCCAATCTGCCACTCCTGTCGTGAGTTACCAGGAAGATGCCCAGGCCCATCTGCGATCTGACAGTGTCCTGCTGGGGAAAGCGGTGGTGACCGGCCTGCCCTTGAAGCAGGGCGCGGTCGCTGTCGTCAGTGCTCGGATTCTGCCTTACGCCGACCGGACAACCACCAAGTTGGGTTCAGTGCAGGCCGTGGTATTGGCCCGTATAGCCCTGACGGCTCTCTGCAAGTCTTAACCGAGGACCAGCGCATACGCCGGGTTGCAGCAGACCACACCGCATACGTAGCGTGGTGCGTGAATGCAGGCAGATTGACCAGCAGGGGTGAGCAGAGAAGGGGATAATGCTCCAGGTTTGACTTCAAGCGGCGTTGCGAGCGTTCGCCGATGAGGTGAGTGTAGACTAAGGCGTGGCATAGCCGAGCGCCGAATGACGGCGCTCGTGGTTATACCAGCGGTAAAAATCCGGCATGGCGGTTCGGACCTCGGCCATGAACTGCCAGTCGTGGCGGAAGGCGAACTGGTATTTGTAGGTTCGGTTGAGGCGTTCCAGGATTCCGGTTCCTCCCGGCTGGGAGACCTTGCAGCGCACCCAGCTGCCGTAGTTTAAACGGTTGTGTTGCCTTCATCGGGTCGGGGTAGGCTGCCTGTCCGTGACCGACGCCAAGCCCTACCGGCACCGTTTCCCAATGGCTCTCATCCAGCACGCCATTTGGCTCTACCACCGCTTTCCCCTGAGCTACTGGGACGTGCAGGAATTCCTGCGCCAGCGCGGCATCGTGGTCAGTCACGAAACCCTGCGCGAGTGGTGCATCGAATTCGCACCCCTCTTCGCAGAAGACCTGCGCCACCGGGAACCCCGTCGGGGTTCTCGATGGCACCTCGACGAGGTGTGTACAAGCGTGGACGGCGTCCGGCATTGGGTATGGCGGGCCGTGGACGAGCACGGCTTCGTGCTCGACGTTCTTCTCCAGCGGCATCGGAATACTGAGGCGGCGAAAACTTTCTTGACTCGCCTGCTGGTTGAATACGATGTCCCAGAGGTCATCCATACCGATCAGCTCGGGAGCTGCGGGGCCGCGATTCGGGAGATCCCGAGCCTGGCCGACGTTGACCACCAGCAGGTGATCTCCACCGCCCGCTGTAACGATACCACCCTGCAGGAACACCGAGCACACGGCGACAGGAACGACAACAGCAGGGGTTCAAGCGGCGGAAACGCGCCCAAGCAATCCTGAGCTTGCATGCCCGGATCACCAACCTCCACCATCATTCCTGAACCAGCGTTTCTGCCCAGACCAAACGAAGCAACCCACAGCAAGCCTTCCAGACGTGGTCAACCGTCGCGGCAGGGGTGGTCTGAACTTCAGACCACCCCTGCCCTCACTCTGCCGGGAAGCCAATTAAGGCAACACAACCTTCTGATCGCAGGCCGAGCGCCCTTCGTTAGCCTCGCATGTGGACGTGTTCAGTGACCACCGACGCCAACACCGACCCCAATACCGATTCCACCACTCCCGCCTCCCACACCGGGAAGGGGAACAGGAACAGGGAGGGTTACGGGAGTGCTGATCGGAGGGGGTGCAGGTGTAGTGACCGGAGCGGGGGTACTGACCGGTGTAGGGGCAGGAGTACTGCTCAACCCGCCCCCCGAGATCCCGACCGAGACCCCGACAGCAGGTGCACTTGGTGGTGTGGTCCCAGTCGTTCCGACGGAAACCGAAGCTGGCGGAGTGGCGGGGGAGGAGACGTTTGCGGAAGCGCCAACGCTGCTTGCCGGTGTCTGAACGCTGGCTCCGGCCGAGACCGAGCCGGAAGGACTGCTCTGGGAAGGAGCGGCGCTGGAAGTGGCTGCCGAGACGTTCCCGCTCGTCGCTTGTCCTGGCGTCTGCACCGTCGCTCCCACCGAGACAGCTGGGGTGCCCGGAGTGATGGCCGGGCGCTGACTGACCAACGGCGCGTTCAGGACAGAGGCGAGGCTGACGTTTACGTTCGCCGGTCCGTTTCCCTTCCCAGCGGTCGCCACCACCAGCAGACCGCTTGTGGAACTGCCGGGTACCAAAGCGTAACTCTGTGAGGCGTTGTTCCGGGCATCACCGATGGTCACCCGGACGGCCGCTCCCAGCTGGGCCGTGCCGTCTGTGATGATCCGTGCCTGACTCTGGGCATCCAGCGCGGCATGGGCGACCACTTGCCCCTGAGCGCCCAGGAAGACCACCGTGCGTCCCGCTTTAAGGGCCGCGGCCAGACGTACTCCTGTCACGGCGTCGAGGTTGGACGCCCCATGATCCTGACTCGCTGTGGAAACTGATCCCACCACGGCGACGGTGCCTGCCGCGCCAGCCCGCGCCTGAGCAGTCAAGGGCGCGTTCAGCACCGAGGCGAGGCTGAGGTTAGCGTTTGTGGCAGTGCCAGTCTTCCCGGCCGTCGCCATGATCAACAGCCGGCCTGAGGTGTTCGGCACCAGCGCGTAAGTCTGCTTCGCGTTGTTCCTGGCGTCGCTGATGGTGACCCGGATCGCCGTGCCCAGACGGGCTGTACCGTCCGTGACCACCCGCGCCCGCCCCTGAGCGTCCAGTGCCGCGTGAGCGATCACCTGCTCCTGAGCGCCGAGAAACACCACCGTGCGTCCGGCTTTGAGCGCGGTGGTCAGCCCCAAAGCGGTGCCGGTGTCGAGCTGCACTGCGGGCGTGTGGGGCGACGCGGCAGTGGGTGAAGTCGATGCGGCCGCGCCAGCATTCAACACCGAGGCCAGCGTGACGGCAGCGCCGGTCTTCGTGCCGCTGGCTGCCGGGTGAGGAACCGAGACCAGGAGCGAGCCGGTAGCGCGTACCAGTGGGTAGCTGCGCGTGCTCTTGTTCCGTGGGTCGGTGACCGACACCCGGACGGCTGTGCCCGCACCTGTCCTGACCAGTTGCGCCTGGCCCTGGGCATTCAGAACGGTGCGCGCGGTGACCCGGCCGCCAGCATCCAACAGGGTCACGCCAAGACCAGCTTTCAGTGCGGTGGTCAGACTACTGGTGGTAGCGACGTCAATGGCCACACCGCCCGGAATGGCCGAGCCTGGTGGCGTCGTCGTGCCTGTACTCCCTGTACGAGGAGCTGCAGTGCCGGTGCCGGGAGCCGTGGTGATAGGGGAACTGTGCATGATGCCGGTCATGGACGACGAGGGAGCGGAGGTGTTCTGAGCATTGCTGCTGACCTGATTGCTCCCAGTGATGGCGCTGCAGGCAGGACTCAATACCGAGGCCAGCGTGGCGGTCCGGTCTCCAGTCCGGACCATCAGGGCAGCGTCTGCAGATGACCTCGGCATCAGGGCGTAGCGCAGTGAGGCGCAGCTTCCAGTGATCGTGACGTGGGTGGCCGCGTCAAAGTGGCCGGTACCGTCGGGGACGACCTGCGCGAGTCCCTGCGTGTCCAGCACCGCGCGTGCAACCCGGTCGCCTCGATCATCCAGGAACCACACGCTGTGGCCAGCCTTCAGTGCCAAGCTCAGGCGAGCACGGGTCTTGGGGTCCAGTGTGAGGCCGGGCATGCTGCTCGTCGTGGCCGCACTCGTCTGAGCGGGCGTCCTGTTCTGAGCATCAGCGAGAGGCGAGGCGGCCAACAGAGCGAGCGAGAGCAGCAACGTCTTCATAGAACACTCCTAGAGATAGAGAGGGCGACGTAGGAAGAAGTGGTGGATACGTTTAGCTTGACACGTGCAGCTAATGGAAAGCTGAGGTGAGGACACCTCATCACTGAGCGGAGCGAAAGACTAAAGGGGTACACCTGTCATGGGAAAAAATGCATATATTGCTGGAATTCCTAAGGTATTTGGGATATCGCTTCGTCTATATAGAAAGCACCGACGTTTAGCGTTCTTGCATCGAAGAATTCGCTATACCAGTAACCAATTAATATTGCACTCTACTCGATCGAGTCAGAGCTAAAATCACTTGATATCTTGAAACCTCAGTACCGGACACCTTGGGTTTGAGAGCCTCCCAGTGCAAGAAATCTGAAGAGGGTCTTGCAGCACGATGCGATGACAAGAAGGACAGTGTTTTGGGTGTGTGACGACGCCAGAACCTGCCCGCACCCAGCCTAACGAGGTTCTGCGCCATATCAAAACCCTGGCATCTCACCTGCGGATCGATACCTTGAAGCGCGCCCTGGATGTCGTACGAGTCATGATCAACGGACAGAGCGTCAATCTCAGCGTGCTCAGCGGTCAC
>Ga0160427_10001116_pt1 | contig 16481 bp, 14 predicted proteins | sample SolpanmetagenomL_FD_108194 | JGI IMG/M metagenome (GOLD analysis project Ga0160427, IMG submission 108194) | Solar panel surface microbial communities from Lawrence Berkeley National Laboratory, California, USA - L | ecosystem: Engineered > Built environment > Solar panel > Unclassified ...
CCCCACTGCCGACGTCCAACGCATCGACTGACGCTGAGCGTTGCTGGTCAGGGGGCTGCTCGATGCGAGCGATCGTCGGTGGGGTCCAGGTCTTCCCCACCTCGACCCCACCGACGACCAGGGGCATGACATCACCGACCACCGACACGGGACGGTGGTTCTCGCTGCTGACGCGCGGCCGGTGGTCCCCGGGCGCCGGCAGGCACCTGCGGTGGTCTAGGTCCTCGAGCAGCTGCCCGCGGCCGCGGGGCTGGGGGGATGGCCTTGAAGCGGGGGTGGGCTGCGCGTGGTGGGCCCGGGACGGTCCTCCCACGCTGACGGCGGTGGGGGCTGAGTCCGGCCGCTACGCGACCTCAAAGCGTTGGCTCACGCCCCAGCGAGCGACGGGGAGACCACCCACGCGGCAGGCCACCCGCTTACTCCCGCAGGCAAAGTCATCCAAGTTACTCCTGTTGCAGATGTTGCCTCTGTTAGTTCTAACCGCTATAATAGAACTATCAGCGAGCGGGAGGGCCGCTGCTGAAACGAGAGGAAGAACCGTGACCGACACCATCACCCAGGACAGCGTCGAGGCCGCAGCACAGACCATCGTGCAGCTCGACCCCCGCACGCTCTTGGTGGACCTCAACCTCCGTGAGGCCCGCATCGACAGCGACCTGGTGGACAGCATCAAGGAGCTGGGCGTCCTCCAGGCGGTCACCGTCGTCACGACCGCGGAGGGCGCCTACCGGGTGCGCTTCGGGCACCGGCGCACCCTGGCTGCCATCGAGGCCGGCCGAGACCTCATCCCCGCCGTGGTGGCCGGGCCGGAGGGCAGCGCCAAGGCCGCCCAGGTCGCCCGGATCGTGGAGCAGTGGCACGAGAACGAACAGCGGGTGAACCTCACCCGCGCCGAGCGCATCGAGGCCACCGCCCAGCTCGCCGCGTTCGGGGTGTCCCCGACGCAGATCGCCAAGCGGACCAAGCAGGCCAAGGACGAGGTGCGCCAAGCGCTCACCGTGGCAGCCTCCCCCACCGCCCGCCAGGCCGCGCAGGACGAGGCGCTGACGCTGGAGGACGCCGCGCTGCTGGCGGAGTTCGAGGGCGACGAGGACGCGGTGACACGCATCCTCGACGCTGCGGCGCGACGTTGGGGGGCCTCCCCCGCGCACATCGCCCAGCGCATCCGCGACGAGCGGGCCGACGCCGCCCGTGAAGCGGAGTACGTGGAGTCTCTACGGGCGCTGGGCATCACGGTGCTGGACCCCCGAGCCGAGGGCTACACCGGGCGCCCGGTGCTGGCTCTGCGCGACGCGCAGGGCCAGGGCTTCACCACCGAGACCCACAGCGAGTGCCCCGGCCACGCCGCCGTCATCGGACGCAGGCACGGCAACGTGGACGAGGCCACGGGGCGGCCCGTGGTCAACAACGAGAACGACACGGAGGACCAGGACGAGGACGAGGACGACCAGGACGCGGAGGACTCCCAGGGCGGCCCGGTGCTGGTCTGGACGTCCTACCCCGTCCCCCAGTGGGTCTGCGCCGACCCCGCCGCCTACGGCCACACCGACGTGAACCCGGAGTCCAGCACCGGCAAGCGCATGAGCGACCTGAGCGAGGCCGAGCAGGAGCAGGCCAGGGCCGCGCGCCGGGCCGTGATCCGCTGCAACGTGGAGTGGAAGGCCGCGCAGCCGGTCCGCCGTGACTGGCTGCGGACCTTCCTGACCCGCAAGACCGCCCCGAAGGACGCCGCCGCCTTCATGGCGCAGATCGTCGCCACCCACGCCGACGTCGTGTCCCACATCGACGCCAACGGCCTCGCCGCCAACCTGCTGGGACTCACCGAGCAGGCCGCCTACGGGCGCAGCAAGGTCCTCACCGAGGCCGTCGCCAAGGCCAGCGACGCCCGAGCGCAGGTGCTTCTACTGGCCCAGGTCCTCGCCGGGTGTGAGCGGGACCTGAGCCCGAACGCCTGGCGCAGCCTCTCCCCCACCAGCGCCCGCTACCTCTTGAAGATCGAGGAGTGGGGTTACCGCCTGGATGACGTCGAGCGGCTGGCCTGCGGCATCGAGCCGCTGTCCGAGACCAACGACACGGACGAGACCAGCGACACGGAGTAGCACAACGGAGGGGCGTCCCACGGGGCGCCCCTCCCCTACTAGTTCTAATGGCACTAATCGTTCTACCAGGTCAAGAGGGGGAGTCGGCTGCGCACGATCCCACGGCACGACGACTGAACGCGGATTGATTTGGTTAGTTCTAACGTCTAAGATAGAACTAATACCGAGCGGATAGGCCGCTAGGTGTGATTCGAGAGGACGTGTCATGACCGAGAACCCGACCGCCAACCCCTCTGCCGCACCGGTGCGCGAGTGGGACCAGATGGCTCACACGCTCTTCGACCGTGAGGCCGCCACCCGTCAGGGGCACAGCTACATCAAGGACCGGGAAGCGGTCACGCGAGCGGCTGAGGGCATGACCTGGCACCCGGCCGTCGAGGGCATGTCGATGCCCTTCAGTCCCGGAATGGCGATCAAGACGCTCGTGCAGGCGCTGGCTCTACACAAGGTGAGCCGCGTGGCCTACGACGGCGCGGTCACCACTCACGACGACTACGAAGGACCGGGCGCCTACAGCCTCGTGGGAGTCGAGACGGCCAACACGGAGGGCACCTGGCGCATCGTGGTCGTCGACCGTGGGACCGACCTGGTCGTGGCCTACACCGAGCGTCAGGCCAGGCAGCGGCCTACGTGGGTCGTGGACGCCGACATCACGATCGGCGGCTCTGAGCGCGTCGAGGCCATGGAGCGTGTCGAGGCCGACACCGAGGAGCAGGCCCTGTCCCTGGCTATGGCCGCGTTCACCGCCGACGGCACCAACCCGGCAGACGTGAACATCCTCGAGGTCGAGCGCCACCGCTGACCTCTAGGGGGTGGCGCGGACTACGGTCCGCGCCACCCCGCTAGAACTATCCCCAATGTTGACACCGTTAGTTCTAACACCTAAGATAGAACTAACACCGCACAGAGGGGCCGGCGGTGAAGACAGAGGGAGTCACCGTGGACAACGCGAACCAGGACCAGGCCGTGCAGCAGGAGTGCGACGGGTGCAACGCCGAGGCGGGGGAGGAGTGCCGTCCCACCTGCGCCGGGCAGGCGGCCCACGTCGAGGTTGACGACAGGAGTCTGGCGGATCTGTTCGGAGGCAACATCATCAGCGCCTACTCCCGAGCCGACGCCCTGGCCGACGGTGTGCTCGTCGCGGTCCCCGAGGCCCTGGCGCGGGAAGCGGGCTTCGTCTGGCCCATCGCCCTCACCGCCGCCGCGTGGGCCGACTGTGTGGCCTGGTCCGAGGACCCCGACTCCGCCACGCTGCGTGGCGCGGGTCAGGACGAGACGGGACGGCTGTGGGACGTGCTGTGGATGGCGCGGCACGCGGTGCGGCAGGCCGGGCCGGGCACGAGTCGCCTGCCCTTCTCCCTGCTGCGCGTTCCCGCCACCGGGACCAGCGTGACGGCCCGTCCCGTCACCCTGTCTCTACTCGTGGGACCGGGTGACCGAGGCGAGCCCGTGCTCACGATCTGCGAGCCCGGCGAGGACTGACCGGGAGTGCCCGGCGCGGACACCGCGCCGGGCACGCCCGTCTCCCCGGGCACCCCGGGGAACACCGCGGCCCGCGGCCGCGGGGCGAGGGCGAGCCGGCGGCATCGAGCCGACCGGCCCACCCAGCTTCGCCGCGCACCCCACCGATCCCCGGGGCCGGCCAGACACGCCGCGACGTGTCCCCTATGAGTTCCCACCCTTCTAAAAGAACTATCGGGTACGTTGGTGGTCACTGGCCGCCAGCGCACGAAAGGAGCACCACCGTGAGCGACACCGCCCACCCGAAGCCCGTGCGCCGCATCGCCTTCGCCAACCAGAAGGGGGGAGTGGGCAAGACGACCTCCGCCGTCAACATCGCCGCGTGCGCAGCCGAGCAAGGCCGCAACGTCGTGCTCATCGACCTCGACCCTCAGGCCAGCGCGACCCGCTGGCTCGGCGCGAGCACCGACGCCGGCGACCTCCTCGACGTCTTCGAGGGCAGCGCGAGCCTGGCCGACGTCCTCACCACCACCGTCGTCGACGGCCTACGCGTCGTGCCCGCCTCCATCGCCTTGACGGCCGCGGAGAAGGTCCTCACCGGCCAGCCCGGTGCGGAGATGGTGCTGCGCTCAGCCGTGGACCGGCTGCTGGGGGAGGACCTGGAGCGCGTCGGAGGCGTCGACGTCGTCCTGTTCGACTGCCCGCCCACCTTGGGCCTGCTCGCCGTCAGCGCCCTGGTCGCCGCGCACGAGGTCGTCGTGCCCGTCGGCATCGGCTCGATGGAGCTCGATGGCGTGGCCGACCTGCTGCGCACCGTGGAGCTCGTCGCCCAGCGCCTGAACGCCGGCCTGCACATCAGCGCCGTCATCCCCGTCGCCTACCAAGGCCGCCAGCGCCTGTCCCAGGACGTCGTGGCCAGCCTCACCGACCGCTTCGGTGACGACGTCCTGGCGCCCATCCGGGCCTCCGTACGCGTCCGAGAGGCGCCGTCCGCGCAGGAGCCGTTGACGCTCTACGCGCCCACCGAGCCCGTCACCGACGACTTCCGGGCCGTCACCACCGCTCTACTCCAGCGAGGAGCCACCCCCTGATGCCTCCCAAGACCCGCCGCAGCGGGCTGCGCAGCGATCCTCTGGCCGCCGTCATCCCCGACCCGGCCGCAACCAGCACGCCGGCGGCCGCGCAAGATCGGGCCCAGATCGAGCCTGAGACCGCGCCGACCCAGGCGCCGTCGAGCACCCCCGCCCCGGCCCGCGACCAACCGGCCCCGGTCGTCGAGCAGCCCGCGGCCGCCACGGCGCCCGCGCCGGACAAGCCGGTGAAGTTCAACGGCTACGTCAGCGTCGATCACGCCGACCGCGCCCGCGATGCGCTGTACCTGCTGCCGGGGGAGTGGACCACCGGCCGCTTCCTCGAGCACGCCATCGACCTCGCCCTGGCCGACCTCGAGCAGACGCACAACGGCGGCAGGCCCTTCCCCAAGCGCCCCGCCGGCCAAGGGCTGCGCCGCGGGCCCCGCATTACCTGAGGACGCCACGACCCGCACGACCACCGACGTGCCCGCGACGACAGGAGACCCCGTGAACTTCCGAGGCGCCAGCGCCACCATTCGACCTGTCCTGCAACACGTCGCCGCCCAGGGCTACGTCGTCGAGCTCGCCGCGGGGTCTGGGCACTGGAAGGTCAGCGACCCCCGCACCGGGGCCTTCCTGTGCGCCCTGCCTCACACACCCTCGTCCCGGCAGGCCGCCGCCCGGGCAAACGCTGTCCTGCGCCGCGCCGGCATCGACCCCCGACCCGATGTGCACGCCAAGACCAAGCAGTCTCGGGCGTCCACCCTGCGGCCGGTGGCGCAGTGACGAAGGTCGAGCTGACGCACCCCGACCGGTACTGGCTAGCTGTACGAGCCACCACCTGCTACGAGGTGGCCCCGGGAGCTCGCGGCAGGGGTGCGCGCTTGGCGCGTCGCGGTTGAGGAAGGCGCATCGCCCGGACTTCACCGGGTCCCTGGTGGCGTGAGCGTCTCCGGTTGCTGCAAGTGCGGCGTGGTGATCCGGTACTGCTCGGCTCCTGGCTGCCTTGACTGGAGCGCGAGAAGCGTGCAGGACGCGCCGCCTAGGAAGCTTTCGACGTGACTCCACGCCCGATAACGTCGCTGAAGGGCCGTAACCGAAGGTAGGACGAGGACACATGGCAGCGCGTTCCAGCAAAGATGTCAACAAGATGATTCCGGTCAACGATTACGAGCACACCGATGCGAAGCGGACGAATAATCCGCCTTCTGGGCTCGCTCACCTCGACCGCGAGGAGACGCCTGTCCGCACCCTCGCTTACGACCCACACATGGACCCGCAGATGGTCTGGGCCGGGCGCGTGGAACGCGACCTGGTCGAGGTGCCGGCACCTTCAATCCACGTCCATGAAGAGCTATCAGCAGAAAAGATCATCGGCAGCATACGGCGCCAGCGCCTTCAGCAACCGCTGTTCGATCTTGACGAGCTCGACCCCGCGAAGGCGGTTGAGTTCTACCAGCACGATATGGCGTGGTCAAACCGGATGATTTTGGGCGATTCCCTCGTCGTAATGGCAAGCTTGCTCGACCGAGAGCGTCTGTCCGGCAAGGTGCAGTGCGTCTTTATGGACCCGCCCTACGGAATCAAGTATGGAAGTAACTTCCAGCCCAAGATCAGTAATCGTAGCGTTGGGGACAAGGACGACGACCTCACCCGAGAGCCTGAGATGATTCAGGCGTATCGGGACACCTGGGAGCTCGGCGTCCACTCCTATCTGTCCTATCTGCGTGACAGGCTAACCGTCGTGCACGACCTCCTCGCGGACTCCGGCTCCGTATTCATCCAGATCGGCGAGGAGAACGTCCACCGCGTCCGCATCCTTCTTGACGAGGTGTTCGGAGCCGACAACTTCGTCAGTCAGATCACGTTCTCGACGACCAGCGGTGCCGGCTCCCCTGGTGAACTGAAGAATCTGCCAGCGACGTGCAACTACGTCGTCTGGTACGCAAAGGACCGCCCGCAGATGAAGTACCGGCAGTTGTACGTCGGGAAGCGCGGCGTGGGGGAGGACGCCAACTACTCCTACGTCGAACTCCAGGACGGCAAGCGCCGCAAGTTGACCGCGGCCGAGATGGCGGACCCGTCGTCGCTGCCCGAAGGGGCGAAGCCGTACCGCATCGACAACCTCACATCCCAGAGCGGGGTCGACAAGGGCCGGTTCCCGGTCACGGTCGACGGGACGCAGTACACACCCGGCAAGAGCGTCTGGAAGACAAACCAGGAGGGCATGGACCGTCTCCTGGAAGCGCGACGGGTGCAGGGCGGCGGGAAGACGCTCAGCTACGTCCGCTTCCTCGACGACTTCGCGGCGAAGCCCCTCGTCAACCTCTGGACGGACACGATCCAGAGCGGCTTCGGGGCCGAGAAGCGGTACGTCGTGCAGACGAATCCGACAGTCATTGCGCGATGCCTGCTCATGACGAGCGACCCGGGCGACCTGGTGCTCGACCCGACGTGTGGCTCCGGTACAGCGGCTTATGTCTCGGAGCAGTTCGGGCGACGTTGGATCACTGTGGACACGAGTCGGGTGGCCCTGTCCATCGCGCGGGAGCGCCTGCTGACGGCGAGGTACGACATGTACGAGCTCCTCGACGCAGAGCGTGGCGTCGACGGCGGTCTTAAGTACCGCACCCTTGAGCGCACGACGCTTCGGTCGATCGCGCGAGCGGAGCCGCCCGAGACGGTGCCGCTCTATGACCAGCCGGTTACTTTGAGGGGCCGGGTGCGCGTCACAGGCCCGTTCACTGTCGAAGCGCTCTCCCGGTACGCCGTCAACCCAGGCGACCGCGAGGTCTCAGGGCCGGACCCGGCAGCGGCTATCGGCGACCACGTCCAAGTGCTCATCGACGCGCTCCAGGTGCAAGGTATCCCGCGTCCGGGGGGCAAGCCGTACCGCATCGAGTCGATGAGTCGTATTGCCGCCGCCGGCCCCATCCAGGCAGAAGGCATCGCCGATCTCGGCGGGCGGCAGGCCCGGTTCGCGGTGTCGCTGGGGCCAAAATTCGGTGCCGTTACAATGGGTCAGGTCTCGGACGCACTAAGGGCGTCGATTGGTTTCGACCTCGTCGTTTTCGGCGGCTTTGCAGTCTCTGCAGAGGCGCAGGAGCGGCTCGGTACCGGAAAGGTCGGGGGTACTGACGTCGCGCTGCTCCTGGCGAACCCGGACCTCCTCGTCGGCGATCTACTCAAGAACACGAAAGCATCGCAGACCTTCCGGCTCTACGCCGCGCCGGACGTGCGGATCGTAAGTAGCGATGATGGCTTCCGCGTCACGGTAGAGGGTGTCGACTCATTCGATGCGGCGACCGGCGACGTGACGTCGTTCGGCAGAGCTGGCGTGCAGGCGTGGTTCCTCGACGACGACTACGACGGTGCCGTGTTCCGCGTGTCCCAGGCGTTCTTCCCGGTCAACGATGCGTGGGACAAGCTCCAGAAAGCCCTCAAGGGCACGGTCGACGCGGAGTTGCTGGAGACGCTGCATGGCTGGGAGTCCCTGCCGTTCGACGGCGGTGTTCACCGCCGGGTGGCCGTGCGCGTGGTCGCCCAGGACGGCAATGCTGCAGAGGCCATCCTGGACTTGCCCGGAGCAGTGGCGTGACTGCGGAGACGACAACGGTCGTCGACGCCAACCCGATCATCAACAACCCGTTCGTCGAGCCCACCCGCTACTGGCACTTCGGTGAAGTGGCGCCGACAATTCGCGACGGGCGCCGCATCGCGGGTTATCTACCCGCATCCCCGGACGGCCAGCTGCGGGTCACGGACGAGCTCATCCCGCTCACGACCGCTAACGACCTCCGGGACCGCGTACGCCAGTGGCGTGCAGACGGCTACCCGGGCACAACGAACGTCACTCGTGACCTGCTCCGGCACTGGCTCGACGACGACCGCCAACTGACGAACACCCGCCCGTTCTTCGCGCAGCAAGAAGCCGTTGAAACGATTGTGTTCCTTGTCGAGGCACCTGAGGACCGCAAGGTCGGTGTCAACGTCCCGGCCTCAGGCGAGGCGTACACACGGTGGGCTACGAAGATGGCCACCGGGACCGGCAAGACCCTCGTCATGGCGCTGCTTTCGGCGTGGTCCGGGCTGAACAAGATTGTCAATCGCCAGGATGTCCGCTTCACGGACCAAGTCTTGGTGATCTGTCCGAACCTGACGGTACGCGACCGCTTGTCCGGCGCGGGAGGGCTCGACCCTAAGCACCCAGAGTCGGTGTACGTCGACTTCGATCTGATTCCGCCGCAGTACCAGGGACTGCTGGGGCAGCTCCGGGTGCAGGTGATGAACTGGCACCAGCTCGCGCCGAAGGAAGACCCGAAGCGGTCCATCGTTCGCCGCGGGCGGGAGTCCGACGCTGCATTCTGCCGGCGCGTCCTGACAGACCTGGCGCCGACGGGCCGTGTCATGGTGCTGAACGACGAGGCGCACCACGCCTACCGGTTCCCGCCCGACCTCAGGGTGACCGGCGTGGAGGCGGCGGAAGCTCGCGAAGCGACCGTCTGGATCACCGGGTTGGACCGAATTCACCGGCACCGCGAGATCGCGCGCTGCATCGACGCCTCAGCCACCCCGATGTACCCGGGGTCACTCAAGGGCAAAGCCTGGACGCCGTTTGAATGGGTTGTCTCCGACTTCGCGCTCGTCGACGCCATCGAGTCCGGCCTGGTGAAAATTCCTCGGACGCCGACGGACGACAACACAGGCGAGGCCGTCCCGAAGTACCGAAACCTCTGGGACCACATCAAGAAGACGCTGCCTAAGCGGAACCAGACCGAGGACGACTCCCACCCGCTCACTGACTACCTCGCGGAGGCAGACGGCCCCCTCAAGCAGCTGGCCGGTGAGTGGGAGCGCACCATGCATGCATGGGAGACCGCGGGCCGCGACGTCCCGCCAGCGATGGTCGTCATCTGCCACGACACCCAAGTCGCCCGGCTACTAGAGCACCACATCGCCTCCCTCGGTGAAGCAAGCCCTGAACTGGTGAACCGCCCCGGGCAGCAGCAGGTCACCGTCCGTATCGACAGCGACGCCCTCATCCGCGCGGAGAAGGGCGAGGGCGGCCCAGACACCGAGCAGACCCGAGAGATCGTCGCGACGGTGGGGAAGAAGGGCAAGCCTGGTGAACAGGTCCGCTGCCTGGTGTCCGTCGCGATGCTCTCCGAAGGCTGGGACGCTCGTAACGTCACCCAGATCCTCGGCCTGCGCGCGTTCGCATCGCAGCTTCTGTGCGAGCAGGTCGTCGGGCGCGGCCTGCGCCGATCGGACTACTCCGATCTGTCCCAGCCCGAGTACGTCGATGTGTACGGCGTCCCGTTCCAGCTTCTCCCGATGGCAAAAGGCGGCGGCGCGAGCCCGTCCAAGCCGCCGGCCTACACCAACGTCCACACCGTCGCCGACCGCAGCGAGCTCCGCGTCGAGTTTCCCCGGCTTGTGCAGGTCGTCCCCGACATCCAGGACACCCTCGATGTCCACCTCGACGCCATCGAGCCAATTCGCGTCAACCCACGGTTCGACCCCACTGACACCTACGTCGAGTTCGACCTTGGCCAGCCCCGCGGCGGCATGGGTGGCGTTGTTCAAGACCGCGACAGCGCCTACCGGAATTTCCGCATCCAGCGACTCCTGTTCCGCGTCGCCGCCGGCCTGATCGCGCCCTACAGCAAGCCGTGGCTGTTCCCCCAGGCCCTTGCCGTCGCCGAGCAAGTCATCAGGCCGGTCGACCAGGGCGGAAAGATTGACTACGCACCCGGCGTCGACCCTCGCGAGATCTGCAACATGCGCTACCTCATGCTCATTCGCGAGCGCATCGGCGCAGCGCTGCGTCCTGGGGAGGGACCAGAGCGGTTCCTTCCGGCACTCGACGAATACCAGCCCATCGGTACCACCGACGGCCTGAACTTCGCATCTCCGACTGACCGCTGCGTCCCAGCGATTCGCAGCCACCTGACGCATGCCGTCTGCGATTCCGGCCTCGAGCGAAAGATGGTCGCAGTCCTTGACGCCGACGACATGGGTGACCTTGTCCTGGCGTGGGTCAAGAACCACCGCCTGTTCCTGGAAATCCCTTATCTCTACCTCGGGACCACCTACCGCTACCGGCCCGACTTCGTCGTCCGCCTCTCGAACGGTCTGACGGTCCTCCTGGAAGGCAAGGGTGAAGCTGACGAGAAAGACGACTCCAAAGCCACGGCCGCCCGCAGGTGGGTTGAGGCCGTCAACGCCTGGGGTGGGCTCGGTACCTGGGTCCACGCCATCTGCTACGACGCAAGCGACCTCAACCAGCAGCTCAGGCAGCTCGCGGCCGAGTACGACGCAGCACCGGGCCATACCCCAGCTAGGACCCTCGAGCCGCCACCTCTTACACCAATCGGTGACAACTGGGCAGGTGAGCTCTTCCCGGACGAGAACAAACTGCCGTTCTAGTATCGGCATTTGCGCATATTCTTGCTATGCTTCTCTTCGTTCTGGAAGACGCGAGAAAGGTAGAAGATGGCACAGCGAGTGCAGGTCCTGATGACCGACGACCTCGACGAGTCCGAGGCCACCGAGACGGTGCAGTTCGGGTTGGACGGTGTCGCCTACGAAATTGACCTGAACGACGAGAACGCCACCGAGCTGCGCAACCTCCTCAACCGCTACTCCAGTGCGGGCCGGCGCATCAATCGCCGCGGCCCGGCGCGGAAGTCTTCAACGGCGGCGGGCGGACGCGCGACGGGCAGTGAGGTGGACAGCACTGCGGTCCGCGCGTGGGCTCGGGAGAACGGTCACGAGGTCTCTGACCGTGGCCGTATCAAGAGCGAGATCCTCCAGGCGTACAAGGCCGCCGGAAACTGAGCTGGTATCGGGTGGTCGCGGCGGGCCCCGGTTCGTCGCGACCACCCGCGCCAGCAGCCCACCTTCGGGAAGCGCTGGATGGTGCACCAGATGCAACACTGGATGGTCAATCTGACATAAGGAATCTTATCGGCGATGCGGGAGGAGGAGTTCGGAGCCCTAGAGCCGACTTTCCGGTGCCTTTCACCGCTCTTGGCCGGCGTGTTGCCGCTCTGCACAATTAGACTACCGCGCTAGCAGTGGCGGTATAAGGCTCAGCTCAGCGGTGTGATCGGGTTGAAGAAAAGCGAGCAGAGCGCCTAGCGCGTCATGTCCGCAACGTGTCACGATCGAGACTGGACCCTTCGATGCTAGGAGCTCAACGTGACGGATGAAGCTTACGAGTGGCTCGAGACTGGCGATAAGGCCGAGGTGGACGACGAAGTTGGTCAAATTGACGAGTACGATCTGACATCGTCCCCCAACGATTTTAACGTCAAGACAATTTTTGATTTCGTTGAGTCCGGCGCGGTCAAGATTCCAGGATTTCAACGAAACTACGTGTGGGATATTCGGCGCGCGAGTAAGCTCATCGAGAGCCTAATCATCGGCCTCCCCGTCCCTCAAATTTTTCTATACGAAGAAGGGCGAAATAGCTTTCTTGTCATTGATGGTCAACAGCGCCTTATGACTATCTACTATTTCATGCGCGGTCGCTTTCCCCGACGCGACAAGCGCGTTGAGATCAGGCGAGTCTTCAATGAGGAGGGACGCATCCCAGACTCCATCCTTCAGGACGACTCCTATTTCGACAACTTCAACCTTCAGTTGTCCGAAGTTTCCCCTGGCCGGGCCAATAAGTTTAATAAACTCAACTACCACACACTGGACGATCATAAACTGCAATTCGATCTTCGCACCATTCGCAATATCATCGTCAAGCAAGTACGTCCCTCTAATGATGACTCGTCAATCTATGAAATGTTCAACCGGCTAAATACGGGAGGGATACTGCTATCTCCTCAAGAGATTCGATCAAGTCTTTATCATTCAGACTTTTATGACGCTCTTTTTAAGTTAAACCTCGATCTTCGTTGGCGGACGCTTCTTGGTCAACTTGATCCAGATCTCCATATGCGGGACATTGAAGTGCTTCTTCGCGGGATCGCTATGTGGAAGTTGGGGAAAGATTACGCCCCATCCATGGTCAAGTTCCTTAATCGTTACTCAAAAGATGCGAAGACCTACACAAGCCAAGAGATTGCTTCGGTTGAAGCGGTTGTAAACACCACGCTTGACGCCTTTTCTACCCTTCCGCGTGAGCCCTTCTTGACAAGGCAAGGACGATTCAGCCTACCTTTGTTCGAGGCGGTCTTTGCCGCCGCAGCCAAGAAGCTGGAAAGGGAGGCAGATTGGACCATCTCCGCTGACGCGCTCCACGAGCTCGCGAGTTCATCGGATTTTCAAAAGCACGCCTCGGAGCAGACAACAAATACAAGCAATGTAAAGGGCCGGCTTAGCGTGGCTGAAGAGATCCTTTACGCGAAGCGCCCCTGAAATGCCGTCGTCCATTCAGGCACTAAAAATGCTTCATGATGCGGTCGTAGGCAATCTGCTCGGGACTGAACCCTCACTCGCGGTGGAGTCGAGCACGACGCTGTCTAAAGCGCTTTTGCTCGCTGGTGCCAGTGAACTTGAGTTTGACATCCAGCGGATCGTGACGGACTACTTCAATGAGGTGACGCACGGCAACGCCGACGCCACTCAGTTCGTTGTCAAGAAGGCTTTGACGAGGCAATACCACACCTTATTTGAGTGGAGTGGGTCAAATGTCAACTCGTTTTTTGCATTATTCGGCGCGGACTTCAAGGCTTACGCTGTGGCGCGAGTCAAAGCGGACCCAGAACTGGGCGAGCAAATTAAAGCTTTTCTGCGACTTGGCCAACACCGAAACGAATTGGTCCATGGCAATTTTGTTGCTTTTTCATTATCTTTATCCATCGACGAAATTGTGGAGTTGTATGGCGAGGCCACCTTATTTCGCGACGCGCTCCCAGGAATACTTCGGCGTAAATAGTTTCAGGAACGCGCGGGCAACTAGTCGCGCGATTTCTAGGACGATCCACCAGGCACGACAGCACCTCACCTCTTGCTCGGCCCGAAAACACTGGTTTTCGGGGCGCCTCGGGCGAAACGAGCTTCACTGACGTGAAGCTGGTGGCAGCTTGATTCAGTTCAGGTGACCTGGCCCAGCTTCGACGGGTCGGGGGTGGTTCTCGTCGTGGGCGCGGACCGCGAGGATGGCGCAGTCGTCGTCGGGTGTGTCACCGACGTGGGCGCCTGCGCCCCCTTGACAGGGACCTGACGGCCGGCCGGCCCGGGGGCCTGATGCACGTGCACAGCAGCTGATGGTCCAGGCCAGGGCGGTTCACGACGGTGGACCGGCACCGCTTGAACGATCGTCCCCGTCACGAACCGGACGGTATCGACGAGCTGCCCGCCTGAGGTTTACTCCGACCTCAGAGACTGATTGCAAAGGGTGGTGCGCCATCCTGACCCCGTGACCGCACCACCCCACCGAGCCGCCTACCCCTCCGACCTCACCGACGCCGAGTGGCAGATCGTCGAGCCTCTCCTGCCTGCGCCCAGCGAGAAGCCGGGACGACCTCGAGCGGACCTGCGTGAGGTCCTCAACGCAATCTTCTACGTGGTCGACAACGGCACCAAATGGCGCGCCCTGCCGCACGACTTCCCGCCCTGGCAGACCTGCCTGGGCTGGAAGCGCAAGCTCACTCAAGACGGCTTCTTCGAGCGGCTAGCGGATGAGACCCGGACCCGTGACCGCCTGGGAAAACGCGCAGCAGCTCTCCGAGCGCGCTGATCATCGACTCCCAGACAGTCAAGAGCAGCGAAGGCGGCACCCACCGCGGCTTCGACGCGGGCAAGAAAGTCAGCGGGCGCAAGCGTTTCGCCGCTGTCGACGTGGAAGGCAACCTCGTCGAGATCGTGGTCACCGGCGCCGACGTCAGCGACAACACCGGCGGCATCGCCCTGCTGGAGAAGATTGCGGAGCAGTTCCCTAGCGTCCGCGCGATCTGGTGCGACCAAGGCTTCAAGAAAGCCTTCGTCGAGCACGCTGAGAGGCTGGGTCTGCAGGTCGTGGTGATCTGCCGTCAGCCGGGCAGCACCGGATTCGCGGTGCTGCCCCGGCGCTGGGTCGTGGAGCGGTTCTTCTCCTGGATCAGTCGGGCCCGGCGTCTGGCTCGCGACTACGAGCGGACGGTGTCCTCGGTGGTGGCGATGGTGCAGATCGCCTACTCACGGATGATGCTGCGACGGCTCACTCGAACGCTTTGAAATCGGTCTCTCAGAGCCCGTTCGTGAGCGTTGTAGAGCAGCGGCCCGCCCCAAGAAGGGGCGGGCCGCTGCCTCACATGGGGGCTTGTGTTCAGTGGGCGGTGCTGAAGTCGCCCGGGTGCAGCACGACCTTGGTCCAGCCCTCATCGCGGCGGTCGAACTTGTCGTACGCCCCGCCGGCCTCGGTGAGGTCGAGCTCGTGGCTCACGATGAAACCGGGGGTTGCGATCCCGGCGGTGATGAGGTTGCGCAGCTTGACGTTGTACGCCTTGACGTTGCACTGGCCGGTGCCCATCGACTGGCCCTTGAACCAGAACGTGCCGTAGTCGAACGCGATCTTGCCCTGCTTCGACAGCTCGTCCTTCGCGCCGGGGTCCTGCGGCAGGTAGATGCCGACGACGCCGATGCCGCCTGTGGCCTTGACGACCTGGACGAGCTGGTTGAGGACCATCGACGCGTCCTCGTTGCCGGAGGCGTCGTGCGCCTGGTAGCCGATGGCCTCCACGCCGCGGTCGACGCCCCGGCCACCGGTGGCGTCCATGATCTGCTCCACGGGGTCGCCGGCGGAGTAGTCGATCGGGGTCGCCCCGGCCTTGCGCACCAACGCGAGGCGGTCGGGCTGGCGGTCGACGACGAACACCTCGGCCGCGCCGCGGATGCGGGCGGAGTGCGCGGCCATGAGCCCCACCGGTCCGGCGCCCCACACGACGACGGAGTCACCGGGCTGGAAACCGGACAGCTCCACCCCGTGCCAGCCGGTGGGGAAGATGTCCGAGAGCATCGTGTAGTCGAGTTCCTTCTCGGTGCCTTCGGGCAGCACGAGGGCGTTGAAGTCGGCCCACGGCACCCGCAGGAGCTCGGCCTGGCCGCCGGCGTACTCACCCATCGCGGCAAAGCCGAAGGCGGCGCCCGCCGTGCCGGCCTGGTTGGCGCGCAGGCAGAACCCGGTCTTGCCCGCGACGCAGTTCTCGCAGGTCCCGCAGCCGATGTTGAACGGCAGACTGACGCGGTCGCCGACCTTCAGCCGGTCCACGCCGGCGCCGACGGCCTCGACGATCCCCATGTTCTCGTGGCCCAGCACGCGCCCGGTCTCCATGTCGGTGCGGCCCTCGTACATGTGCAGGTCCGAACCGCAGATGTTCGTGGACGTGATGCGGACGACGGCGTCAGTGGGCTGCTCGATGCGGGCGTCGGGGACGTCCTGCACCGAGACATCGAACGCGCCGTTGTAGACCAGTGCCTTCATGGGTTTCTCCTCAGGTGGGTCGTTCGTGGCGACGGGGCGCCACCCGGGTGGTTGCAGATGGCTCTCTTGAGCAGCTACTTCTTTGAGTCTGGGCGCCCAGAGGTGAACCCGCCTCTTGTGGGGACTGCACTGCTGTTTCGGTCACTGCATCATTACGGCCAGTCATCATGGACAAGGGGCTCGGTTGACGAGGCTTGATGTCACTCATCGTTACGAGCGTGAGGGCGTGAACCTCGCCAACGACCGCACAGCCACCCTTCATGATCACTGTGTCGAGCTTGGCTGACCCGTCCCGAAAACATTCTTGAGCTCAACCGGTCAGCGCATCACGGCAGGTAGACGACGATGCGGTGGTGGAGGTCAGGATGGCTGTCGGCGTGGCGGGGTTGAACCTCGAGCAGCAGGACCAGCTGTGGGACATGTGGC
>Ga0160427_10001118_pt1 | contig 16463 bp, 22 predicted proteins | sample SolpanmetagenomL_FD_108194 | JGI IMG/M metagenome (GOLD analysis project Ga0160427, IMG submission 108194) | Solar panel surface microbial communities from Lawrence Berkeley National Laboratory, California, USA - L | ecosystem: Engineered > Built environment > Solar panel > Unclassified ...
CTCACTGGTCTATCTGCCGCCCTACTCCCCAGAACTCAATCCGATTGAGAAAGTCTGGGCCTACGTCAAGCGCAATATCCTGGGAAACTTCTGCGCCAAGACCACCAAAGAACTCAAAACCCGACTTCGATCAGGGTGGCAACGAATTCGCTACATCCGACTCCCACAACGCCTCATGACGCAAACCCCGATTTAAGCCGCTATCAATAGTGCTTGTTCCTACGATTTTCCATTCTGCCGGTCCACTGGACGAGCGGCCCAGCACCGCTGCCGCCGCTGCACTAGGTGAACTGAAGGTGGTGTCTCGCGTGAAGACCAACTCGCCCTGATTATTCGGCGCGATCTCACCCCGTGCCACCAGACCAGGACGCAGGCTCGCGTAAGAATAGGTCGCCGAGGACACATCCGCCCGCACAGTGCTGCCCGCCAGCACCATAAACTGCCCACCGCTCAACTGCGCCCTGGCCTGCACGCCCGATGAGTTGAGTTCAAAGATGGGCGAGGTCACGGGGTCAGTCATGACCGTAGTAAAGCGCAATCAGGCCGGTTGGTGCGCTGCACCGTTCACTTCGCTTGGAGGAACGTTCTGGGCCTCATTCGCTCCCTACTCACGCCTGAAGATCGCTGCCGCCGTACAGGGGCGTATCAGCAATTAAGAAGTCGCCGAGAGAGACGTTGCTATCTAGCGCCGGAATACCTGCCTCTTTAAGGAAAGAGAGCATTTTCTTATCGGCGGTCATAACTACTTCCAGATTCAGTCGCGACGCCTGTGACACGATCATCATATCGATCAAATGGGCTTCTTTCTTGGAGCCACGCACTCGCTCGTGATTGGCCTTTAATATTTTGGCCCGGTGTGCGTCGACATGGTCATAACTAATACGTCTTACGTTATTTTGACCTAGTACCGCAATAACATCACCGATGCTTCCATTTGATGAAAATTCTGTCTCCACAATGGAAGACAAATAAAAGAGTGTGCCATAAGATTTGAGCGCCTCGATATACTCCCGCACGTTCTTGTAGCTGACATCATCTGGATTTGAGAGACTGATTAGAATGTTGCTGTCGAGAAGACAGGTGCGTGGAAGCTTCTGTTTAGTGGGTTCGGCATGCTTGGTTCTGGACTTAGACATCGCTGCTCCTACGACGCTCACGCACCCACTCCACAGCGTTACCTACTTCCTGCCAATTTTTCCGCTCACGGCGCACAAATTCATCTACCGTGATCTCTTTTACATTAGTCAACCACTCGTAATCAAGCAATTTGGCTTCACGGATGCGGGTTGCGTCCTCCAAGGTTGTCAAGCCCTCGACGCGAACATAGTACCGTTCGTATACCCGTAGTTCAGTAGCCTGCTGTTTGGTGACGCCGATGGTATACCTAATTCCGTCGTCGCCCATCAGATGAACATTGGGGGTCTGCCCGCCCACATCGGTCAATTCGCCGTACAAACCCAGTTCAGTGACAATCCACATTTCCTGCCGCAGTTGCAAGCCAGCAGGGCGGCTGGGAGTGATATGCAGCTCCTCACCCGCGCCCTGAATATCAATATCGACCTGCCCTTTTCTGGCAATGACTTCCATACGGTGAACGAGCTTGTAATACGGGTCGTCGGGTGTAAAACCACCTTCAAACGCATGGCTACCGACTGTCACTATCGGCAGAGCATAGGTCTGACCCGCAGCGTCTGGGCTGTAAGACATGCCCAAAGACCCGTCGAAGAACGCCACCTGACTCTGCTGGAGATCTGCACCGGTGTCTCTGGCAAATTGAGCCAGTGCCGCCAGCATGTCGGCAGCCACACCAAGAGGCGCGGCGGTCAGACTCACATCTTCCCCTTCCTGGCTCTCCTTAGAGGCCCTGGCAATAAATTTAAGTTCGTCTATTGTCATTTCAGAGCCTCATGGTTTGCAGAGTGCCGACGGAGGGAAAGAATTCATGCCAGTTTAGCATGCAGGCCCGGCCCTCAGTCACCCGGCTCCCACCCGCCCGCCATCGCTTCTCCACTCACCCGGCTGCGGTACTCGCCCAGCCGCTCCAGCCCCAGCGCGGTGAGTTCGTCGTACACGCTCAGAATGGTCTCTTTGGTGCGGTAGCTGCCGTGCGCCGCGATGTCCTTGCGCTTCACGATGGGGAAGGTACCCATGATGGTTCTGGCAAGTTGTTGCCGACAGGGCGTAATCGAGGAGCACCGACAGCAGGTAGCCTGAAGTTCAGGCCACCTGCTGCACAACAGCCTTCCAGCTTCTCAGCGCGGCGCTCAGGGAAAATCGTCGGTCATTGGCAGGGATAGTTGAGCGGGCAGGGCTATGAAGATTGGTGATTCTGGCGTGTAGATCGAGAAAACCTTGCGCCCTTTTGAGCTGCCGGAATCCCAGTTGGCTCCGTTCCTGATGTCGTGTCGGACGATGAGATTGTTCAATCAAATTGTTGCACCGGGCTATCGAGATCACCTCCTGATGATCGACATCGTCCAGTAACGGAAGCTCACGGATAGCTGCCCCATAGCTCGCCAGCTTGTCAGTGCAGACTGTTTCTGGGACGTCATATTCACCCAAAAGACGTTGGAAGAATGACGTCGCCGCCGAAGTGTCTCGGTGCCGCTGGAGGAAGACGTCGAGCACGGTTCCGTGTTCGTCAACAGCCCTCCACAGCCAATGGGTCACCCCACCCACGACCACGTGCATCTCGTCCAGATGCCACCGGGAACCCCGGCGGGGTTCCCGGTGGCGCAAGTTTTGAGCGAATTCACCACTGAAATTGATGCACCAGGTACGGATGGATTCGCGAGACACTTCGATGCTCCGCTCAAACAGCAACTCTTCGACGTCCCGATAACTCAGGGCATAACGGTGGTAAAGCCAGACGGCATGGCCGATGACCGAAAGCGGGAATCGGTAACCTGGAAGCTTTTGATCGGTCAGCACGGCCTCACCCTACGCCAATAACTTGCCAGAACCGGCTCGAGACCCGTAAGGTCAGGTGCAACAGTATCTGAGGCCATCCAAGCCTGCACACAAAATCCCGCCGAGCGAATTCGGGTAGTGACCAGCTCTTTTCCTTTTCGGGGTTTTTTATGTTTGTGCTGGGTCTCGATGTCGGCAAAAGCGAACTGTACGCCTACCTGCTCCAGGTTCAAATAGATCTTCGGTCCGGGGCAGCATGCACACGCCATTCTGGAGGTAGACGGGCCCCAGACCCTTGAGCTTTCGTCAGATGGTGATGCGCTTCCGGGCGGGTTTGGCAGGCATTTTGTAGGTCAGCAGCAGCCAGCTTTGTGAATCCAATGAACAAAATTAGTGTTATGGCGGTAACATGTCAACCCGGCTGGATGAAGAGCGCCGACAGAACAGAGGCATGGACGGCCTCACCTCCTGAGTGTTAAGCTTTCCGCACAGGTGATGGCATGCACCTTGAACCGCCCAGCGTCCAGCTGATTATGCCTACTCCCTCCCAGGACGCCGGGAGTTCTCATGCCAATCTGGACCGGAATCGCACTCGGAGGCGCGCTTGGCGCGCTGTCCCGCTACTTTCTCAACCTGTTCATCCAGGGAAGGCTCGGCCAGACCAGCTGGGCAGCCTTTCCGCTCGGCACGCTCGTCATCAACGTCCTGGGCAGCTTCCTGCTGGGCCTGACCATCGCCCTCAGTGCCCGTGGCTTGATCAGCCCGGAACTGCGGCTGGCCTTCGGCACCGGGTTCGTGGGCGCGTTCACCACCTTCAGCACCTTCGAGTGGGAGAGCGACCTGCTGCTCCGAAGCGGTGAGGGGCTGCGCAGCGCGCTCTACATCTTCGGGAATTTGTTCGCCAGCTATGCTGCGGTCCTGTTCGGTCGCTGGGTCGCGGGCCGGATCGGGGGACTGTGATGACCTGGATGGATGCAGTGCTGCTCAAGATTCACCTGGGAACCACCGACCAGATTCACGGCGAGATTGCCTTCGACTGGCTGATCCAGGCGGCGAAACGCTCCGGGCTGCGGGGTGCCACGGTCACTCAGGGGAGCATGGGCTTTGGGCCCGACGGGGAACTGCGCCGCGCGGCCCTCTTCCACTTCGCCCAGAACCTCCCGGTGACCGTGGATCTGATCGATGAAGCAGAGAGTATCAACCGCTTCTTGGACGAGGTCAGTCCGCATCTTCCCATCTCCTCGCTGGTCACCACGCAGAACGTGCGGACCCTGCGGAGAGGACTGTGACTGCTGAGCTTGTGCTGCTGCGGATCTACCTGATCGCGGGGGACCGGATGGAAGGCAGGGCCGCCTCCGAGACGATCATTGAGGCTGCTCGCGCCCTAGACGCGACGCTGGCCTTCGTGCACCCCGGCATCGCCGGTGTGGGGCGTCACGGCCTGGAGGTGGACCTGCTGTTGCTGGAGATCAGGCCGGAACGGATGCCGTTGACCGTCCAGGTTCTGGCACCGGAAGACACACTGGCAGCCTTGCTGAAGAATCTGCAGGAACGCGGTCTGCCCGACCGTGAGGTGGTGCTCGAACAGCCGATCAGTGTCCATACCCGGCCCGTCAGGGTAAGTAGATGAAGGCCACCTGGCAGGGTGTTTTAACTGCGGTTGCAGGCGTGGCGCTGATCATCGCTGCCTCAACGGCCAGTCAGGCCCATCAGGTCGGACTGGCCCTACTGCTGAGTGAGGCTGGAGCGTTTCTCCTGGCTCTGCTTCTGTGGAATTCGGGACGTTCCCGGTGACACTCGTACTGCCCATGCCCCGACCCCGTCCCGATAGGAGGACTTCATGAGTCACCCCAAATCCGCGACTGTCCGCTCCCGCTCATTTCTGACCCTGCTGCTGGGCGTCCTGCTTCCCCTGTTTCTCTTTGCCCGGCTGGCCCGCGAGCTGCAGGAGGACGGCGGCTTCACCGCCGACAAGCCGGTGCTGCTGTTCGTGCACCGCTGGGCCACGCCCCGCTTTGACCGCGCGGTCGTGCGCCTGACAAACACAGCTGGGGTGAAGGTGATGCCGGTGATGGCGTTGCTGGTCTCCCTGGGCCTGTGGCGGACCCGGCGACCACGGCAAGCCGCGTTCTTCTTTCTCTCGGTCGCCGGTTCGGCCGCCATTATGGAGATGGTCAAGCGCGTCATGCACCGACCCCGGCCCAGCCTGTGGACCTCTCCGGCACCGGAGAAGGACTCCGGATTCCCGAGTGGGCACTCGATGGCCTCGGTCAGTTTCGGGCTGGCCTCGACCTTCTTATGCTGGCCGACACGCTGGCGCGGGCCGGTCACTTTCACCGCCGGCGTGTACTCGCTGCTGATCGGCCTCTCACGAGTGTATCTGGGCGTCCACTACCCCTCGGACGTGCTGGCTGCCTGGACAGCGGGGATCGCCTGGACGGCCGGGCTCCACCGAGTGATGTTCCGGCCTGCTGCGGAAGCACCATCGGCGGAGCGCTGAGGTCCACCGTTCCGACCCATCGAAATGCCAAGGCTCAGTGAACACCTCGCTATACGCACTCTCTCCCTCTCGGGAGTCCACTGGTTTCCATGTTGCCCAAATCCATGACCTCACGCTTGCCGACGTTGCTCCTATTCCTGTTGCTGATCCTTATCCCGCTGGCGGTCTTCGCGAAAACCGCTCAGGAAGTCTGGGCCGAAGGCGGCTTCGGCTTTGATGCCCCCAGCCTGCTGTTCATCCACAGGTATGCCACGCCCGCCTTGGACCGGGTGATGGTGTTCATCACGACCGTCGCCGGGTTCTACAGCCTGCCGTTCATCACGCTAGCTGTTTGTGCGTTCTTCTGGTTTCGCCATCATCGCCGCTGGGCCGTCTTCCTGCTGCTGGCCGTGGCGGGCTCCGGCGCGCTGATGCTGACCATCAAGACCCTGTTCCGGCGGATTCGACCTCACCTGTGGGTCTCGCCCGCCCCGGAAACGGACTTCGGCTTTCCCAGCGGGCATTCCATCACCAGCATCAGCTTCTTCTTGGCTCTGGTGCTGCTCGCCTGGCCCACCCGGTATCGCTGGCCAGCCCTGATCCTTGGAAGTCTCGGTACGCTGCTGGTGGGCCTCTCACGCCTGTACCTGGGCGTCCACTACCCGTCGGACGTGATCGCAGCCTGGGCGGTCGGCATGCTCTGGACAGCGGTGGCTTTCCGGGTATTGTTCCGCCATCACCCGCTGCGCCAGGTCGAACCGCTGAGCGATGCTGAGCGCGTCTGACCTGCGCCGGACCGTGGCTGATCGGGTCCTTTGGGAGGGGCTGAACCTGAACGTGGCGGCTGGAGAGCGGGTGGCCGTGACCGGACCGTCCGGGAGCGGAAAGAGTCTGCTGCTGCGGGCCCTGGCGGGGCTCGACCCTCTAGAAGGGGGCGAGGTGACGCTCCATGGGCGCAGTCAGTCCCGCTGGCCGATGCCGCATTACCGTTCGCAGGTGATGTACCTCCCGCAGCGCCCGGCCTTTGGAGGGGGCAGCGTCCTCGAAGAACTCAGGCGGCCGTTCGGCCTGAAAATCCATTCGGGCCGGCCCTTTCCGCTGGACGAGGCGCAACGCTGGCTGGTCGCCCTGAACCGCCCGAACTTCCTGAACCTGAGCGTCACCACCCTGTCGGGCGGCGAAGGGCAACTACTGGCCCTGGTCCGAGCGCTGGTACTGGGCCCGTCGGTGCTGCTGCTCGACGAGGCCACTGCCTCCCTCGACCCGGACGCCACCCGCGCCGCTGAAGCCGCGTTAAATGAGTGGAGTGGAGCCGTACCCGACCGGGCGTTGGTGTGGGTGAGTCACGATCCCGCCCAGCGCGCGCGGGTCGCCACCCGCGAACTTCCGGTGGTGTCGGGATGAGCGTGCCGATCAGTTCGGTGCAACTCGTGCTGGCGGCGCTGCTGATGCTCGTCAGTGTGCTGCTGTCCTGGCGGCTGCGGCTGGGCCTGGGACGCGACATCGTGATTGCTAGCGTCCGCATGACCGTTCAGCTGCTGCTGGTCGGCCTTGTCCTCGGCTGGGTGTTCGCGCTGCGCCACCCGCTGCCAGTCGTCGGTATCGGGCTGGTCATGACGGCGCTGGCCGGGCAGGCGGCGGTGGGCCGCTCCAGTCGCCGCTATCCAGGCGTGTACCTCGATAGCTTCCTGGCGGTGTTCGGCAGTTCGTTCCTGCTGACCGGTCTGGCCCTGTCAGGCATCCTTCAGGTCCGGCCCTGGTTCGAGGCGCAGTACGCCGTGCCGATTCTCGGCATGGTGCTGGGCAACACCCTGACCGGCGTGTCGCTGTCGCTCGACCGGTTCACGTCGGACGTCGTCGCGCGGCGTGGGGAGATCGAGGCGCTGCTCTCCATGGGTGCGACCCGCTGGGAGGCCGGCCACGCAGCAATCACGGCAGCGGTCCGGACCGGCATGATCCCGGTGCTCAACAGCATGGCAGTGATGGGCATCGTCAGCCTGCCGGGCATGATGACCGGACAGATCCTGGCGGGCGTGTCCCCGAACACGGCGGTTCGTTACCAGATCGTGATCATGTTCGTGCTGTCGGCCAGTTCGGCGCTCGGCAGCCTGACAGTAACCCTGCTGGCCTTCCGGGCGCTCTTCGATTCACGCGACCGTCTGCGCGCCGAATGCCTGATGGGCAAGGAGCGGTTATGACGGTTGTGTTGCCTTCATCGGGTTGGGTTAGGCTGACCCGCCGTGACTGACGCCAAGCCTTACGGCCACCGTTTCCCTATGACCATCATCCAGCACGCCCGGAAAGCTCTACCACCACTTTCCCCTGAGTGACCGAGACGTGCAGGAATTGCTGCACAAGCGCGGCCCAAAAGGTCAGCCACGAGACCCTCCGCGAATGGTGCATGAAGGTCGGCTCTCTCTTCGCGGCAGACCTCCGTCACCGCGAACCCCAACGGGGTTCGCGGTGGTCTCTGGACGGGATGTGCACGAAGGTGGATGGCGTTCGCCACTGGCTTTGGAGGGCCGTGGACGAGCACGGGTCTGTGCAGGGCATTCTGCTTCAACAGCGCCGAGATGCTGCAGCAGCTCAGAACTTCATGATCAGATGACTGGGCGAATACGACGTTCCAGAGGTCATTTACACGGATCAGCTCCAGCGTTACGGGGCGGCCATCCGGGAGCTCCCGAGCCTGACTGACGTCGACTATCAGCACGTCATCTTCACAGCCCGGTGCAACAATAGTATTGAGCAGCGGGCAGGCCCCATACGGGTGCCGTTCTGCACAAGACAAGAACAACGGTCCACACGACGACAAGAGCGAAGTCAGCAGGGCTTCAGACAACAGAGGCTCTTAAGGTCAGCTGCTCGATTCGACGCTATGGGAGGTTTTGGGCAGGCTTGCGGGTTGTAAAGGTCCTTAAACGCTGCTCAGAAGCGCGAGGCAAAGCTTCATCTCCGTAATGTGAACGCCGGGCATGAGAGCGGCGCGCGGCTCAGGACTTGAGCTGGTCCTTCTTGGTGGGCCGCCCCACCGCGCCGTAGACGGGATGGGACGTGACCTGCTGGCGCGTGACTAGGAACGCTAGGGAGCGCCAGGCCATCACCCGGCGCAGGCCGAGCTGCTGGCTTACGAGGCCCGCAACACCTCCGGCACTTTCCGCCTTGAGGCCGCAGCCGCCCACCTGAGTGCCAGCCAAGTACTCAGGCCCGCTGCCAGCAGGAGCGACGCGAGGTACAGCCCCGGCAGGATCATGCTTTCTGGCGGCGGATCGAAGACGCCCTGAAGGAGTTTGATCAGCGTTTGCGCCACGCCGAGGCCCAGCACCAGCCCGAACACGCCGCCCAGACCAACGACCACAACTGCTTCGCCTGACAAGAACGCACCGAGCTGCGCCGCCTTCGCGCCGAGGGCGCTCAGCACCGTGAAGGTGCGCCGCCGCTCGCTGAGGCCCAGCGCCAGCACCAAGCCGGTAGAGGCTGCCAGCAGCAAGGCTGCAAAAGCCAGTTCTATTCTGGAGAGGCCTGCCAGATTCACGGCCGTCAGGCCCGAGGCGATCTTGCCGCGCACCGCCGCCAGATCGGTGATCTGGATGCCCGGCAGGCCGCTTAGAAGCTGCTGCACTCCATGAACCACCGTTTGCGGGTTGCCGCTGACCTTAAGGAGCGCCACTTCCGCCGTGGCATTGCCGGTCATCTGCGCCACATAGCTGGCGTTGGCGACCAGAAACGAATCTTTGGGCGCGGTGGGAAACTCGCGTACGACGCCCGCCAGCGTGAACGGCACGACGCTGTACTGGTGAGTACTGGCGTTCAGCAGGCGCAGCTTCAGGGTATCGCCCAGCGAAAGCTGATAATCATTGACGGTTTCCTGCGAAACGAAAATGGCGTTCGGCGTGGCCTTGAGTTTGTCCAGTGCCTGAGTGACCGTGATGTCCTTGAAATAGCTATTGGCCAGACGGCTGACGGAAGTGAAGCGGGAGGCATTGATGCCGTAGATATCCTGTAAATCGGCTCCCACATAAGCGAAGCGGTGAATCAGTGGCTGGGTGCCCGCCACGCCCGGCAGCTGTTGCAAGTCGGCCAGATGCGGCCCTGCCGGGTTGTTGGCGTTGCCTGTCACGGTCACGTCAGATCCGTTGGTCAACACCGCGTCCACCCTTGCCTGGTCGTTGTAGGTGGTATTGAAGATGGAGGTGGACACCGCAAACGCGCTGGCCAGCGACACCAGTGCTGCGCCGCGGAGCATTAGAGGCCGTTGGCGTTCCAGCGCCGAGGCGACAGTGGCCGATAAATTACCGCCGAAAGGTCGGAGCAACCCCGTGAGGCGGCCTTTGCCCAGGAGCCACCCTAGCAGCCGCAGACCCAGAAGTGTTCCGCCCAACCACAACGCCAGCGGAGCGATGAACGCTTCCAGTTGAATGCTGGCCTTGGTGACGCCTTCGGGGGCCAAGACCAGCTGATACCCGCCCGCCGCGCTGCGCCAGAACTCGGCAGCAGCGATAGCCATCAAGATGACGTCCAGATAGAGACGCTGCCACAGTGGAACGCCAACGCGCCCCACCGCCTGCCGCTGAGCCGCCACAGTGGAGGAGCGCACCGCACGGTACGTCGGCAGCAACACGGCCAGCAGTGCCAGCGTCAGGCCCACCAGTACTGGCAGCAGATACGCCAGCCAGCTGCCCATTAAGCCGCCAGTGAGCAGTGGGGAGAGCAGCACGAACAACGCCAGTCCCAGCACCGTTCCCACCAGACCTACCATCAGCGCTTCCGCCGTGCCGAGCTGCACGATTAAGCGCTCAGACGCGCCGCGCACCCGCAAGAGCGCTGCTTCATGCTGCCGCTGCGCTGCGCTCGCACCTGCCACACTGAGGGTCAACGTCGCGGCCAGAATTGCGCCGGGCAGCCCCAGAAATAAGAACAGCGCCTGTGCGTAGAGGGCGTTTTCCCGCGCTCCATCCAGAGTAACGCCCAACGTATTACCGACCACCGCGCCGCCGGACAGCCGCGCTTCCACATTGTTTGCGAGTGCGCCGACCAGCGCGAATGCGCGCCCCGGATCGCTGGGCAAGGCTGTTGCCAGCCGGACGTGAAGCTGGGTCCTGACGGTATCGGGCCGTACCAGACGCTGCGGCGCAAAAAGTTGGTCAAATTGCTTTTGGGGCAGCAACAGCACATTATCCGGCGGTGCCTGCGGTGCAAGGCCCTTTGGTGCGCCTACTGCCTGGAACAGTGAGTCAGCCTGCGGCAAATCCACCACGCCCGCCACCGTCACGGGTACGCTGGCGGTTCCGTAGCGCCCCACGTTGATGGTGTCACCTACCGCCGCGTGCAAATTGGCGGCGGTCTGCTGCGAGATCACCACGCCGTCCGCCGAACCGATCAGTGGGCGAATCTCGGAAGGGAAAGCAGCGCGGTAACCATCTGGTACACCCAGCACCTTGCCTGCGCCCGTCGTTTGCACAGTGCCGCCCGTGCGCGAAGTGAAACTGGCCACATCGGCATACTGCACGGGCAGCAAGATCTTGGTGGCCGTAGCGGCTTTGATGGCCTGCTCGGCTGCGGCAGGCGTGGTGTTCTGGCCCAGCAGGACCTGCCAGTCCACCGGCACCGAGGCGGCGGCGCGGCGGGTCATGTTGGCGTTGCCGGACGCGATAAAGTTCAGCAGCAGCGCCAGAAACGCCACTGTGAGCGCGATTCCGACGGCCGCGCCCCAGAGTCTCAGGGGCCGCTGCCTGAGCAGGCCACGCAGCCATACATTGGTCATGGATGTTCCTCCAGGACGCCGTCTTTTATACGCCAGACGGTCTTCAGGCGGCGGGCCACCGTTTCGTCATGGGTCGCCATGACCAGTGCCGTGTCAGGGCCGAGCGCACCGAGCAGCACGTCCATTAAATGCTGAGCGGTCTGCGAGTCGAGTTGCCCGGTGGGTTCGTCGGCCAGAATGAGTTGCGGGTGGGTCACCAGGGCGCGGGCCACCGCCACCCGCTGTGCCTGCCCGCCGGAGAGTTCTTCGGGAAGCTGCTGCGCGATTGACAGGAGATCCAGTATCTCCAGGGCGTCGGTGGCCCGTTGGCGGGCGTCATCCGGGGCCGCACCGAGCAGCAGCAGCGGCAAGGCCACGTTTTCCAGCGCCGTGAGAGGCGGCATCAAGCTCTGCGCCTGAAACACAAACGCCACTTTGCCGGGGCGCAGCTGCGCGGAGTCGCCCAGCGCGGGCCAGCTCAACTCACCGCCCGTCGGCTGGTCCAGGCCGCCCAACAGATGCAGCAAGGTGCTTTTCCCGCTGCCGGACGTGCCCAGCAGGGCAATGCAGTCACCAGGGAAAATGCTCAGGCTGGCTTGCTTGAGAGCTTGGACATCGGTGTAAGTGCGACTGAGATTCTGGGCCGTCACCAGCGCGATTTCGTCCCAGCGCGTTTCAGCAGCCTGGGGCCAGACCTGCACGGATTCAAAGGTCAAGCGCTCGATTCGTTCAGACTCAGGCATTTTGCCACCGCCCGTCTTGAATCCGCAGGACGCGGTCGGCCTGCTCGGCCAGTCTGGGGCTATGGGTGGAGATCACGGCGGCGCTCTGATTTCGACGAATAAAATCCTTGATCACTGCAAGCACCTGCTGCTCGGTCTGAGCATCCACCTCGGCGGTGGGTTCGTCGGCCAGCAGCACGCGGGGGCGGTGGGCCAGCGCGGCAGCGAGGGAAGCACGCGCCGTTTCGCCACCGGAAAGCTGCGCTGGGAAAGCCTGCAGGCGCTCGGCGAGGCCCAACTGAGTCAGAAGTTTTATGGCCCCTTCTTTGTCCGGCTTACCGTTCAGGCGGCCCGTCAGTGTCACATTGTCCAACACGTTCAGGTGGGCAATAAGAGTGCCGCCCTGAAGCATCATGCCCAAATACTCGGCTCTGAGCGCCGCCCGTATCCGCTCGGGTTGGCGCGATAAAGTTTGTCCACCGACGCTGACCACGCCCCCGTCGGGATCGTCCAGCCCCGCCAGGCAGGCCAGCAAGGTGCTTTTTCCGCTGCCGGACTTGCCGAGCAGCACTGTCAGCTCACCGGGCCGCACGTCCAGACTCACCCCCCGCAGAGCGCGGGTTTCCTCGTCACCGACATGGTAGAAACGGTAGAGGTCGGCGGCTTCCATGACCCTCACTTCCACCTCAACGAGCGCGACATCTGCCGCCAGGCGTCTACATTGTCCGACCCCTTGGGTGCGGAGAAGCGTAAGCTGAGCTGCTGCCCTGCGTGGTTGAGGACGTACAGATCGTTTTCCAGCAGCGCCGCCTTACCGGTCACGGCGTTGGGTGCGGACAAAGAATCAAAGCTGGCGAGAATGGCTGTTCCTGCTGGAAGTTTGACGGTCTTGATGCTGCTCACCTTGACACCGGGTTCGGTCTGCGCCAGCGTCTTAAGTGTTTCAGTCTGGACAGTGCTGACGCTGGGCGCAACTTTACTCGGCGTCAAGGTGACCTTGACCTCGCCCAGTTTGGAGAGAAATGACACGTCGCTGCCCTTGACGGTGCGTGCCCAGCCTTCCGGCGCATCGAGGGTGTAGCCGCCGGCCATATTGCGGTACGGCACGAACGCCTGATTGTCGGGAATATCGCCGACCGGATGCACTTCTGGAGCCATCTGCGAAGTGGGCGAAACGGCGGGCGTCTGGGCAAAGGCGAAGCTGCCCACCAGAGTGGCTGAAATGAAGACGTGTTTGAACGAGTTGAATTTGAACATAAATTGACCTCCGTAATTCCAAAGGTAGGCCAAGGTGGTATAGCCCCGGTATAATGAAAGTCCAGTTTGAATCCGATAAAGGAACGGCGATGATTGAGAGCTAAGGAGCTGGCGAAATTAACTTCAACGAAACGTTATGTCAATTTTTTAGATTAGACCTCCTGCAAAAGTCATGTTGTCGTTGCGTTCGAGTGGTTACACAGCGCTGCGATGAGATTGACGCGCAAGGAGAAACGCCGTTTCCGATGACGATAGACATCCTTGAGCACGCGAAATATCTTCAACTGTCGGATGACATGGTCCACCCGCTTGCGGGTGGACGCCAGCGCTCGGTTCTCCCGCCGCTTTTCTGGGATCAGCGGATTTTCTTTCGAGTCCTGATACGGCGTGATCGAGTGGCCATGATCGCGCCAGATGCCCTGATCACCGGCATCGCCGATCAACGCTGTCTCCTGATGCACGCGCACTCCTGAGTGCCGAAAGAGTGTGAGGTCGCGCATGGAGCCGAAAGCAGTGGCGACACACATGATCATGTGTGCCGCCACGTTGATGACCACATGGGTCTTTAGGGTGTGACGCTTTTTTCGCCGCTGTACCAGCGCCGCTGCTTTTTTTGGGCCGTTCGCATGGGGTCTGTGTCGCGTCAACCGCAATCATCTGGAAGACGTTTTCGGTTTCTTTCAGCGCCTTTTTGCCAGGAAGTCGGAATTGTCCACTGACCCTCAGGGTTGCTTCAACCCGTTCCACCGTGCGCTGCACGGTGGTTTCATGGATGCCCCAATCATCGCCCAGGTGGACATATGTCCGATATTCCCGCCAGAATTCCAGCGTCAGGAGAAGCTGTTCAGCAGGATTGAGTGCTGCAGGGCGACCGCTTCTCTTCTTTGCACCTTCGCGTTCAAGCAACATGGCTTCCATGTCGATGAAGGTTTCGGGATAAACCCCAGTTCGGCGCTTCAATCGAGTGCGGTTCATCTTCAGGGCACGTTCCAGACGTTCGTGGGGCACCGGTCCAGCTTACCCAATCACTTTCGCAGGAGATCTACTCTTCAAGCTGCTGGCCAAGCCCGCCACGCGCTCACGCGGCACTGAGAGCGCCAGCAGTGGGAGAAGGCCCACCGAAACCTGCGTCACTTCCTGCCTGGTACACGCTGACATCCACTTTCAGCAACGCCGGGTCGGCGCGGTAGGCGCGTTCAGCGGCCAGCAGCGCCAAGTGGGTGGCCCGCGCCTGGCTGGCTTGAGTGGTGGGTAGCAAGATGATGGCGTAAGCGGCCCGTACAAAGCCGTTACTCTGCACCTCCACAACTTTGACCTCGGGGATGCTGGGCGTGAGTTGCAGCGTTTGAAGATGCGGCGCAGTTCGCGTGCCGGGGGCCAGTGGCTGAACTTGACCGGGCGCGGGCTGTGCAAACGTTGCGCCGAGCATGAACACAGACAGCGCTAAGAAATTCTTCATCACTCACCTTACCCAGACTGGGTATACAGACGGTATAAGCGCTTTTCTAAAGCGACCAGTCACGCTATACGGCTTTTGAACCCTCGTCAGTTAAGGTGAGTGATGATGCCTCAAAGACTCCTGATGCCTCGTCTGGCTCTCTTGACGCTGCTGGCCGTCGTCACGTCACTCTCGGCACAGGCCGCGCCTGCCTGGATCAACGATCAGGATGGACGGCGAAGCTTGACCTTACCTGATTCCGGTGGTGACGCTCAGCTCGTGGTGCCCAAAACCTGCCAGACCAAGCCGTGCAGCCTGGTCATCGTCTCGCATGGACGCGGCGGCCTGGCGTCAGGCGGCATCCAGCATGTTCCTTTTGACGCAATGCTTGATGCTCTTGACGCTCAGGGCTTCGTGCTGCTGCTCAGCAGCGACGGCGGCCCCACCACCTGGGGCAACGCGGCGGCACTTTCTTCCATTCGGCGCAGCTACCAAGCGGCCTTGCCGCACTTTCAACACGACGGGCGGGTCTACACCCTCGGCGTTTCTATGGGTGGACTGCCCGCCACCTTGACGGCTTACCGCCGCACGCTGGGCTTCCCAGTCAAGGCGGTGGCGCTCGTCGCTGGACGGGTCAACTTGCAAGACGCGGTGCGCTCATCCGTGAATCGGGCAAAGAGCATCGCGGCAGCTTACGGCTCATCGCTCCTTTACAGCTCTGATCCCATCAACAATTTCCAGTCTTTCAAGGGCAAACGCACGCCGCTGATGGCGGTGGTCAGCCCGCAGGATACGGTGGTGAGCAGCGCTAAAAATGGGTCGCGGCTGGTGTACCTGGCTCGCCTTGCGGGGGCCAGCGTCGAGACCTTGACGGTGAGCGGCCAGCACCTGACCCACGGATACGTGAACGCTGAAGTCGGAAAGCAGATTGGAGCCTTCTTTTTGCAGCACCGCTGAACCGTCAAAGCGCTATACCGCCGCTATACCGCCCTGGCGCAGACTACGCGGCATGAAGACTTGGAATCGTTTACAGCAGTTGCGGCGCGAACTGCGGCTGCGTCAAGTGATCTTTAGCGCTCAGGCCCAGCACGAGATCGTGCAGGCCGCTGAGCAGTTCAAGGTTCCCGCTGCCCTGATCGCCAGCGTGCTGGCCGATGAGCGCACCCGCCTGGACGCCGCCGATCATTTGCAGAGCGTCCTCATGCGGCTCAGCTTCACCCTGTCGCCACGCCGCGCTGACCTCTTGATTGCCTTCATTGAGCGCGTCTGTGGCCGAAGCGTGGAGAGTTTCAGTCTGGGACGGGCGCAGATGAAGGGCCACACGCTGATCCGGCTGGGCAAAGAAGGCTACCTCAACGTGCCAGTGGACGCCCGTGAGCGCCGCCAACTGCTGCTGAGTGACGCTCAGGCTCCTGTGCTGGTGGCCGCTTGCTTACGGAGCACCGCAGACCACTGGCAACGCGGTGGCGTGAACCTCCTTGAGCGCCCAGCGGTGCTTGGCACGCTCTACAGCCTCGGCATGACCGGCGTGCGCGGCATTCACCCCGACCCGCAGGCGTCAGGGCGCGGCCAAGCGATTGCTGCCCATGCTGAGCGGCTTTCCCGGCAGGGCCGTTTCATTGGTGTTGCCTCTGCCCAACTGGCCTGAAGATTCGAGCGCCAGCTCTACTTTTTGGGCAGTAGGTGCTCTTCTGGCAAGGCTTCAGGGCTGAGCAGTTCGTTGGTTCGCACAAACGACTCCATAAAGCGCCTCATCACGCTCAGCTGGGTGTGATACTCGCCGATGGCCCGCGCTTTGAGGGCTTCTTGGCTCGGCGTCAGGTTCACCCGAGTCCACAACAGTTGGGCGGCCAGCGGCGGCAAGGTCAGCGCCAGCGTCGGGTGCAGGCCCTTGGGCAGCGGCCATTCCACGCC
>Ga0160427_10001119_pt1 | contig 16461 bp, 15 predicted proteins | sample SolpanmetagenomL_FD_108194 | JGI IMG/M metagenome (GOLD analysis project Ga0160427, IMG submission 108194) | Solar panel surface microbial communities from Lawrence Berkeley National Laboratory, California, USA - L | ecosystem: Engineered > Built environment > Solar panel > Unclassified ...
AGCGCCTCGCCCCAGGTGATCCGCTCGAACGCCTTCGAACCCTTCGGACCGACCCGCTTCATCGGATAGAGCAGGCGGTCCGGGTGGTAGTGACGCTTCTCGTAATCCTTCAGCTTCACGCAGAGACCGCCGCGGGTCATCGGGTGGTCCGGGTTGCCGCGCACGCCCTGGAGCTGGCCGTCCTTGACGTCGAACAGCATGGAGCAGGTGTCGGGGCAATCGTGCGGGCAGCCGCCGAAGAACGTTTCCGTCAGGCTCTCGGCCTCGGCGACGATCAGGGAGTCCGGCTTGACGATCTCGTTCATGGGTCCTCCGGGGGGAGCGTGAAGCCTCTTTGTCCGGCGGACTTCGATCGCTGACCCCCCCTGTTGCGTACAGCAGGAGGAACAAAATTACCAATCTCGCCGCGTTGTCGCCGGTGAGTTCGGAGATACGCAGTCTAGTCCTGCGTCATAGTTCGGATCCTGGGCGCGTCAGGCATCGCCCGCCAGCTTCATGGTGACGAGGCCGGCGACGATCAGGCCGGCGGCGGCGAGCCGGGCGGGCGAGGCCTGCTCGCCCAGGACCGTGACGCCCACCGCGAAGGCGCCGACGGCGCCGATGCCCGTCCAGATCGTGTAGGCGGTGCCGAGGGGGAGGGTGCGCATGGACAGGGCGAGGAGGCCGACGCTGCCCACCATCGTGGCGACCATGATGGTGGTCGGCCAGGGGCGGGTGAAGCCGTCGGATTGCTTCATCGCGTAGGACCACGCGACCTCCAGCAGGCCGGCGGCGACGAGACAGATCCAGGCCATGGCGGCCCTCCTGAAAGGGCCGGGCCGTCCCGGGCTTGTGCTCCGCGCGCTGGCAGGCGCGGAGGGAGGACGTGGCCTCGCACGGCCTAGCTGGTGCTGCAGCGCCGGCGTTCAAGGCCGCCGGCGGGTCGATGGTCCCGTGAGGCTGAACGGCGGAATCCGCCCCGCGCCATCACCCGCGGAGGGGAGGGCGAGAAGCGGCTCCTTCCGCGCCCGGGCCTTCACCCGCCCAGCCACTCCCGCAGCTTGGTCCAGCGGGGCTTCATCGTGCCGCCGCGGACCGCCACCGCCACGGCCTTGCGCTGCCCGAGCAGCACCACCAGCCGCTTGCCACGGGTCACGCCCGTGTAGAGGAGGTTGCGCGCCAGCATGGTCCAGTGCTGCATGGCCACCGGGATCACCACCGCCGGGTATTCCGAGCCCTGCGACTTGTGGATGGTGGTGGCGTAGGCCGGCACCAGCGTGTCGAGCTCGCCGTAGGGGTAGATCACCTCCCGCCCCTCGAAGTCGACGATCACCGCGCCCTCGTCGGCGTCGATGCGCGCCACGGTGCCGAGGTCGCCGTTGAAGACCTCGCGGTCGTAGTCGTTCTGGCTCTCCATCACCCGGTCCCCGGGGGAGAAGCGCCAGCCGAACCGCTCCACCGAGACCGGCGGGTTCGGGTTCAGCACCGCCTGGAGGGCGTGGTTGAGGTTGCGCGCGCCGAGCACGCCGCGCTGCATCGGGGTGAGCACCTGCACGTCGCGCACCGGGTCGAGGCCGAAGCGGGCCGGGATGCGCCGCGTCACCACCTCGATCAGCGTCTCGACGGCCGGCTCGGGATCGTCGATCGCGATGAGGTGGAAGTCGCTCTCCGCGCCGCGCGGGGCCGGCTCGGGCATCCGGCCCGCGTTGATCCGGTGGGCGTTCACGACGATCCGGCTCTCGGCCGCCTGCCGGAACACCTCTGTGAGCCGCGCCACCGGCACGGCGCCGGAGGCGATCACGTCGGCGAGCACCTGTCCCGGCCCGACCGAGGGCAACTGGTCGACGTCGCCGACCAGCAGCAGCGCCGCGTGCTCGGGCACCGCCTTGGTCAGGGCGTTCATCAGCGGCACGTCGACCATCGAGGTCTCGTCGATGACGAGGAGGTCGCAGGGGAGGGGGTTTTCCGCATTGCGCGAGAAGCCGCCGTGCTTGGGGTCGATCTCCAGCAGCCGGTGGATCGTCCTGGCCTCCAGCCCGGTCTGCTCGCTCATGCGCTTGGCGGCCCGGCCGGTGGGGGCGGCGAGCAGCACCCGCACGCCCTTCGCCCGCAGAATCCGCAGGATCGTGTCCAGGGTCGAGGTCTTGCCCACCCCCGGCCCGCCCGTCACCACCGCGAGCTTGGCGCCGAGCACGCGCCGCACCGCCTCTTCCTGCGAGGGCGAGAGCGTCTTGCCGGTCTTCTCGGTCACCCAGGGCAGGGCCCGGGCGAGGTCGATCTCGGGCCAGGGCGGCGCGCCGGTCGCCCGCCGGAGCAGCCGCTCGGCGATGGCGCGCTCGGCGGCGTGCAGGCCGGCGAGGAAGATGCAGGCCTTGTCGCCCACGATGTCCTGCACGACCGCGCCGGTCTCCAGAACCTCGAGCAGCGCCGTGCGGATCAGGGGCGCCTCCACGCCCAGCAGCTCCCCCGCCAGCGCGACGAGCTCCGCCACCGGCAGGGCGCAGTGGCCCCCGTCGGTGGCGGTCTGCAGCGCGAAGGAGATCCCGGCCCGCAGGCGTTGCGGGGCCTCCGGGGCCAGCCCGAGCTTCATCGCGATCGCGTCGGCGGTCTTGAAGCCGATCCCCCGGATGTCCTTCGCCAGCCGGTAGGGATCCTCGGTCATGACCGCGATCGCCTCGTGGCCGTAGGTCTTGAAGATCCGCACCGCCCGCGCCGTTCCGACCCCGTGGGCGTGCAGGAACAGCATGATCTCGCGCACGGCCTTCTGCTCGGCCCAGCCGGCGACGATGCGGGCGGCGCGCCTCGGCCCGATGCCGCCGACCTCGGTGAGGCGGCCGGGCTCGGCCTCGATGATCTCGAACGTGCCTTCCCCGAAGGCCGCCACGATGCGCTTGGCCATGGCGGGGCCGATGCCGCGCATGTGGCCCGAGGCGAGGTACTTCTCGATACCGGCGATCCCGGTCGGCGGCGTGACCTTGAGGGTGTCGGCCTTGAACTGAAGGCCGTGCTGACGGTCCGTGTGCCAGATGCCGGTGGCGGTGATCCACTCGCCCGCCCCGATGGCCGGCGCGTGGCCGATCACCGGCACGAGGTCGCGCTTGCCGCGCGCCTGGACCTTGAGCACGCAGAAGCCGGTCTCGGGACTGTGGAAGGTGACGCGCTCGATCGTCCCGGCCAGCGCCTCGACGGGCTGGCCGCGCTCGGAGGGGTGTGGCGTCGCTCGCTGGTTCATGCCTTGGCGTCGGGCCTTGGCGACGGGCCTCGGCTTCGGGCCTCGGCCGGCGCGGATGGGCCCGGTGTGGCACATCCTGACGTTGAAGATCGGACCTGCCGGGGAGCGGAGCAACGGCGGCGCGGCCCTGCGGCCGGACTTGCCGCCGCGACGCGTCGTCACGCGCCCTCGTCGACGCGCCCTGGTTCCCGCGCCCTGGTTCAAGCGTCCCGCGGAGCCCCGATGGAACCCGGATCCGTCCGCCTCCGTGCCGGCGGCTTCGTGCCCCGAACACCCGATCTGCCGGTCCTCCTCCGCCGCGGCGCCGTCCAGGCGGCGGATCCGGGCCGGACCACCGTCGTCCGGACGGCGCCGACGCGCCGCCGCGACTCTATCGGCTTCCACCGGGGGTTGTCCGTCGGGTAGGACGGTTCGTCACGCAGCCGCCGCCCGGGGGCCTGCGGCGAGCCCGGAGGGACCATGGCGGTCAAGGATGAGGCGACGTGGCGGGTCGGCGTCCTGTTCTCCCGCAGCGGGGTGAGCGGCGTCACCGAGACCGAGCACTTCCTCGGCACGGCACTTGCCATCGAGGAGATCAACCAGGCCGGCGGTGTCCTCGGACGTCCGATCGCACCGGTCTGCTACGACCCCGCGGGCGACAACGACGCCTACCGCAATCTCGCCCGGCGCATGCTCGCCGAGGACGGGGTCGAGGTGGTCTTCGGGTGCTCGCTCTCGGCCAGCCGCAAGTCGGTGCTCTCGACCGTCGAGCGGCACAACGGCCTGCTCTGGTATCCGTCGATCTACGAGGGCTTCGAGTATTCGGAGAATATCATCTACACCGGCGCGACCCTCAACCAGAACGTCTTCGCCCTGGCCGACTACCTCCTGCAGGAGCACGGCCCGCGGATCTTCGTGATCGGTTCCGACTACATCTACCCGCGCGAGTCGAACCGGGTCATGCGCGACCTGATCGAGGCGAAGGGCGGGACGATCGTCGGCGAGCGTTACGCGCCGCTGGACGCGGATGATGCGGCTCACGCAGCCATGATCGCGGAGATCCGTGGCGCCGCGCCGGATGCGGTGTTCTCCACGGTGGTGGGGCGCGGCGCCGAGCGGCTCTACCGGGCCTACGCGGAATCCGGGATCGACCGCGCCCGCTGCCCGATCGCCAGCCTGACCATGGCGGAGGGGCAGATCCGGGCGATCGGCCCCGAACACTGCGCCGGCCATGTCCTGGCCGCCCCGTATTTCGGCGCCCTGGCGACCGAGGAGAACCGGCGCTTCGTGACGGCCTTCCAGGCCCGGTTCGGGCTCGATCGCCCGACCAGCATGTGGTCGGAGACCGCCTACGCGCAGGTCCACCTCTTCGCCCGGGCGCTGGCGGAGGCCGGCACCCTCGATGCCGAGCGCCTCGGCGCGGCGGCCCTGCGGCAGCGCTTCGCGGCGCCGGAGGGCGAACTCGCCTTCGACGGCGAGACGCGGCACCTCTGGCTCACCCCCGGCATCGGCGTCGCCCGTGCGGACGGGCAATTCGACGTCGTCTGGCGGGCGCGCCGGCCGGTGCGGCCCGACCCCTACCTCGCGTGGTCCCGGTTCGAGACGAACTGGCTGGAGGAGGGGCTCGCCGCGTGACCGCCTCAGCCCGCAAGATCCTGGACGACCTCAGACGGGCCCGCGCCCTCGTCATCCACCCCAAGGACGAGGAGGGCGCCGCGCTCCTCGAGCAGCTGCGGCGCCTCGGCTGCGCGGTCTCCCTGGCCTGGCCGCCGCCGGCCGCCCTGCCGCCGGAGATCGACACGCTGTTCATCCAACTCGACGACGCGCAGGTGATGCACCTCCTGCCCTCGATCGAGGAGACCGAGCCCGCCGTCATCGCCATCGTGGCCTACGAGAGCCCGACCTCGCTGAAGGCGATCGCCGACGTGAACGCCCACGGGGTGCTGAACAAGCCGCTCCACCCGCGGGGCGTGCTCACCCAGTTCGCCCTGGCGCGCTACCGGCGCGGCTACGAGGGACGGCTCACCAGCAAGATCAACCGCCTGGAGGAGACCATGAAGGGCCGCCGCACCGTCGAGAGGGCGGTCCGGCTGCTCGTGGAGCTGAACCGGATCGACGAGGATGCCGCCTACAAGATGCTCCGGGATCGGGCCACCGCGTCCCGGGTGCCGATGGCGAGCGTCGCCGAGGGCGTGGTGTCGGCCCACGAGGCGATGAGCGGTCTCGGCCTGCGCATCGCGTTGGCCGAAAAGCCCTGATCGCGGCAGCGTGCCGCAAATATGGCCTTGCGGTCCGTATCCTGAGGCGTATCGTCCTCGGATAGGGCAAGGTTGCCCGGCTGCAGCGCTGCTGCAGCGCATCTCGGCTTTGGAGCCTCTGGTCCGCGGCGTACCGTCCGCGTCCAGGGGCTTTTTGCGTTTTGGAGCCCGCATGATCCCAGCGAACGCGACCGCACGGCCGCCCATACGGGTGTCCTGCATCCAGTTCGAGCCGCAGCTCGGCGCGGTCGCGGACAACGTGGCGCGCGCATCGGACCTCGTCCGCGCGGCCGCCGCGGAGGGCGGTCGGCTGATCGTCCTGCCGGAACTCGCCAGCACCGGCTACGTGTTCGAATCCGCCGCGGAGGCCGCCGCGCTGGCCGAACCGGTGCCGGACGGCCCGACCACCCGGGCCTGGGCGGCGCTCGCCGCGGAACTCGGCGTCCACATCGTGGCGGGGATCGCGGAATCGGCCGGCGACGTCCTCTACAACGCCGCCGTGATCGTCGGGCCGGAGGGCTATATCGGCACCTACCGCAAGGCGCATCTCTGGGACCGGGAGAACGTGTTCTTCGCGAAGGGGGATCTCGGCTTCCCGGTCTTCGACACGGCCCTCGGCAAGGTCGGCGTCGCCATCTGCTACGACGGCTGGTTCCCCGAGACCTTCCGGCGGCTGGCGCTGGGCGGGGCCGAGATCGTCTGCATCCCCACCAACTGGGTGCCGATGCCCGACCAGCCCGAGGGCGAGGCCGCCATGGCCAACACCCTGCACCGGGCCGCCGCCCACACGAACGGGCTCTTCATCGCCTGCGCCGACCGGGTCGGAATCGAGCGCGGCCAGCCCTTCGAGGGCCAGAGCCTGATCATCGGCGCCACGGGCTGGCCGCTGGCCGGTCCGGCCAGCCGCGACCGGACCGAGATCCTGTCGGCGCTGGTCGACCTCGACGCGGCCGGCCGCAAGGACCTGAACGCGTTCAACTCGCTCCTGCGCGACCGCCGCACCGACATCTACGGCTGAGCCGAGATCCGCACCCGCCCCTGTCCGTCCCAAGGAGTTCGTTCATGGTGAAATGGTCCCTCGTCGGCGCCGCGGCGCTCGCCCTCGCCGCCACGGCCGGGCAGGCCGCCGACGGCAAGCCGATCGTCATCGGCATCCCGATCGGCCTGTCGGGCGCCAACAGCGTCGTCGCCCCCTCGGTGGTGCAGTCGGCCGAGCTCGCCGTGGAGGAGATCAACGCCAAGGGCGGCGTGCTCGGCCGCAAGCTCGTCCTGGAGGTGGCCGACGACGCCTCCGGGGCGGCCGGCGCCCAGAAGGCCTTCGACAGCCTGATCTACCAGAAGAAGGTCGACGTCCTGATCTCCATGGAGACGAGCGCGGCCCGCAACGCCGGCCTGCCCGCCGTCACGAAGGGGAAGGTGCCGTACATCTACACGTCGTTCTACGAGGGCCATTCCTGCAACAGGAACATGTTCGTGAACGCCTGGGTGCCGGAGCAGCAGGTGCCGCCGGTGGTGGACGCGTTCAAGGCGAAGGGCGCCAAGACCTACTTCCTGATCGGCAGCGACTACGCCTTCGGCCGCGGCATGCTGGGCTTCGCCAAGAGCTACGTCGAGAAGACCGGCGGCAAGGTTCTGGGCGAGGAATACCTGCCGATGGACGGCAGCGACTGGACGGCGATCATCTCCAAGCTGAAGGAGGCCAAGCCCGACGCGCTGATCACCTCGACGGCGGGCGGCGCGCCGAACGTGACGCTGACCAAGCAGTTGCGCGGCGCGGGCGTGACCCTGCCCTTCGCCAACCTCGCGCTGGACGAGGGCACCGCCAAGAGCATGGGCGCCGACGCCGAGGGCGTCTACCTCTCGGCCTCCTACGTCACCGGGATCGACAGCCCGGAGAACAAGGCCTTCCTGGCGGCGATGCAGAAGAAGTTCGGCGCGGAGCTGCGCACGCCGAACGACCTCTCGGTGCCGGAATACGAGGCGATCTACCTCTACAAGGCCGCCGTCGAGAAGGCGGGCGGGACCGAGACCGCCAAGGTGCTGGAGGCGCTGCCGACGGTGAGCGTCACCGGGCCGCGGGGCACGATCACCATGAGCAAGCAGCACCACGCGCCGCTGACCATGTATCTCGGCCAGATCCAGAAGGACGGCACCGTGAAGGTCGCCGGGACCTTCACGGACGTCGATCCCGGCGCGCAGTGCCCGAAACTGCCGTGACCGGAGGGGATTGAGGGCGCCGCGCATCGCCCTCCCCCTCCGCGGGGGAGGGGGCGACGGTGCAGGATCGGGTTCCGCCCGCCCTGCGAGTCGCATCCCTCCCGGCCACGTCTCTCCCGGCCACGTCGCGCCCCTCTCCCGACCCCGGCCGACGCCGGGGTCGCTTTCCCCCCGCTGCGGGGAGGGGGCGCATCGTCGCCCGCCGTGCCTTCCCGTTCCCGCGCACCCGGACCGCCCCGATGCTGCTCACCCTCGACATCCTGACCACCGCGGCGATCCTGTTCATCGTCTCGATCGGCCTCCTGGCGATCTTCGGCGTGCTCAAGATCATCAACTTCGCCCACGGGGCGTGGCTGACGGTCGGCGCCTATTGCGCGGTGGTGACCGCCAAGCTCGGACTCAATCCGTGGGCGGCGCTGCCGCTCGCCTTCGCGGTCGGCGCGGCGTTGGGCGGCCTCGCCGAGCACTTCATCATCCGCCCGCTCTACCGCAGGCCGCTGGACGCGATCCTCGCCACCTGGGGACTCGGCATCGTGGTCGGGCAACTCGTCACCCTGGCCTTCGGCCGGGACGTCCAGCTCACCCCGAACCTCTACGCCGGCACCGTCGAGATCCTCGGCGTCGACTACTCCGCCTACCGCCTCGTGGCCTTCGGCATCGCGCTGGCGATCGGCACGCTGTTCGCGCTGATCATCGAGCGGACCCGGCTCGGCCTCTCGGCCCGGGCGGTGATCATGAACGAGACCCTGGCGCGCAGCCTCGGCATCGACACCGGCCGCGTGCGGCTCGTCGTGTTCATGATCGGCGCCGGCTTCGCGGGCCTCGCCGGCGTCCTGCTGACGCCGCTCACCAGCGTCGATCCGAACATGGGCGTCTCCTGGCTGATCGGCGCCTTCATGCTGGTGATGGTCGCCGACGCCTCGTACCTGGCGCTCGCGGCGGCCTGCCTCGTCTTCGGGGCCGCGCAGGTCCTGATCAGCACCTTCGTGAGCCCGATCCTGGGCAGCATCGCCATCGCGGTCCTGGCCGCCCTGGTGCTGCGGATCAGCCCGAAAGGTTTCTCCCGTGCTTGAGACCCTGCCCGTGACCGAGCGCGCCGCCGCGGCGCCCGGACGCCGCCTGTCCCGCGCCGCGCCCTTCGTGGTCGCGGCCCTGGCGGCGCTGGCCCTCTGGATCGCGCCGCTCTTCCTCGACACCTTCGCGGTCAACGTCCTGACCCGCTCGATGATCTACGCGGTGCTGGCCGTCACGGTGGACCTGCTCTGGGGCTTCGCCGGGATCCTGACCTTCGGGCAGGCGGCGTTCTTCGGCATCGGCGCCTACGCCACCGCGATGATCCTGGCCGCCTACGGGGCGACGCCGCTGGGGATCGCCGCGGCGGTCGCGGCGGCGCTCGTCGCGCCGGCGCTCCTCGGCCTCGCGGTCGGCTGGCTGTCCTTCTACCACCGCTCGACCCCGCTCTACGCCTCGGTGATCTCGCTCGTCGTCCCGATCGTGGTGGTGCAGCTCATCTACTCGGGCGGCGAATGGACCGGCTCCAGCAGCGGCCTCGTCGGCTTCGACGTGCTGCCCTTCGAGATCGAGGGCTACTTCCGTCTGGCGGCGCTGTTCCTGATCGTCGTCACCCTGGCGGCCTGGATCCTGGTCCGGGCCGACGCCGGGCGCGCCCTCGTGGCGCTCCGGGACAACGAGGCGCGCTGCGCCTATCTCGGCCTCAACCCGCGGCGCCTGCAGATCCGGCTGACCGCGGCGCTCGCAGGGATCGCGGGGCTCGCGGGCTTCCTGTTCGCCAACGCCTCGGGGGTGGTCGCGCCCGAGAATGCCGGCTTCCTGTTCGGCACCGAGCTTGTGATCTGGGTGGCGCTGGGCGGCCGCGGCACCCTGCTCGGCCCGGTGCTCGGCACCATCGCGATCGACTACCTCGCGGCGAACCTGTCCGGCGACCTGCCCTTCCTCTGGCAGCTCCTCCTGGGCACGGCCTTCGTGGCCATCATCATCCTGCTGCCCGGCGGCCTCGCCGACCTCGTGGGCCGCCTCTGGCGGGCGCTGCCGGTGGGCCGGCGGGAGCCTGCGCCGCCGCGCCTCGTCGCGCGGGTGGCCGGGACGGAGGCGACCGGGACCGGGATCCCGATCCTCAAGGTCGAGAACCTCGCCAAGGCCTACGGCGCGCTCACGGTGCTGGAGGGCATCGACCTGGAGATCCGGGCGGGCGAACTCGTCAGCCTCGTCGGGCCCAACGGCGCCGGCAAGACCACGCTGATGCGCTGCCTCAGCGACGGCACCGAGCCGTTCAAGGGCGCCATCGCGGTCGGCGGCACCCCGATCACCGGGCTGACGCCGAACCGGATCGTCGGCCTCGGCGTCGGGCGCAAGTTCCAGGTGGCGAGCGTGTTCGAGAGCCTGTCGGTGGCCGATTGCCTGCGGCTCGCCCGGGCGCCGCATGACGGCCTGAACCCGGTCGGGCAGGCCGAGACCCTGGGCCTGCCGCAGGCGGCCCTCGACGTCCTGCGCATGACCGGCCTCGACCGCCTGCTGACCCGGCCGACGCGGCTCCTGTCGCACGGCCAGAAGCAGGCGCTGGAACTCGCCATGGTGGTGGCGCTGGAGCCCCGGCTGATCCTGCTCGACGAGCCCACCGCGGGGCTGACCAAGGCCGAGCGCACCACCATCGGGACCGTGCTCAAGGCGCTCACCGCCGGGGGCCGGATCGCCGCCGTGCTGGTCGAGCACGACCTCGACTTCGTGCGCGAGATCTCCTCGCGGATCGTGGTGCTGCATCAGGGCCGCCTCGTCCTCGACGGCACCGTCGAGGATGTCGTCGGCTCCGAGCTGGTCCGGACCATCTATTCGGGAGGGGCCCATGGCTGAGGCAGCGGCTCAGGCAGGTCGGCGGATCGAACCGGCGGGCGCCGCCCTCGCCCTGGAAGGCGTGTCGAGCGGCTACGGGGCCGTCTCGATCGTGAAGGGCGTGTCCCTGTCGGTGGGGCGAGGCGAGATCGTCGCCCTGCTGGGCAAGAACGGCATGGGCAAGACCACCCTGCTCAAGACCATCCTGGGCATGGTCGCCCTGCGCGGCGGCCAGATCACGATCGGCGACCAGGCCCTCGCCGGCCTGTCGCCCGCCCGGCTCGTGGCGCTGGGCGTCGGCTACGCCCCCCAGGAGCAGCCCCTGTTCCAGGACCTGTCGATCCGCGACAACCTGCGCCTCGCGGTGCCCTCCGACCGGATGCTGCCGGAGGCGCTGGAGCGGCTGTTCGGCCATTTCCCGTTCCTGAAGGACCGGCTCGCCCAGCGGGCCGGCACCCTGTCCGGGGGCGAGCAGAAGATGCTGATCCTCGGGCGCGCCCTGATGCTGCGCCCGCGCCTCCTGCTGATCGACGAGATCTCCGAGGGCGTGCAGCCCTCGATGGTCGAGCGCCTGCGTGGCGTGCTCCAGGCCGAGCGGGATTCGGGCGTGTCCATGCTGGTGGTGGAGCAGCACGTCGCCTTCGCCCTGGCGCTCGCCGACCGCTACGCCGTCCTGAAGCTCGGCGAGATCGTCGACAGCGGAGCCGCCAAGGCGCCGGACGCGCAAGCGCGCGTCATCGACCACCTCGCGGTCTGAATGCGGCGGTGTCCGACATGATGGAACTCAACACCTTCTCGATCGCGGCCCGCTGCCCCCGGACCGGCCATCTCGGCGTCGCGGTGGCGAGCGCCGTCCCTGCGGTGGGCGGGCTGTGCCCGTTCCTCAGGGCCGGGATCGGGGCCGTCACCACCCAGTCCTGGGTGAACCCCTACCTCGCCGCCCGCATCCTCGACGGGCTGGCCGGGGGGCAGGCGCCCGACGCGGCGCTGGCGGCGGCGCTCGCCACCGACGACCGGCCGGACCTGCGCCAGGTCGGGCTGGTCGACGCCCACGGGGCCGGCGCGGCCTGGACCGGCGCCGGCTGCACGCCGGCCGCCGGGCACCGCACCGGATCGGGCTACGCCGTTCAGGGCAACATGCTCGCCGGGCCCGGCGTCATCGACGCCATGGCCCTGGCCTTCGAGGACGCCGCCGCCTGCGCCCTCGACGAGCGGCTCATGCGGGCGCTCGAGGCGGGCGACGCCGCGGGCGGCGACAGGCGCGGCAAGCAATCGGCGGCGCTCCGGCTCGTCGCCGGCGAGGATTACCCGCTCCTCGACCTGCGCGTCGACGAGCACGGGGCCCCCGTGGCGGAGCTGCGCCGCGTCCTGGAGGTCGCCCGCCGGCAGCTCGTGCCCTTCGTGGCCGGCATGCCGCGCAAGGACGGCCCGGCCGGCGCTCTGCCGGACGACGTCGTGGCGATGCTCCTCGAAGCGCCCGGGACGCGGCCGGGCGCGGCGCCGGCGGTCCCCGACCCGGTCCGCGATGTCATGGGCCTGCACCAGGAGGCGGGGCGGATCGCGCATCTGCTGGCCCAGTTCGCGCCGGTGCTCGCCGAGATCGAGGTGCTGCGCACCCTCGATCTCGCGCACATCCATCCGCCGCTCGTCTTCGATCCGAGCCTGCCCTACCGCGACGTGCCCCTGCCGGTGCCCCATGACTGACGCCGTCTGGCAACGGCCGATCACCGAGCTGGCCCGGCGGGTCGCGGCGCGCACGCTGTCGAGCACGGAGCTCGTGGACGCCTATCTGGACCGGATCGCGCGGCTGGACGGCGATCTGAAGAGCTTCGTGTGCGTGTCGCCCGCGGTCCGCGACGCGGCGCGCGCCGCCGATGCCGAGATCGCCCGCACGGGCCCGCGCGGCCCGCTGCACGGCATCCCGATCGCCATCAAGGACAATTACACGACGGCCGACCTGCCCACCCGGGCGGGCACGTCGGTGGACGCCCTGACCTTCCCGCGGGAGGACAGCCACTGCGTGGCGCGGCTGCGCGCCGCCGGCGCCGTGATCCTCGGCAAGCTGCGCATGCACGAATTCGCCTGGGGCATGGTCTCGCCGCCGACGCGCAACCCCTGGGACCTCGCCCGGGTGCCCGGCGGCTCCAGCGGCGGCTCGGGCGCCGCGGTCGCGGCCCGCCTCTGCCCCGCCGCCCTCGGTTCGGACACCGGCGGCTCGATCCGCATCCCGGCCGCCCTCTGCGGCGTGGTCGGCCTCAAGCCGACCTTCGGGCGGATCGGGCGGTCGGGAATCGTGCCGCATTCCTGGTCCCTCGACCATGCCGGGCCGCTGACCCTGACGGTGGCCGACGCGGCGCTGCTGCTCGAGGCCCTGGCCGGTCCCGATCCCGGGGACCCGGCGGCGCACGCCGCGCCCGTCGCCGCCGTCGCGGCCGGACTGGATCGGCCGATCCGCGGATTGCGGGTGGCGGTGATCCGCGACCACTTCTTCGACGGGCTCGACGGCGCGGTCGGCGCCGCCGTCGAGGCGGCGATCGGGTTCTTCGCCGGGCAGGGCTGCACGGTCCGGGACGTGGCGGTTCCGTCCCTGCGCTACGGGCTCGGCGCCATCTACGCCATCGAACTCGCCTCCTCGGCCGCCTATCACGACCGCAGCGTCGCGGCGGGGCACACGGCGGGGTTCGCCGAGGACGTCCGGGACCTCGTGGAGATGGGCCGGCTGGTGACCGGACCGGACTACCTGCGGGCCGAGCAGGTGCGGGCGCTGATCATGGCCGAGATGGCCGCGATCCTGTCCGAGGCGGACGTGATCGTCGGCCCGGCCTCGCCGCTGACCGCGTGGCGGACGGAGGAGGCCAGCGTGGCGCTCGCCGGCCGGTCGGAGAGCGTGCTGGCGGCCTCGTGGCGCCTCACCTACCCGTTCAACCTCACGGGCCTGCCGGCGATCGCGCTGCCCTGCGGCTTCGACGGGCGCGGGCTTCCGATCGGCCTCCAGATCGCCGCGCGGCCCTTCGGCGAGGCCGTGATGCTGCGCATGGCCCACCAGTATGAGCGGGCGCACGCGTGGTGGCGCCGAGTACCGCCCTTCGCCGGCTGAAGCGCTCGGCGCGTCCGCCGCAGCTCTCCGGCGCCGCGGCGAACGATTGTCCCCATTCAAGACCGGCCTTCATCGCGGCCGTTACCGTCCGGCTCGTATAATTTTGAGTGGAACGCTTCTGGGCGCTTGCCGTTACTGCCTTCGATTGAAGTCAGGAGGCTACTCATGCGGAACATCGTATTGTCCGGCGCCCTGTTGGCTGCCCTGTGCGGCGCGGCCGTGCCGGCCAGCGCCGAGGACACCACCGTCATCCGTCGCGACAGCGGCCCGGGCGTTTCCGTCGAGCGGCGCGAGGGCGTCGTCGAGCGCCGCGAAGTGACCACCGGCAGCGTCGATTGCGGCTCCAAGACCGTCCACAAGGAGGACGGCATGGGCAACTCCAAGACCGTCCACAAGGAAGGCTGCAACTGAGATCCCCCGGCCCCGCGCGTTCTGACGTCCCTGGAGGTTTGACCATGACCAACAAGCTTCTCCTGTCGGTGGCGGCGGCGGGCCTCCTGGCTCTCCCGGTGGCCGCGCAGGCGCAGGGCACCCTGCGCGGCGCGGCCGAGGGGGCCGAGGCCGGATCGGCGGCGGCGGGCCCGGTCGGCGGCATCGTCGGCGGCGCGGTCGGGGCGGCCACCGGCACGGTCGGCGGCATCCTGGGCGTCGACGACCGCCCGCGCTTCCGCAGCTACGTCCGCGAGCGGGGTGCCCGCTCGTACAGCTGGGGCGGGCCGGTCCAGGTCGGCACCGTCCTGCCGGAGGACAGCGTGACCTACTACGACGTCCCCACCGAGTACCGGGTGCGGCCGGGATATCGCTACACCATCGTGAACGACCAGCCGGTCCTGGTCGATCGCGGTCACCGCATCGTCGAGGTCATCGACTGATCGGAGCCATCCGATCGCCGAACCTGAGCTGCGCGTGCGGACCCCCGGGGGCCGCCTCGCAACAGCCTCGCGGGAAGAAGGCCGCTCCCTCCCGGGGCGGCCTTCTTTCTTCGCCTGTCTCGGGATTGGGGCGCGCCGTCGCGAACCGGGATGTTTGTGACGGGTGGAACGTCGCGCGCCGTGCCGGGCGGACATGTCCCGACCGGGCCGTCGCCGGATCGTGGCCCGGCCAATGGCCCCGGGCCTCGGCGGCTAGCGCGTGATCTCCGCGGCGATGCCGTTGAGGGCCTTCACGATGTCGTCCGGCGGGTACGGCTTGGCGAAGAAGAGCCCGTTCTCGGGCAGGTCCTCCTTCATCACCTTGCGCCTTCCCGACGTGATCAGGATGGCGACCGGCGGCCAGCGCTCCCGGACGGCATGCGCCAGCCTCAGGCCGTCCATCGACCCTTCCATCTCGATGTCGGTGAACAGCACGCGGATTTCGGAGTGGCCTTCGAGGATACGGATGGCCTGGTCGGCGTTCCGCGCCTCGTAGGCGGTGAAGCCCGCCTCGATGCAGAGGTCGACCGCCTCGGCGCGCAGCAGGGCGTCATCCTCCACGACGAGGACGGCGATGCTGCCCGGGTTGAATGATTGTCCCATCTTACGCGACCCGAACCCTCACGCCTCACCCACCGCGCCGCCGGGCATGCCCGTCAGCCTGAACCTGATGCCGGACGGATCGAAGTCCACGCGGCCCTCGCCCTCGAAGTAGGACGCCACGATCCGCTCGATCAGCTTCGAGCCGAAGCCGCGGCTTCCGGGCGGGGTGACAGGGGGCCCGCCGGACTCGACCCACTCGAAGGCGAACGCTCCGTCCTCCACCCGCCACGTCATCGCGACGCGCCCCGTGTCGTTCGAGAGGGCGCCGTACTTGGCCGCGTTGGTCGCCAGTTCATGGGTCGCGAGCGAGAGCCCGAGCGCCTGCTGCGAGGTGAGGATCAAGCGCGGGCCCGCCCATGAGATGCGGTCCTCGGTCACGCGATGCGGGTCGATGGCCGCCGCGATGACGTCGTGGATGTCGGCCTCGGTGAAGTTCGAGCGGGTGAGGATGTCCTGAGCCCGGCCGAGGGCCGACAGGCGCTGTCCCACGGCCGTGCGCCCTTCCTCCATGGATTTGGCTTGGCGCAGCGTCTGGGTGACGATGGCCTGGACCATGGCCAGCGAGTTCTTCATGCGGTGGGCCAGTTCCTGGGCCAGCACCGCGCGCGCTTCCTCCGCCACCTTGAGGTCGGTGATGTCGCGCGAGATCGACAGGATGCGCTCCGGCTTCCCGTCGGCCCCCATGATCGGCGAGACCTGTACGTCCCAGTACCGCCGATTGCCCTTCATCGTGTCGGAGTAGCCCTGGAAGCTCGAGGCGACCCCCGCCCGGGCCGCGGCGATGGCCCCCTTGGCGGCGAGATTGCCCGCCCCCTCCCAGAAACTCGGCCAGGGGCACCCGGCCACGGCGTTGAAATCCGAGACCTCCATGACGCGCTTTCCGCCTTCGCTCATGAAGGCGAGCTTGGCATCGAGGTCGAGCACCTTGATGCAGTCGTTGGAGGAGGCGAGCACCCCGCGCATGAAGGCCTCGCTGTCGCGCAGCTGCTCCACGGCCCTTTGCCGCGCCGTCACGTCGGCGGCCATGCCGAACCATTCCGTGACGCGCCCCTCCTTGTCCCTCACCGGGATGGCCCGCGAGAAGATCCAGCCCGCGCTCCCGTCGGCGAGGCGCACCCGGTGCTCCATCTCGAAGGGCTCCGTGCGCGCGACCGCCTCATCGATCCTGGCGCGAACGTCGGCTTGGTCCTCCGGGAACAGGTAGCCGTCCATCCAGCGCACGCTCGGCGCGTCGGCGTTCGCGATGAACCCGCGGCCCTGGAGGGTGCGCATCTCCTGCCAGTCGGGGCTCATCGTGTAGAGGCTGTCCGAACTGGCCTCGACCAGGGCGGCCAGGCG
>Ga0160427_10001120_pt1 | contig 16450 bp, 15 predicted proteins | sample SolpanmetagenomL_FD_108194 | JGI IMG/M metagenome (GOLD analysis project Ga0160427, IMG submission 108194) | Solar panel surface microbial communities from Lawrence Berkeley National Laboratory, California, USA - L | ecosystem: Engineered > Built environment > Solar panel > Unclassified ...
CCTCTATTCAGAGCTACGGATTTACAGTGACAAGTCTTATTATATAATCAGCACATTAAAGATCAACATCATGCATGATATGTACTTTACGATCACGTACTAATTTTATCATTCCATTATATCAAATTGCCTAAGATGACAATACTAGTAGCCAGTGGCGAGTGTTGATTTTTGCGCCACAATCAGTACGAAGGAAGAAAAAAGGCTGGGAGACAAGGTTTACCTCTTAACCTCCTTCGATACTTGAGAGCATGTTTTTAGAAGTTGACTAGGCGTAAAATTACATTCTAACATGGATGACAGGGTTGTAACAACTCAGAAACTTGTCCCGAATGGTACATGATAGACCCGAGAACCAACAATTTAAAGCTCATCTACTTGCGAAATCCCTGATCCTTTCGAAGAGAAGAGATGATAATAATGTAGATTAATCTAAAAAATCTCAAACATATAAAAGTTTTCCATCCCGGAAATTGGTACCGTATAAGAAGTTGAGCAAACACAGAAATAACTGCGATAATCTCCTATTACGCATACCAATTAAATGCAGATACAGTGCGGAAAATCCCTGATCCGGTTAACATTTGTGACCATGTTTTCAGCTTGCATCATTTGTGGTGCCCTTCTAGCCACCCCCAAAAAGTCCATTGCGTAAGTGTCAGGCATTAGACCATGTTAGGTCAAGAGATCAGACCTCAAGAAAGCTTGTTACTCGTAGGCTTTTCAAAAGTGTATCTTCCAACCGGTTTCGCGTTATATTGCCGCTAAAGCCTCTTGTTTCGCGTCCCCCTCCCAACAATCAGAAAGCACATGAATTGAAACAAGTCTTTTCAATTATGGCAAGGTTCAGTTTGTGCTCAGGCTTGATCACAATCTAATTGAGACTTTAAATTTATCTTATGCGCAGATACTCGTCTGATCTACGTATGTAGTGCGTTCGACCAATACAACTTTGCGATTCAGTGTGTTGTTTGCACTGTGCAACTCCAGGATGAAACAGTGTAATCCTTTGTATGATTTGTTATCTTTTTTTTTTTTGACAAGAACTTACAGTGTTTAATATATACGAGTGTTCAGAAATAGGATGAGCACCCATTACGCGGACAATGGTACATGCACCTCTAGACAGGGCACTACACCTGATATGAGCAAGTGCACCGCAAGTACTAGTGGCACTACCATGGCCTGGAAGGAATAGAAGCAAGCCGAGTTTGGGGGGCAGCCTAGCGGGAAGATGCACCAGCAAATCTAAAGGCGAAAAGTATGGTCGTCTGTCTGTGCTGTGCTATGCATGCACTTTCAGCCCTTTGTATCTCGTTCTGACATGACACCACCGATCAGCTTATCTGCATGAAAATGTGGACTTTATGATGCTCCCTCTTTTCTCCCTCTCTGCTCCTCATTTTTTGTTTACTATTTTACACCTTTAATACAATCATTCTATTTTCATCCCATTCGTTTGTATTCAAAGACTGTACTGTACAAGACCGCTAGTAATACACGAACTTACTATCCTGCAACATCTTTGCTGGTCATGATAATCTTGCGCTCTCAGGAACGAATTTAACGAAAAAGCAAACCTCTCGATATTCTGGAATAACATACAGCAAAATCCTTGATTTCAGCTAGACGTTGGATATTATTATTATCAAGACAATAAAACCGACAAGATCTTGATTCGACTTCAACTCCAATTGTTTCTTGAGTATTTTCTGTAAAAGATCGACCAACAACGAACAGAGCCCAAACCAACGAAGAATCAAGTTTGAATTCGTTATAACGTTAGGGAGCAGTAAAATGTACGAAGAGAAACTCAAGGACAAACCAACTCCGTCACAGCCATGGTTCAACCTCAGCAGACGAAATATAACATGGAAGCCTCTTTTTATCGCTACAGCTTTGATGTGCTTATCGTTGATATGGACGTTTCATTTTACATCGGTGCATCACACAGTCCAAGGTCTACCTGCGAAAAATGTTTGTATAAATTCCCCGCCAGTCTATCATGATGCCAAGACATTAAGCCTCTCAACTAATATCATCATCCAATAAGTGGCGCATCCCACCCTCAGCCAATGCTTTTCTAAACAGATTTTCAAAATCATCAACAAATGATCTTGTAATATTATACGCCCACCACGAGACACCTAATGCTCGAGAGAATACTGAATTCTTCTTGAGGCATGGGCTGCATGACAATGCCGACTTTATCTTTATTTTCAATGGCGAAACAAACTTGACCACTTACCCAATGTTTGCGAAACCAACGGACGTTGAAGCAAAAAAATATTCGAACATCCAATGGGTGCAACGTAACAATTCCTGTTTCGATATGGGAGCCTTTGGCGAGGTGTTGAGGGCAAATGATGGAGCATTGCAGAAGAAGTACAAAAAATTCATCACGATGAATGCTAGTATTCGTGGACCGTTTGTTCCTGTCTGGAGTGATGCTTGTTGGTCGGATATCTTTCTGAATAAGTTGTCGGATACAGTGAAGGTATGATATTATCCACTCCTCTTTCTGGCATAGTCTATATCTGTAATTATGCTGACAAACCTCTAGCTTGTCGGCACGACTTATAATTGTCGATCCTACTACAAGACAACACAAAAGCCCCGGCACCTTCAGTCAATGATTTGGGCAACTGACCGTATCGGAATGGAAGTCCTTGTAGAGCATTCTTTTTCAGGCTGTGCAAAAGTCATGGGTTCGGCCATATGGAACGAGATGAGAGCGACGACCAAACTCTATAAGAAGGGTTATAAAGTTGAGGCTCTGATGACAAGTTATCATTCAAATGAAACTTATGCTCAAACTTGCATGCATTCCGATATGAATCACGAAGGAGAATATTATGGCATCAACCTCAATCCATTTGAGACCATCTTCCAGAAGGCCAATCGAGGATACAACAACAAAACACTAGAGATGTACACAAAGTGGTACGATGATATGGGTTACGACAGTTACAAGGCTTGTGGTAAACGATGATTTAATGCTGGCTTTGTATTTGTTCTCTCTTATTGTTCTTGTTTGCATATGTGTGTTCCTGCATACATCACTTCTTATGACATCGGTTTTTTTTGGGTGGTAAATTGGAACTCGTGCTCGTTTTGCTCACTCATTTACCTCATGATTACAAAACATTTCATGTTATTTTGCGGGCGGGAGATTTGAGAATACCTCAACCATTTTCAGCTTGGTGGAAATTTCTGCAGTCCATCATTTCATACCATAATTGTCTTGCATTTTAGCGACATAGACTTTTCTGTTTATTCTTTTATTATTATTGTCGATGTACGCAGGATTCATCATCAAGAAGATGTTTAACGTTAATAAATACATACCAAGTGCTTAGTACTTACTAAGTACTTATTCAATACTTGAGAAACACCAAGGTCTATGGTAGTGATGTGCTTTGCTTGTTTCACTCACCCACGTAAACTTCCTAAATTAATTTCAAAGATTAGACGAAGATCGATCAATGAAGTCACCACCCGTGAGCAACAATCGGCCGCTAGTCATTTAGCTCCCTCTGTGCGAAGAGCCAAATACCGACCAATGCAGCTATTCAATCTTGTATTCATCATTTACCTCAATACACGACACAAGTGTGATGGAGTTGAGCGACATTGGTCGGATACCTAGAATCAAAACACTTCAATGGCAGCGCGGCTCATTGCCAGTAGACATCGACTTTTCTCGTCTGTCGCACGTCGATATTCATCCACCAATGCTGGTCTCACCGTTACCGATCCGTTAGGGATCTACAGGGCTCAGGTTGCGCTTGGAAAGATGTACGTATCACATGAAAGAATCCCTCAATCTACCAATCTTTTTACGAACGACAAAGTTTGAAGTGGATGATTAAATAAGGACGGTTTAGCTCGCCAGATCCATCCCAACATCGAACAGCCATTGTATTGCAGAAAGTCTACGAGCGACTCCTCGACTATGAACCTCCTGACGACTTTACGAATAAATTGCAAGCTGTGACTAATGCACTGAGGGCTCTCGACCAGCAAGATGGAGTTGCAAATGGAAACGGAAGCCAAAGGATGGAGCCTTCACGAACATGGAGGGATTACGACTTTATACCAACACGACTCCAATCGCCCAGGGCACAGTCGACAGCGCTTGTGAAAACTATGACAGATGAACAAGCTTTACTTGAGCTAGATACACCTCAGGGTCTACTGCTCTATGGCGAAGTCGGAGGAGGCAAGTCCATGTTGATGGACATCTTGGCCTCCTCGTTGCCGTATGAAAAGAAGCAACGCTACCATTTCAATGCATTCATGCTCATGATTTACGCTGAACTTGAGAAACATCGAAGAAGTACAGGTCTGCATGATACTTACTCCTTGTTATATATCGCTCGCGAAATTGTGTCCAAATCAACCATTTTATTCTTAGATGAGTTTCAGTTCCCAGACAGAGCAACCAGTATGATTCTCAAACACCTTTTAAGCTACTTCTTCAGACTTGGAGGAATCCTGGTTGCCACTAGCAACAGATTACCTGAAAATCTATTGAATGATTGGATGAAAGGGGAGATGAGTGGTTTTCAAGAAGTGTTGCGGCGAAGATGTGAAGTGTGGGACATGCGAAGTTCAGTTGATTGGCGAAGGCATGGCATTACTGGTAAAGCTACCACGATCCCAGTGCCAAAGGATTACACCTTACCAGGAGAGGTGATACCAAAGGAAGTTGTGGTTCCACAGCATTACTACTTCAATGGGTCGTTCAATGACCAAGAATGGGCTGAAGCTGTAGAAACCACCTCGGCGGGACCCGAAGAACTGTGGCAATCGTCATCGCTGACTGTATACTCCAGAGCTGTGCCAATTCCAGCGCATCGAAATGGTTGTGCTATATTCGCCTTCCATGAGTTATGCTCGGATGAGAAACGACTTGGGCCGGCAGATTTTCTGTCCATTACTTCTGCCTATCCGGTTTTGATTATACACTCGGTTCCTATCTTGACAGCCAGGTCCCATCGCCATGATGCTAGGAGATTCATCACCCTATTAGATGCAGTATATGAGTCTCGTTGCAGAGTCCTTCTGCGGGCTGAGACTCCAATAGAAGATTTGTTTTTTCCAGATGCGGTGGATGAAGACTTATCAAGTGATTCAATTCATTCGGAAGCCTTCTCGGAGACTTACCAGGACCTCACTGCCCCATTTAGACCCAACATCTCATCCTATCGAACTGGAAGCGAGGAACTCGATAGTCTATCAGACTTGAAGACGAACAGTCGAAGAACTCCGATAGACGTAGACAGTGACTTCAATGGGAAGAATGATAAGGTGGACTTCACGTATCTTGGAAAGTACCATGGAGAAGACGAAAAGTTTGCATTCAAGCGTGCAGTCTCTCGATTATGGGAAGTATGTGGGGAAAGATGGTGGTCGAAAAGATTGGAGCAAGACTTTGGCACGGCTCATCTTCCATTGCCAATCGACGCCCGATCTTGGGAGCGTTCGTTGACGGAGATATCTGCTCAATCCATCATGCCAGAAACAAACCCTCATACATCTGATTTGATGGGTAAAGAGTTTGTTGGAGTTTCTACTGAAATTGAAGATGCTCCCAGTGGAGATGATTTGGCTAGACATAATGATGTAATAGTTGCAAAGACCAAGGATGGACCACCAAGATTTCCACCTCAGCATATCTGGGGTGTCACGAAGTGGGGCAAAAAGGCTGGAAAATGGGGTCAAGGGTCTGATGCGTATGGCGAGGATAAGTCATCTTGATTGCGTTCATGTAACTTTTTTACGCATTTTTCTTGGAGCAATTTCTTTTTTTGGACATCAAGCGAGGTATTATCATCTTAGCGTCACAGTCATTGAAATGCCTGCACAGTAGGATTCATAAGGGCAGCTGCATAGTGAGGAATGTTCTACGAGCATCTGATACTCTTCTCTATGAAGCATCTTTTTCTGATGAATAGAGTTGGTTAGAATGAGAAAGAGGTTTCATTTGAGAAGGACGAGAAAAGAAAAGGAGAAGAAAAAAAGAGAAAGAAAATGAGAGAGGTTAATCCCGCGGCTTCTGAGCACTCTTATGATATGAAACAGTGACAGATTTGTGAGCGACAATTGCAACATGCGATCAGGATCACATTGCAACACGTTCAACACAGCTTGTCAACCTCCAGCTGTGAGACTACATCGCAATTTCTGCTTCTCTTGCTTGCTTTTACGGCTTAACCTGTCCCTATAATCTCAAATCAATACTAGACAGTTAATGTTTCGCCATGAGAATCTCATGTTTAATGATCGAGACGAGCTTCTTCTCGTAATATTTGTTATGCTTACTACAACGCTTTTTCCGAACTGCTAAATCGCCCACGAGTTCGCAGAATATATCCAATCGTATGACGATACATCATTGTCAGCCCGATATCATTCATGACACATTATCTACACATAACACACTCTAACCGAACCCGCGATTGTGCTGCAACAGCTCAAACCAAAGGATGAGTCCTTCCAAATCCAGTTCAAGACGCCTTGATACGAGGCGTTTTCAGTGGTTTATCGTGTCATCAAAACGTGCCAGTGATAACGCGGCATGACGAAATTGTGAAAAACGTGCTCAGTCGGTAATCAGCTCAGACCACGAACAGCACCTCCAAATAGATTCTTGACGGTCTGTCCAGATAAACAGGATCAAAAAATTTACCTTAAGCATACTTGGCCTGAATAGTCATGCTTGTCACCTAGAAGAAGCTTATATAGCCACTGCTGTTGACAGAGATGTTCCAACATGTTTTTGTTGATCGAGTCGAGTACTACGAATTGTCTATTAAACACTGCGACATCTTTCAATATCAGCTACGTTGACCTGATCACCACTTCTCACCTCATATTACATCTCCATCTAAACGACACTATGCGTTCGATATTTAGCTTCTTAGCTCTTGCCCTCTTGATTATCGATGGGGGCTACACTCATCCAACCCCTGCGCCAGATGGCATGTCCGACGATGCCATGGCAGCACATGCTATTAAAGTTGCGGAAGATTTCATGCATAACTACGACAACAATAACAACCATTATCTCTCCAAGCGCTTTAATTGGGGAGGTGCTCTTAATATTGCGGGTAAAGTCGCAGGAGGCCTGTTGGGCGCATTTTTCAAAAGAGATCAAATACTTCCCACTGTTCAGCTGGACAAGAGAGGCTTGTCATTTCTTAAGGCGCATGAGATTCATAATGACAAGAGAGGGCCCTCTTTCTTGAGCAAGTATAAAGGAATAGACAGTACACATAATAAACGATCTCAAGATCCAACAGCAGGGGTCCAATTTGGAAACCATACAATCACCACAGCTGGTGCCCAACTACTCAAGTCTACAGTGGGTGTTGCGACCAACAGCCTCAAGGATCAGGCCGAAGCTCAACAGAAGGTTTCTGATAAGGCTGAAATTGAGGCTGGTAAGGTCAATGGTAATCAAAGTCCAGCTGACCGAGCGTATCTTAATGCACTTTCGGACATACAAGTAAACGACAACAAGAGTGATAAACAAACTACTTCCACAGCTGCAGGCGAAGGCCGAAGAGTTAGAAGAGGACCCAATATCCAGACGCAAAAAGCCGCAACAGATGACAAAACCAAAGTAGAATCTACGTTTGAAGCTGCAGCAGCTTCAATCGTTGCTGACCAAAATAAGGGTCAATCGGTATCTCCATTGGAATCGAACGTCCAAAGAGGCCAGGTAGCTAGTGTTCTTGGGACAACGGCGTTAAACAAAGTCAACGAAGCCATGTCAAATAGCTCTCAACCTATCGAGGCTGCACAGAACGAAGAGTTGGAAAAGGCTGAAGGAAGCACGAAACCAGCTTCGTCTGCTAAAGATTCAAAATTGAATCTGCGCAGTTGAAGTATCATTGATAGCAGTTATTAAATTGGGGTTTTTTTAGTCCTTTCGTTATAGTCATAACATAAATCCTTGAGCTGTTTTCCAGATGATTCCTTTCTCTCTATTTGAACTCTTCCTTATATTATTTTACATAAAACCATTTTGTCTAATCCCGAGCATGTATTTTATCCTTCTCCAGGTCCAGTCTCTTTATATACAAGTTTTTTCTCTCTCTTCCAAACATATCTGCTTATATATGTCTTGATTCAATCAATCTTGGTTACACACGACTTTTGACAATGACGATGCTAATACTGATGACGATGATGCTATTGAAAAAACTTGCAGAGGATTTCATCTGCCCAAAAAAAGAACAAATATGAGAAAAGCTGATATTTTCAATATGCAAAAAGGATAGAACGACATCTGAGGTGAAGGATGTTGATGTCTGTTGTCCCCTGCGTACATTTACTCGACCCTCAAATGTGCCTTGGTCCGACAAATATACCAAAGTTGGTCGGATTAAGCTTAATCTTTCATAAGGCTTTCTGACAGGCTTTATTCCTTTCTTCTTTAGGGCTGTGAATGAGTTAATTGACCAATCAACATCGCGGCTTAGCCCCAAAATGGTAGTATTCAAAAACAAACAAACAGACAAACATTCCGCCTTGTGACAAGCAGAAATAAAGGTAACAAATGGCATTTTACTTTCTTTAAATCATGATGACTCTAACAGCCACACTTGACGATGACTTGTTTGATCACTAGCACAGACACGTCTTTTGTATGCTCTGTGTTGACTCACGATGTGATATCAGTAGACCAAAGATATAAAGGGTGTGATGAGTCCACAATAATAATACAAGTCAAATAAGATTCTGCCTCCAACCTCAATTCGATACCTCATTTAGTATATCGAATGTCGAATATTACCATTATACTTCACGAGCTTCGAATTGCTAAAAGTAGTTAATCAACGGATACCTACTATTGTTTATCAACACATACACCACGCTTTTACCCCCAGATATCAAGACTTTTGTATATATCCATGGAGCTCATAGATGACATCAACACGTTGCTCTTTACGGAGGATGAACTCATTGAGCTTGAATTTCTACGCGATCAAGAAATTGATAGGATGATTGAGGAAAACATGTTGAATTGTAATGAACGATTCAACACCGAACTGCGAAACGGATTTCGATTTGAATATCCAGAAATGGTATGTACGAAATAACTGGCTGAACTGCGGTTTTACCTCGATCTGCGCAAAGAAAAGACAATTGATGTCCATCATCAGAAAACGGAAGAGACATATGAGAAGGCTTTTGAATGGGAAAATTAAAGAAGCTAATAGAAAATTAATACAGATTCTGGATATCATAACAGGACCAGGGTATCCCGTTAAACCACTCGAATATGAGGTGACAAACACAAAATTACCCCGACTTAAAGTAGATGCTTTAAGAGTATCCCTACGACACATTGTAGAGGGTGATAATGAACACAATACATATGAAAATTGGTGTAAACAACGCAACAATGACTTTGGTATATTTGACAATAAAATGGTTGCTCTAGACATTGTCCGAGAAACACGTTCACATCTTGACACATATCGTAACTCACTACCACATCATGCTGAAGCTAGCAACATTAAACAAAGGATCAAACTTGGTGAAGAAATTACAATCAAGGATGTACTCAAAAGCGATGGCATTGATCTTTCCTCAATCGACACATCAGGCCCCGCAAGTTATATATTTAACAAGACACTAGAAGAAATCTGTGCCAACATCCCCGAATGTTTCCGCGTCCTGCACATTGAAAGCGTCGTCCGCAGCGACTTGCGCCGGCGCTTTGAAGTTAAAAGACTACAAATGCACGCCAAACTCGTCACACTATCCGTCCAAACTCTGCGACAATGCGTACCCAAAGACCAACGACGACGGAATTTTAGTAGTCATCAAGAAGTGGTAGAAAAGGAGTATCTGGCAGATTATCTCACGACACCAAAACTCACTTTTCACGGGACTCAATCCCATCTTGTCCCTTCCATTGTCCGAAGCGGTTTCTTGCTTCCTCAGGACATCAATCCCATGACCAACGAACAACACGCTGTACGCTGTGGTAGTACCTACGGTCGAGGAATTTATTCTTCACCAGATGCTCAATTCTCACTATCTTACTCTGGCTACGATGCAAAACCGACACCGTGTGACCAATTTGGTGGTCTTAAACTCATTGTCTGCGCAACACTCATGGGCCGTAGTGTACAACTATCTAGAGACGATGATTGGAGATCTCAAGAAGTTGCCATGTCAGAGGCAGATTCTCATGTAGCGAATCGCGAGTTTGAGTATGTAGTCTTTGATAGAGCACAAATTCTGCCGTGTTATGTTGTACATTTGGACTGGGGCAAAGATGATCAGGGGTATTTTAATACTCTGCCGAGTAATCCATTCGTGTGGAATAAACCAAACGGTAGCAGTCAACATGGCGTCAAAAAATTCAAGATTCACAAGAAACTTGTGGCAGACACTAGACTGCCAGGAGAGATAAAGGATGATAAGAAGGCTTTGATGGCGAAAGCTATGAAGTATTTCCCTTATGGATATGGACCAGCGACGGGGACAAGTTTCGTTGTAGAAGAAGTCGGGGAAGTGAGTGAGGATGAGGAGGAGTATGGCGAGTATCAAGTAGATAGAGTGGATGATGCAACGGATACCAATAGCTGGGATGCAGCTGGTTGGATGTGGTCTGGTATGACATCAATCGATCAATATAGACAGGAACGGGCTGCTAGAAGTGTCAAGATACAACGTGCTTCTGAAGTCAATACATGATAAAGATGGTTATGTTGGACACCTTGACGAATACGTGTATATATATGCGCATTTTTAACACAAAAAGCGTAAATCCATTGAAGCAAGAATAATTCTATGTATTTTCCTTTTTCCCCTCAAGGTGAATAGAAATCCTGTCCACCAACTCATCAAGAGCCTCTTGATATGCTCATCTACATTTTCGAGAAACAAACCTAAACTCCGGTTCTATGCATACATGAACACCCCAATTTTTAAACCCCCACAACCACAAAGCTTGTCGGAGACACTGCCCTCACTTTATCAAGTTTAACCGCTTCCGTTCGTGGTAGTAGTAGCGGCCATCATACTTTGTGGCCTCCACACTGTCGGTGACACTAGCCACTTTCCGTTTTGATCAACTTTTTTGGCTTTTACTGCTTCAGCAATCCTCCACCTGACAAGATCTCCCGCACTATTTGCATCTTCTTTACTATCATGACCTTCAGCCCCAGCGATCTGGATGTCTCGTGCCAGGTATCTCTTGGACAACCATTTCAAAGCATATCTGCTAGGAGGACCACTTCGTGTTGGGAATAGTATAGCAGTGTCCACAATTCTTGGATGAATCATCCGTAGAGTGTCGAGATCATTATTGAGCGCATGACCAATGAGTATGGTAGAGCGGTTAATCAAGGATAATATTGCATCCCGAGCCGCTGCTGGCGTCCCGACTATGGGCAGCTTAGTTGATGTTGAATCGCTTGTAGGTGATGGTATATCAGAGGGTGAGTATGGAACAGCATCGACAAGCTGCTTAGCAGTAACCCCAGAGAACCGAGTATTGGCATCCAGCATCTCACCAAGAGGTCTTACCAAAACGTCTATAACCATTTCAAAAGTAGGATACTTTGTCGCCGTAACTCTAACCAACTCTAAACCTTGAGTTGTGTACGACATTTCACAATCAATACAAATCGCCTTTAATTTGCCATTGTCTTCGTCAAATTCATCTGGAGCCTCCGGCGTCTCAACGTATTGCCATAAAGCTGCGAGTCTTTTCTGCTCCCTAACTGAAAACACATGGTGATCAAAAGTCGTACAACCAGGGCTTGTTCCGACATCGGCTTTACAACAATCCCATATTTTAGGCAGATCCCCCGCACCAAGTATCCTCCTTTGGAATAACTGCTTGCCCCAATGGTATGTACATGTGCCCCCAGACGTGAGCGCACCATCCTCTTGACGACGGCCAGGGAAAACCTGGAACCGTGATTTACATCTATCACATTCCTCATGCCCAGCGGCCGACGTCAGCCCTCTCCGAACCTCTTCTAACTGTGCATCTGTTGGTGGCAAGAGCAAATAGTTGTATCGTTTAAGATCATCAAATGAGTGAACAAAGGCACTAAGAGCGCGAATTTCATCATCTATTGAAAGTTGTGTATTGACAGAGACAGGCTGCCTATTCTTCTCCGCTTCTTCGAGTTTGGCTTTATAAGCAGCTGCGCGTTCTTTTTGAAAGTCTTCCACCGTAGTTTTTTTCAGAGCAAATATACGGTTCCGCATCATGACTCCATACGTTTTTGAATTTTCTCGGGCAATATCCTCTTCTTCGCGGAGCGCTTTTCGGATAGTACCTATACTGCCTCCAACATTCGATGATGGGTTCAGACGAACGTATTCGTTGTGTAAAGCGGTAAGCATTTCGAGACGAACGGCAAATGTAGCGGGAGGATTCGGTACGGTTCGAGGAATTAGACTTTCGAGTTTAGTAGTAGTCGCGGTCCCTGAGCCGGCAGGCACGGGTGTTTTTATTGTTGTCGATGTTGATACTTTGTGTGTTTCGGCTGGGTTAGCACTCTTCGCGACAGGCAGGTTGACCTTTGGATGTTCCTTTATGCTGTCTTTGTTTGTAGCAGATGCCGCCGCATCATTTGAATTCTAAATAGCGTCAGAAACAAATGAAACAAATATTTGAAAACCTGAATATCCTTACGATAAGAGTGTCTTTTTTTAACGCAGACTTCAAATTAGGACCTGAAAGGGTGTTTCGCGCCGATCTCTCAATCTCCCTTCTGACTGTTTTTCGCGTTATGATTTGATTTGGATTTGTTGTAGCCTTTGTTGCTTTGGAGTTGAGGTTTTTGACCGGATTGAGCTTTTTAGATTCCACTGGCCCCGCGGTATCGTGCTCTGTGAGATGAACCCAGCTCTCAGCTGACTCGTCGACCTCTCCCTTTTCATCATGATCAATCTTTCGTCGTTTAGGTAAATGTTCGGTAATGGACTTCTTAATCTCCTTCGGATGTGGTTGCGGTGGTAGATATTGTACTTGCTCTTGTCGTTGTTGTTCTTGTCGTGATTGTTGATGTGTTCGTGGTACTACAGTGAATGTGCGCACTTGTTGTGATGGCTGCTGGTTTGCGACGACGGCGACATCTGAGTGCGTGAAGAGACAGTTGGGCAGAGTACAAGTTGAGTGGTATGGACAGGAGATGCCACCGAAGAGACCCAGAGAGCGGAACATGGCATGACGACTGCTGCTGCGAAATGACAATGTTGAAAGTCGATAGATCTGACCAACAAGCGTTGATGATCTAGGGAGGACAGCCATGCAATTTATGATGTATCTCAGAGGGAGGGAGGGAGGAAAAGGAAAGAAGGGACAGCAATTTAATTCACATATGTAAATTGCATAGAAAGAAGCAGCTCTGCGTTTGTGTCACCACAAGAAATAATATTATTGTTGAATGAACGTGCTTCACAAATTTGAATCATCATTATTATTGTTGTTTGTTATCGATAAAATAACATGTAAAAAAAAAAAGAATGGAAAAAGGAGGATAAAAAATAAATTAAATGCACCAAAATCATACACGTTTAAGACAATCAACTATCCCTCATCAAGTACTTACTTAGTACTTGCCTAAGTAAGGACATATGAACATCATAAAAATGGACAGTTCCATAGAGTCTGTTGAGCTGTGTCTATCTTTGCACATTCTGAAAACAATATTATACATCTTGGTAATACACACAAGACATATCAATATACAACGTCGATCATCTAAGACTACTCTTTATGTACAACATAAAACTTGCAACAAGGATTTATCGCTCTACGTTTTTGATATACACACGATTGACCAAAGAATTACTTACATTATATAAATCACGGTTCCTTGACACTCTCCTCAGGCCCAGGTGCTGGAGAGACACCAGGAGCGCCACCAGTCCCTAGTAATGGTTTTGTCAAGGTATTGCTTCCCTCACCATCAACAGGCTCTGAAGAATCGGATACCACAATGTTTGGTGTCGCGTATCCTGATTTGTCATTTTCGAACTCGTCTTCAATCTTCTTCATCTTTTGCTCTGCTCGAATTTGTTTATTCCACATGCTTGCATATCGACCCTTCTTGTCAAGGAGTTCTTCAAGCAAAGTCAGTATCCATGCAAGTGAATCACTAAAAAAATTTTAAAAAAGAGAGGGGGGAAGCTTACCTTGATGAGTACCAATCTCAGCGGCCCGTCCATCATGTACAACGACAATCTGATCAGCATTTGTGATAGTGGACAATCGATGTGCGATAACAAGAGTGGTACGCCCGGTTGTGAGCAAATTCAGAGCTTCCTGGATATGTTGTTCTGTCTCTGAATCAAGGGATGCAGTAGCTTCATCCAACATGATGATGCGTGGATTCTTCAAGATCGTTCTAGCGATAGCAACTCTTTGCTTCTCTCCGCCCGAGAGACGTAAGCCTCTCTCTCCAACCTTGGTTTTGTAGCCGTCAGGGAAGGTCAAGATTTTTTCGTGAATGCTAGCTGCTCTACATGCCTCATATACCTGTTCATCTGTAGCACTAGGATCGGCATACTTTAGATTATACATCAATGTCTCATTAAAGAGGACAGTATCTTGAGGTACGACACCAATCTGCTCTCGCAGACTTTCGATAGTTTCGTCTCGAACATCAACACCATCAACTTTGATAGAACCAGAAGTAACATTGTAGAAGCGGAAAAGCAGTCTGAGTATTGTCGTCTTGCCTCCACCTGATTCACCAACAAACGCTGTAGTTGTTCCAGGCGGCGCCTTGAATGCCAATCCTTTCAAGGCGGGCTTTCGAACGTCATATGAGAAGAATACATCATCGAATTCAATCTCGCCAGAGCATGATTTGAGGGGCTCAACGTAAGGTGCATCGACTACAGTTGGCTGTTCCTTAAACAGCTCAAGCATTCTTTCAGAATTGATCATGGAACTTTGAATACTACGGTAGAATGTGCCGAAAAAGTTCAAAGGACCTATTTTCAATAAGCTACTGCTGCATTTCCACACCGAAATTTGAACATACCTTGAAGTTGAGCCATGTAAGTAAGTAGGATGACGAAATCACCCACTCTAGCTTGTCCATTAGTTACTTGATAAGCAATCAAGTAGCATGCCACAACCAGGCCAGAAGTGAACATCAAGTTCTGAGTTACATTTAAGACATTTAGAGAGAACATGACATAATATTCCGCCTTCTGATATGCTACCACAGCATCCTTGTAACGATTGAACTCGTATGCCTCAGCATTGAAATACTTGACAGTTTCGTATGCAATCATAGAGTCGTTCCTGAAATTATCAGCTACTATATAAACATCTCAATAGATTCACTTACTTGACAGCGTCTTCCTCTCGTGACTTGTTGACCATCTCTCTTCTGATATCCTGTCTCCAGCTAGCAAGACGAATGGTGACATAGAGGTATCCTCCAGTAATGATGACAACAATCAATGCGTAATATGCATCAAACTTGGTGAGAAAGTAGACTACAGCTACTGCCAGATCGAGAAGCATAGGAACCACTTGAAAGGTGACCATTTCCAAGAAATTGTTGATAGAACCACCCTTTGAAAGAGCTGATAAAACCTCACCCGTCTTTTTGCCTAAATGAAAATCCAAGGAGAGTGAATGGACATGTTCAAAGGCAGCAGTTGATAATGTTCGATAGGAGTATTGGCCAATAGGTATCCAAAGAACCGATCGAATTGCGCCAAGAATACCCATGTTACCCTGCAAGAATCGATATGTGATATAAAGAGTAATTTGCAGCCAAGGAACTCGAGCTATTGTCTTGTTAGGAAAAAAACAAGTAAGGAATGATGTAAAAACTCACGATCGTGTCCGTTCTCGCCACTCAAAATATTGGTGATTCTACCCAATTGGTCTGGAACCAGTACGTTGATACCACGCTGAAGAAATACAAGCACGAAACAGATAACCATGACGATCTGGAGCTTCCTGTCCTTGCTTGGCCAGAGGTATGGAAAGAAGATTGTATAACCCTTGATGTACTCATACCAAGCTCCTTCGGGTGTTGTGGTTCTTCGAGCCCATCCATCTGCAGGGGCCTCCTGCTTCTTGTCTGTCTCATCTTTGCTATCTTTGCTGGTTGATGCAGCACCATACCCGTTTGGAGTTTGACTTTCGCTCGATTCTCCCAACAAGGACTCACTTTCTGAGTTGGCTTGGTGCGCTTTCTCCTGTCTCTTGTACAACCAGTACAGGAGAAGCCAGATGGCTGACATGATACCAGTCCAAACAATTCTGAAGCTTGCCACTGAAATCGATGCGATTTGCCATTTGTTCCATCTGTCGTTCTTTGGTGCTAATCGGAATGATATGATGGTTTGTGATAATATTAGAACCTCCCCAACTACGATAACCAACCACGAGGTAGCATGCGGAAGAGCAGGATAATGTTCGTTTTCCAGTTGA
>Ga0160427_10001123_pt1 | contig 16428 bp, 28 predicted proteins | sample SolpanmetagenomL_FD_108194 | JGI IMG/M metagenome (GOLD analysis project Ga0160427, IMG submission 108194) | Solar panel surface microbial communities from Lawrence Berkeley National Laboratory, California, USA - L | ecosystem: Engineered > Built environment > Solar panel > Unclassified ...
AATCAGAAGGATGCTCAGGATCTGGTTGTATCGCCACCGTCGGTAGTGTTCTTCTGGCGTGGTGGCCCTGGGAAGAAGGCCCAGTCCATCTTTCTGACGCCGTTCGATCCCGCTCCTTCGGTTCGCCTTGGGGGTGACCGCCTTCTTCGGTAGGGGCTTAACCGCGCGCTGCCCGTCTACTCGTTCAGCGCTCACCACCACCCCCATCACGCTCCGTCCCAGTACCACTGTTCGCTGCTCCCTCCGGTCAGCATGCCCAGCAGGCCACCCTGCGGAAGCCGGAGCAGCAGAGCATTTATGGTGAAGTTCACTTGCCTGTGATTGCCAGAAAAATCAACGGGTCATTCACGCCTGTGAGGAGCACGACGGTCTGATTCCCTCTGATGTAACCGAATACCTGGCCCTTCTCAGCGGGCCGCCTTGTTAATAGCTTGAAACCTTTGAGCTCAAGGGCCGACATGACGTAGGCGATCTTGAGCTTCCCGGCCTGGTCGTTGGTCGTGCCCCAGACCTCGGCCCACTTCGAGCCAGGAACTTGGCTCTTCATCGAGTCGCCTAGGGAGCAAAGAGGTTCCATCTTCACGGTGTCTCTGATGAGGCCATGGGCGAGGTAGCCCGGTTTGATGTCGCAGGCCAGTGCGGTCGAGCTCAAGCAGGCGAACAGAAAAACAGCTCTCTTCATATGATCTCCAAAGTAACTTTAAAAGGACTTTTATAACTTTGAACTAGACGATTAAGTTCCAGACTACTTTCAATTTCCTGAAAAGCTAATAAATACAATCTGACCGACTAAGAAGATATACATAGACACGATTTTTCCTGTAGACGTGTTCGCATATCCAAATATCTGTTCAGTAGAAGATGGAGATTTATGCTGAATTTGAGTGAATCCCAAACGGGAGAGAATGCCATCTATCTTCCCTCCTAGTGCTCTAGGTTCGGCTGAGTTTTTAAACGAGTACAACTCAACCCATGTGGCCGTGCTGCCTTCATAACCTTTTTTGAAAACTGTGTACACCTGACCGCAGATCACTTGAAGGCTTGAGGGCTGCGCTGCTCTCCCGTTCAGGATGTAGCCGGGATGGTTTGGGCAGGCCGCGTGGGCCATGCTGACAACGAGAAAAATCAAGAGCCAAAACTTCTTCATATCTCCCCCTACCCCTTCCCCAAGGTCTCCACTGGCCGAGTGGACGCGGTGCGTCATTACAAACGGTCACCCTTTTTGAGATTGCACTTCCGGCACAGCAATTGCAGGTTGCCGACCGTGCTGGCCCCACCCTTACTGAACGGAATCACGTGGTCGTATTCCAGATAATTCTGATCGCCGCACTCCCGGCAGCGGCCTTGATCCTGCTGCCACACCTGAATCTTGACGTCTTGCGCGATGTGGCGGCTGGCCCGCTCGGTCTGTGGCATCAGCATCAGCCGTTTGTGGAGCCTCACCAGAGCATCGAGCGTGGCCCCCAGCAAGAGTGGGCGCTCGACCCGGTACAGGCCGCCGCCCTTCTTGACACCGAGTTCCAGATTGACGCCGCCGGGTACCTCCTCGATCCGCAGGACCTTTCCGTACTGCACATCCCAGCCACCTTCCGACGGCGTCGTGAAGCGCAGCTGCTTGCTCGTTACCGTCAGTCGCCCGTGAATATCTCGCGTCCGGCTGGCTGTGACGTGGCGGTACGTTGCCGGAGCTTCGAGATGCGCAATCTCACCACTTTCCAGAATCAACACGCTTTTGACCGTCGGCAGCTGGCCGACCCGAATGGCAGTTGCGGTCTTGAGTTCGGCAAGATCAGCGAGGGGCCCCATAACCATCGAGTCGGGCACTTCCAGCAATCGGCGCAGGCGGTGAAAGCTCTCCTCCTCGTCAGACTCCAGCGTTCCGCTCGCCCGTGCACTGGCGATCGTCCGTTCCAAGATGCGTACAGCTTCCGGACGCACAAAAATCAGGGCCTGCTGGGCATCAATCCGCTCTACCTCAACGGTGTGTTGCAGATCGTCCCACTCGTGGCGTTCCATGATCCCATCGGCGCATGCAGCCTGGAAGCGCACCCGGAAGTGTTCCAGACCTTTCTGAGTAGCGCGGGCACAGGAGCGGCAGAGACCTTGAGCATCCATCCGGTGCAGAAGCCCGGCAGGCGTACCACATCGGCGACAGGCGTTGCTCGACGTCGAGCGTGGGGGAAGAGACCTCAGCCGAGGCCAGGCTTCAGAGGCATTCGAAGCGGTTCGAGGCGCAGGTAATGGAGCAGCTGGCGCCGGAGGTGGCACGGCCTCGTCTTTCAGCACCTCGCCGCCAAAGGATTCGAGGAGTGCCTGCAGGCCTCCGGAAAAACCCTGACCTACACCGGACAGCCGCCACTCTCCCTGGTGCCGGTACAGCTCCAGCAGCATCACGGCGCGCTCGGCAGCGAACATGCTGCCGTCCACCTCGAAGCGCAGCAGCTCCTGATTGGTTGCCGTTAGGGAGACGTGGCCGGGCCCCAATGCCTTGAAGGCCTGATCGTCGCTGGTGGCAGCCAGGATCAGGCGGTGTATGCCAAGGGGGATACGGTCGAGGTCGATGCTGAAGGCCTGCGTTTGCTCGTTTAGTGTCAGGGCACCTTCCGGGCTGCGCAGCTGGTTGTAGAAGATGAAGTAGCGGTCGTCAGTGAGCCGCCTCGCCTCGTCCAGTCCGAAGAGAGCGAGGTCGGGGGAGACGGTCATGGGAAGCTGGGCTCTCAGACTGATCGTCCTGGCTGGAGTCAGTTTGCTGAGCGGTAGCCGTTCGCCACGCTGGAGCTTGTTCACCACGACACCACGCCCATCAGTCGTGCCACACGGCCAACACCACGCCCCGCCGAATCTGCCGAAGGCTGGCATTCGGCAGAGATATATGTGGCTCAGGTATCCTGAAACCTTTTTCTAGAGGCAGATTGTAGTTCTGTGAGGCCAAATCCATAACGTGTGAGCCGGTGATGATGGCACCGGCTCGACTGGCAGTTACGTCATGATGAATAACCCGACGCAACGCCACAGCTTCATCCACTTTGCCGTATTTGGCGACAAAGCTAATCGCTTCTGGTGAAACCTTGTGCCGGCGGATTGCCTCCTGCACTAACGGGGCTGGAACAGCGAAAAGGCCAGCGAGTAGATCAGCAATAGCTTCGATGCGCGGGCCAGCTCGCTCCAGACCTAAAGCATCTTGGAGATCTTGCTCGATGCCAAACCACGCAGAAACAACATGAGCGATCTCGTGCCAGAGCGGCCAGCGCTTCTTGCTGATGTGTCGGCGGTTATATGTAATGACTGCAGGAGGCCCGGCATTGGCACTGTCTTCGTCGCCAGCAATCATACGGATCCCGAGGGCCGCTCCTAACTCAAAAGGCGTGGGCGGATAGTTGTGTGTGGCGTACAGCTTGGCCCCGACGTCAAGAAGGTAGATCACCTGATCGTCCATCAGTTGCCGCCTGGTTCCACTCCAGCATTCTTGAGGAGTAGAAACAGGTTCCAGTATCTATCAGCGGTGGCTGTGCCAGTGCTAAAGCGCTGTCCGGCAAGATATTGCTGCCAGCGCGGCTCATTGAGCGCGTCATCCAAATGCTTTTTCTCTTCGATCATTTGGGCTAGTGGCGCCGGAAGCTCTCGCTCACGCCTGACGGGTACAGGTGGAGGCACTACGGCATCCGTCCCTGTGTAGAGACCAGTGGCGTGCTGCCACGCTTCTATGCTGAAGCCCAATACAATCCGTATTCCTTCGCGCACTTCAAGTGAAGCCCTTGCCAGGGAGGCGGCGCCAGACTCCAGCTTATTGAGGTAGTCAGGCGTGATTTCTTCACCATGCCGTGCCATCTCGCGAACGAAGGCAGGCCGGTTCAGCCCTAGGTCAAGGCGTTTCTCCTTGATCAGCTTGCCCAGGGCCACCGCTCGCGCATCCCTTGGCTCAGGCATGGCAATCGGCGAACTGTACTGGGGTTGCGTGCCTAAGGTCATGCGTAAACATATACCACAATCCTACCCATTTGGGCATACATTCAGCCCAAATGGGTATTACTTAAGGTCTGTTCCCAAATTGCTATTGACCCCAAATGGGCAGAGTCGTATTCTGTTCCCATGCCAACCGATACAATCCAGATCGACCCGGTGGCTGTTGCAGCAAAAGCGGTGATGGCTGAACGTGGCATTTCTGCCGAGTGGCTCGCGAAAAAGCTGGAAATGAAGAACAGGACTGTCTTGGACTTCATTAATCAGAGGCGCGTCACTCGGAAAAGCACACGGCTTTCAATTTGCCGTGAGTTGGGAATAGATCACGAACAGCCTCAGGCCACGGCGTAGGCCGAGACGAAAAACCCCCGGGATTAGAGCCGGGGGCATTCAGAGTTGTACGGAGATGCCATGAGTGTACCAGAGAAGCCCAAGAAAGCAGAGCGCCCGGCGTTGTGGGTAGAAAGCATCTACCTGCGAGACGTGCAGGTGGTGCGGTTCGAAGAGGGCGTGCCGGTGTACCTGCCCGGTTACGAGGAGGCCAGCCGCCTGATGTGCGCAGCCCTCCTCAGGCCCCGTGTGGTGTTGCCCTTGGGAGTCGCCGATGCTGCGGATTGAGTTCAGCCCCGAGGAGCGCGCCCAGTTCCAGCGCGAGCAGCTCACGGAAGATCGCGCCTGGGCTCGCGTCAAGGCACGGGCTGCTGCCGATCCGTTCCAGGTCTACCGCTGCACCTGCGGCAACGAGGAGAAGGCTCTGTACGTCGCGTGGAACGGTCTGGATTGCGCGTGCGGTCTGCGGCTGGAAGGCGTGGCCGAGCGTGTGGTGGTGGGCGCATGAGCGGTGAGCCGTGCGTTTACTGCGGGCGCCCGCTCGATGAGTTCGACCAGTGCTTGACGTGTGACACCGAAGGCACGCCTGATCAGCAGCGAGACGAGAAGGTGCTCAACGTGCTCGACCTGGTGCTCGCCGAGCGCCGGAAGCAGGACGCCAAGTGGGGCCAGCAGAACCACGAACCGGCCATGTGGTACGCGATTCTCGGCGAAGAGTTCGGTGAAGTCGGCAAGGCCATCTGTGAACGCGATGCTGAGCTGAGGCGCGGGGCCGAGATTGTGGCCGAAGTGCTCACTGAGAATCTGCGCGACGAGCTGGTGCAGCTGGCCGCCGTCGCTGTGGCTTTCCTCGAAAGCCTGGAGCGCAACCAGGGCGTGACGCTGTGAGCCGCCAGCTCCCTACCTCCCATGCGCTCGCCAAGGTCGTGCACCGCTCCTGGCGTGACGGGATGCTCCAGCAGAAGCGCCATGTCGCGCCGGAGCGGATGAAGTGGGAGAAGCTCAGCCCCGAAGATCAGGCTCTCGACAGGTGCATCGCTGAGCAGGTTGTGTTGGAGCTGGCAACCCATAACCTGCCCTTCCTGCCCGACACCTACAAAATGGCCCAGTTCGACCGCGAAGAACTGGCAGTGATCGCGAAAGCTGCGCAGGCGCGCAGTCAGTCGCTGGCTTCTATCGATCAGGCCTCGGGCCTCCTGATGTTGGCGCTGGGCTACGGGCTGGCCCAGCTGCTCGCCGATACCGAGACGGTGGCTCCATGAGCCGCGGCGAAGGCTACCTGCCCACCTTCAGCGACAAGAAGTGGTGCAGCCAGGGCCACGTCATGCTCACCACTGCGCCCACCTGCCAGACCTGTCAGAACGCTGTGGCCGTGATTGCCAGCGACTTGCTGGAGCAACTGCACCTCGGTCTGCTGCCCGCGCTCGCTCCTGATCCCCTTATCGGCAGGTCGCACGGCATCTGCCACGACTGCGGCGGCCCGGCCGACACCTCCATTTGCGCTGGCTGCCTGATGCAGCGGGGCGCCTGATGCTCCTCGTCTTCATCGTCGCGGCCTTGATCGCCGTGGGCGGAATGGGCGCGTACCTCATCCTCACCGCTGTGCCGGAGGGGGAGTGATGCAGCACCGAGAGTTTTTCGCCGTGCTGGTCCGGGTCGCCATCTGCGTCTGCATCTTCCTCGCCCTGCGCGCCTCAGTGTGGGCCGCCTTCGATCCCCGCCACAACCCGCTGCTGCCCACCTTCCTCTGGATGGGCGCCGCGTTCACCTGGGCCGCACTGATCCCCGTGATCGAGCGCCCCTGGCAGACCACCGGAGAGGTGCTCGCATGACCCAGCTCGCCGAACGCCCCCAGACCGCTGTCCTGGCGCAGCCTGCCGGATTCAATCCTGAGCAGATCGACCTGATCAAGAACACCGTCGCCGTCGGTACCTCCGACCTCGAACTCGCCCTCTTCCTGGAAGTCTGCCGTACCACCGGGCTGAACCCCTTCCAGCGGCAGATCTACGCCGTGGTGCGTAAGGGCAAGACGAAGCAGAACGGGCAGTGGGTCGAGAGCTCGAAGATGGTCATTCAGACGGGTATCGACGGCTACCGCCTGATCGCCGCCCGTTCCGGCGTGCACATGGGCACCACCGACCCGGAGTTCGGCCCACTGAAGGATGGTTACCCGGAGTTCGCGCGGGTGATCGTGCGCAAGCTGGTGCACGGCCACACCGTCGAGTTTCCGGCCACCGCTCGCTGGAGCGAGTACGTGCAGACGAAGGCTGAGTATCAGGGCGGCTCGGCAACCGGCAAGCAGATCGTCAGTGACATGTGGGCAAAGATGCCGCACACCATGCTCGGCAAGTGCGCCGAGGCGCTCTCGCTCCGGAAAGCGTTCCCGGCTGAGCTGTCGGGCGTGTACAGCGACGTCGAGATGCAGCAGGTCGACAACACGCCCACCGAGGCTGCCCCGGCCCAACAGCAGGCCCGCACGGCCGACGTGACCCGAGAGGTGGCGCAGGCAGCAGGGGTCGAACCTCAGCAGGTCGTGCCCGCCCGCTCTCCGGCCCTGCTGGCCTGGGAAGAGAAGATCGGCAAGGTCGGCGCCCGCCTGACCGAGCTGGGCCTGCGGGATCAGGCCGTGATGGTCATGCGCCAGCACCCGCACTGGAAGACGGATCTCGGTGATGCCCAGGCGGTGTACGAGGGTATGAAGAAGATCGGCGAGCGGCATGCCGAGGACGTGGCCGCCCGCACTGCGCAGGAAGATGACCTGCCCAATCAGGCCACCCTGCCGCTCGACATCGACGAGCCGGTCGAAGCTGAGATCGTCGGTGAGGGCAAGATCACGGCTGCTCAGCGCGGCACGCTGATGGCACACGTCAAGCGCACCGGAATTACCGATGACAGCGGTTCGCGCTCGCGCTTCTATCACTGGTTCCTGCCCGCCGAGGTTCCTGAAGTCACCCGCACCAATGACCTCACCGATGCTCAGGCCACCAGCCTGATCGCCGCGCTGAGCAACCTCGACAACGATGCCGCCCAGCAGACGGGAGCTGAGTTCAATCAGCTCGATCTGCCGTTCTGATGCCCGCCCTCAAGGAAACCATCGCCGCCCTGTTCGAACGGGCGGCTTCTGAACCCTCCGCGACGGACACCGTGCAGCGGGGTCTGAACCTCAAGGCTCGGATCGTGGACGGTCAGCGCCAGCTGCTGCTGAGCAGGCCCGACGTGCAGCCCAGCGAGACTGAGGTGACGACCTGCGCCAAGCATGGCGAGATCGCCGCCTACACGGTCACGCAGGGCACTCGCTGGCAGCTGATCATGGAGGCGCCGGATCAGTGCGACCACACGCCCGGCTTCTCCGGCAGCGGCGACGGCAAGGGCGTCTACATCTACTACGGTAGCTGCTCGACCTGTCACGCCCGCTGGCGCCGCACGGTCGAGAAGCGCCGGGGCAGGGCATCCACCTTCACGTACAACGGGCAGGAGGTTGCAGAGTGGCAGCTGGCCCTGCTGAGCAAGCGCGGCCCGAAAGCCGACCGTGCCGCCGAAAACGACGATGAGCTGAAGCTGCATCAGTTTCTGGAGAAGGCCATCGTCCAGCAGCAGCTGGAGCGTCAACCCGTGGTTGACACCACGCCCGCCCTGACTGGCCAGGTCTGCGGCACCTGCGGCAACGGCCAGCCCGGCGACTACCCCAACGAGATCGAATGCACGCTCGGCTGGACCGCACACGATCCGAAGCTGGAACCCGGCTACAACATCAAGACGAAGCAGCCCGTGCCCTGTGTGATGGCACACGGCACGCTGGCGCTCCCAATCTCGACACCTAACTGCCGCTGCGGTGCACTCCTGGCCGGGCGGCCTGGATGGACGGCGAGCGCATGACCGTCGCCACACCCGTCGGCCGCCCATTCCCCCTGACCCTGAAGCGGGCTTGGATCGCAGACCTCAAGGGACTCAGCCCTTCAGCCCGGGAGGCCATGCTGCGCGGCCTTGCCATGAGCTACGGCCACCGCGCCGCCTGTACCGTCCGTAAGGGCCTGCGATGAGCAGCCGCGAAGACAACCTAGTGCAGGTGCACGGCTGGGATGAGCCGTTCGAACTGCAGACAGACGGCACTGCACTCCTTCTGATTCCAATGGGTCGGGTCTTCCGCAGGATTGTGGCCTATCAGTGCGACATCTGTGGCGCATGGAGCGCGGACGTGTTCTATCTGCCCTCTGGGTTGATGATCTGCGAGTTCGTCTGCGCGGCCTCCATTGCTGACCTGTACCACCGTCGCCGGACTGGCTACGGGATGTTCGAGTCCCGGCCGGCCAACTCCAACAAGCGAAAGCTGATCCCCAGCAGCGTCCGGAAGTTCGTCCTGAATCGTGACGACTTCACCTGCCGTTACTGCGGAGTTCAGGACGTGCCGTTCGCCCTCGATCACGTTCAACCGTGGTCGAGGGGCGGCCCGGACACCGCTGACAACCTTGTGACCGCCTGCTACTCCTGCAACAGCAGGAAGCAGGACCGTACTCCCGAAGAGGCCGGTATGCCCCTACTGGCCGTGAACTCATGACGCAAGCCGCCTACATCATTCGCCTCGCTCCACCGCGCCAGCCGAACAAGCGCCGCGAGTCCGGGACGTACACCACCACGGACAAAGCCGTGGTCGAGTACCAAAAGCGTAACGGGTCCGCGGCCTCCCGCACCCTGACGACCCTTTCAGAGCGGTCCAACTTTGCCCAGCGGTCCTCAATCAGCATCGCGGAGATTCAGGTCGAGACCGGCCTCGGACAGCGGGCAGTGGAGAAAGCATTGGCCGTTCTGGAGTCGCAGGGCTTCTGCTCCAAGGTCGGGAAGCTCTGGGGATACACGAATCCGAACGCTGATGCGAACGAAAAAGCGAACAGCCGTTCGCACGAGCGTTCGGATTCTGTGCCTAGAAACATCGTGCTGGACAGCAAAAAGAAGCCTCTGAAGGAAGTAGAAGGAAGTAGAAGGAAAAAGAACAACACCAGCGAGGCCAGCACCGTAGATCACCGGACAACCGATGTTGGTGCTGAATCTTCGAACACCGAACTTCGAACTTCGAACACCTCGCCTGACGGCGCGGCCTCTGGCGAGGCCAGACAGGCGGCTTCCTCTCCGGTTGTTTTGGAAAACACGCACCAGGAGGGAGGGAACGTCAACGTGACAGGCTCTGAAAAAGTTCCGCCGCCCGCCGCCACGCCGTTCCGCGCCGCGCTGAACGCCATCGACGCCGCCGGGCTGACCCCGACCTGGGTGCAGTGGATCAAGCTCAACCGGCTCGCTCAGGTCAGCCAGGAAGCGCAGATCGCCGTCTGGCACGGCTGGATCGACGCCGGACTGACCGAGCAGTTGCGCGTCGCTGCCGCCGACATCGTGGAGTCTGGGAGCTTCGCTCACCCCTGGGGTGGCTTGAAGGCCCGGATGCAGAAAGCGCAGGCGGCACAAGCCGTGCAGCAGCAGGTGGCCGCGACGTTCGGTGAGGCCGCCGTTTCGCCCGGACAGCGCCGCATTGCCCCCGATGGCCGGGTCTGGACCGTCGAGGTGGTCGAGTTCGGGATCGTGTACTTCGAAGAGGTTGGCGCACCCACCGATCTCGGCGACCGGATCGTGGCCCGTTGGGCCCTGGAGGTCTCTCATGGATAACGTGCCGCGTGTCATGCCCCACAGCGAGGGCGCGGAGATCGCCGTGCTCGGCAGCATCCTGCTCGATCCGGACGCCCTGACCCGCCCCGTCATCGGCAAGCTGACCCCGGAGGATTTCTACTTCGAGAAGCACCGGCACATCTGGCGCGCCGCGCTCAAGCTCCGCGAGGCCGGTGCCCCGACCGATCTGACCCTGATCACCGAAGAACTCAACCGCGCTGGTCAGCTCGACGAGGCGGGTGGCCTGAGCTACCTGATCGGCCTGGGCGACCAGGTGCCGACCTCGGCCCATGCCGAGCACTACGCCCAGGTGGTGAGCGAGAAGGCCTACCTGCGCCGCACGATCCGCTGGCACAGCGGCCTGATGGTGCACGCCTATGACCAGGACCTGGCGCTCGAAGACCTCGCGGCCTTGACCACCCAGCCGCCCGCGTTGGATCTCGGTGTGAAGCGCACGGTCAGCGTGGCCGACAGCATCGCTGAGGTGCTGGCACAGGCGGAGTCCGGAACCGGCCCTCAAGGTGTCCCGACTGGCCTGGGCGACTTCGATGATCTGACCGGGGGCCTCGAGCCGGGTCGCCTGTACGTGCTGGCCGCCCGACCCGCGATGGGCAAGAGCGGCCTGGCCTTCCAGGTTGGAGCGCACGTCGCCATGACCACCGGGCGCGTGCTGGGCTTCAGCCTGGAGATGGGTGCACAGGAGATCGCCGCCCGCGTGCTGGCGAGCGAAGCGCGGGTGGACCTCAAGAGCCTGAGTCAAGCCCGGCGCGGCGACCGCACCGCCCTGAACGGCCGGGCCCACGAGCGCCTGAGCTACGCCCAGAGCAAGCTGGCCCTGACCGACTTCGACATCCTGCCGAAGCCCGCCCTGAAATTGCAGGAGCTGATCGACGAGGTGCGCGCCGAGCACGAACGCGCGCCACTGAAGCTCTTCATCCTCGACTACCTGCAGTTGGTGCAGATCGGTGGCCGGGTGGGAGACAACCCGGTGCAGCGTGTCACGGCGATCACCACCGCGCTGAAGGCCCTGGCGATGGAGTTGCAGATTCCAGTGCTGGCCCTCTCGCAGCTCAGCCGCGCGGTCGAACAGCGGCCGAACCACCGCCCGATGCTCAGCGACCTGCGCGAGTCGGGCAGCGTCGAGCAGGACGCCGACGTGGTGTTCTTCATCTACCGAGACGAGTACTACAACCCGCACACCGACCAGCAGGGCGTCGCTGAGCTGATCGTCGGGAAGCAGCGCAACGGCCCGCTCGGGACCGTCAAAGTCCAATTCCACAGCGCCTTCGTGCGCTTCCAGAACCTTGCTGCTGAGTTCTACGGCCAGAGTGCCGCCAACTAAAGGAGACCACCATGACCAGCACCGGCAACCTGCACACCTACGGCATCTTCTCCGCTCGCCCGACCGTCATCAACCTGAAGAAAGACAAGGAGATCGGCTGGGTGGCCGACATCAAGTGGGCGTTCGCCACCTCAGCCATCCGTGAGCGGAAGTTCCAGCTGGAACATATGGCCCTGCTGCGCAGCGCGGTGAAGGCCGACGGGATCAAGGTCGAGTGCACGCCGATGCTGGACGGAACGGCGCTGGATCCGGTGATGGTGCCGACCACGCAGCGCGGGAACATCACCATCGGAGAGGAAGGCGAGGTCGTGGTGACGACCCGCATCGTGATGGACGATCTCGAAGAGCGCGGCCTGGGCGTCGAACTGCTGATGAAGGCCAGCAACTGCCTGGAGTGCACGGCCGATGAGCAGCAGACGCTCGAAGAGTCCATTCAGAGCGAGCTGCAGACCAACCGAGAAGAGGACGGCCAGCTCGAAGGTCAGCAGACTCTCGAAGATGCCATTCAGGCAGAGATGGACCGTGAAAAGCAGCTGCAGGCCGATGTGGATCAGCTGACCGGGAAGGGCCAGGACGATGTGGCTCCCACGCCTAAGAAAGGCCGCAAGAACCTGAAGCTGGACGGCGAAGGGGCACAGGCGTGAGCACGCCTGAACTGGCGTGGCACGAACCCGGCGCCATCATGGGGCAACAGTGCACCGAATGGCGCGCGGATATGCGTGGCGGCTGCGGCGGGAACATGCGCGTCGTCAGCATTGAAGGTGACACGGGATTCGACTGGGCAGAGAAGCAGGCCCTCGTCACCGAGTCCATGGAGTTGGACCTGACGCTGAAGTGCATCAGTTGCGGCGCGCTGTTCGAAGGCGCGATTTACCACGATGACCTCTGGGAAGTGGAGGCGTGAGCGCTGCTCAGCTGTCCCTATGGCAGACCGAGCGTCAGGGCCTGCTCGACGCCCTGGAGCTGACCGCAATGAGCCTGCGCGAGTACGGCGAGCGGCACAAGCACTGGGTCATCGCCTACTCTGGCGGCAAGGACTCGACCGCCACCGTCACGGTTGTTGACTGGCTGATCGCCCAGGGCCGCGTGCCAATGCCCGAGAGCCTGACGGTTCTGTACGCCGACACCCGCATGGAACTCCCACCCCTGCAGGCCAGCGCCACTGCTGTATTGGCCCGGCTTGCCGCCAGGGGCGCGACGGTCAAGACCGTGCTGCCCGAGTTGGACAAGCGGATGCTGGTCTACATCCTGGGCCGGGGTGTGCCGCCCCCGAAGAACCGCTTCCGCTGGTGCACCCGGCAGCTGAAAATCGACCCGATGGTCGAGACCCAGCAGGCCCTGATCCGCGAGCACGGCGAGATCCTGCTGCTGACCGGCGTGCGGGTCGGCGAGAGCGCCGCGCGCGACCAGCGCATCGCCATCAGCTGTGGCAAGGACGGCGCCGAGTGCGGGCAAGGCTGGTACCAGGCGTAGGAGTTCCCGGGCCTGAACAAGCTGGCCCCGATTCTCCACTGGCGGGTCTGCAACGTCTGGGACTGGCTGACCGGTCAGGACCACGGCATGGAGCACGGCTACCCAACATCGATGCTGGCCGAGGCCTACGGCGGCGACGAGGCGGCCGAGATCAACGCCCGCACCGGGTGCATGGCCTGCCCATTAGCGAGCCGCGACGTGGCCCTAGAAGCGGTGGTGGAGCTGCCGCAGTGGGCGCACTTCAAGGCCGTGCTGAGACTCCGGGCCCTTTGGGAGGAACTGCGGGCCCCGCACTTCCGCCTGCGCAAGCCGGACGGCCGCATGGGTCCGCTTACCTTCGAGGCACGGCTGTACGGCCTGGGGTACGTGTTGGCGATTCAGGACGAGGTGAACGCGCTGGCGGGCACGCTGGGCCTGCCGGGCCTCGACATCCTGAACGTCGAAGAGCACGCCCGCATCCTGGAGCTGATCGGCGCCGGGCAGTGGCCGAACGGCTGGGACGGCACCGAGCGGCGCGGCGATGATTTGTTCTTCCGGGATGCCAACGCAGGTAGTGACTGGATGTTCGCCGACGTCGAGCTGCACGAAGGCGCGGGGGTGCTGCTGTGACCTCCGACGATCCCTTCACGCCCACGACGCGCCGGGTGTTCAGCGCCATCTACCTGCTCCCTGGCCTGAGCGTCAAGCAGGTGGCCGGGGTAGCTGGGCTGCACCCGACCACCGTCAGCCACCACCTGCCCACGCTCGACCACATGGCCCTGATCAGCAGCCAGTGGCGCGGTAACGAGCGCCTGCTGACTCCCGCGAGCTGGACGCTGTAACGACCCACAGGGAGGCTCACCCCTCCCTGGAAGGAACACCCATGACGAACGTTGCAGAACGTCAACCACTGGTTGACACGCTGAACCAGATGGAAGCCGCCCGTTTGGTCGACCTGGAGAAGACCATCCGGGCGGGCATCAGCACCTTCGCTGCGGTAGGGGAGGCCCTGACCGAGATCCGCGATAACCGGCTGTACCGCGCCACTGACAAGACCTTTGGCGACTACACCGAGCGCGTCTGGGGCTTCTCCCGCCAGCGTGCTCAGCAGCTGATCGGCGGGGCGGAGGTCGCCCAGAAGCTCGGCGCGGTCGGGCTGGAAGTCAGCACCGAGCGCGAGGCGAGGGAACTCAAGGGCACGGCGAAGATCGTGCAGGCCCTCGAACCCGAGATGCAGCAGGCGGTCGCCCAGTACCTGAAGAGCGCCACCGGCAGCGAGCGGCCCACGACCTCGCAGGTCAAGGCAGCTGCCGAAGTTGCCCAGGCCATCGACCTGCACGCCACCGTCATGCACCCGGACACCGGAGCCGAGGTGCCGTATGCGGCCCTGACCGGCGAGCAGCGCGCGGCCACGCTGGCCGAAAACGTCAGCACCGGCACGCACGAACGCATGCAGCGCCAGCAGATGCACATCCAGGAGAAAGTGCTGGAAGCCAACCAGACGGGGCGCGGCGGCTGGCAGGACTGGTTCATGGACAAGCCCTTGCAGCTTCCGGAACACCAGGAACTGCAGCTGATCGCTCGCCAGGATCCGAGCGGCAACACCAAAGCCTTCGTGCGGATCGTCGATACGAAGACTGGGCACGCTATGGCCTGCGGCGAGACAGCGAATTACTTGAAAGCGGCTGTGCTGGAGTTCATCAAGGAACACGGCAAGTGACGGGCCGCGCTACAGTCCTGCGCAACATCGCGTTGGGCCTTGATCCGGACGCCGCACGTGAGCTGATGGAAGCGGCCGCGCTGATCGAAGGACAGGAGAAGGTCATGGACGACGTGACAGCCCTCTGGGTTGATATCGGTCACCCCATGCTTTTGACGGCTGCCCAGGAACTGAGAGAGGCCCGCGCTGTCCTGGCGCAGGCCCAGTCGTGACCTGCCGCCACTGCGGGAAGGCCAGCCCGCGTGTCGGGGTGTGCGGTTGCCCGGCGGCGGTAAATGCTAGGCGAGAGCGCCGACTTGAGATCGACCTCGGCAAGCTCCCGCCTGCAGAAGCACGCCAGCTGATCATGGTGGATCAAGGCGGCCGTCTCAGCAGACTCGGGCTGGACGCCCTGAAAGGCAGGACCAGATGAACGGTCTACCTTCTCTTCTTCAGGGCTTTCAGACGGTGCCTGAGATCATCGACAAAGCGGTCCCAGGCGTCAACAACGTTGAGCCAGGTTTCACGGATTGGGCTCTTACGTGTCATGCCCTCACCGTACGCTTATTTCGTCAACATGTAGGTATGGCGTGACCAGTTCAGTCTCCGAACGGTGGCGTTCCCGCTGGCCGACCCAGGACGCGGCCCGTCGCTACCTCGGCACGATTCACGATCACGGCAGGCGGCAGGAGATGGCGGACTTCCTGGGCGTGGAGCTCAATACAAGGCCACTCTTACAGCCCATGCCAGCGCAGGAAAAACAGGCAGAGTGGACTACCGCACCGCTTTTGCAGCCGTCTCACGTCCACGGTGGGCTCTGCCTGACCCTGCCATACCCGCCCTCAGTGAATGCCTACTGGCGCAGCACGCTGGTCAGGATCAAGCCCAAGAATCCACACGATCCGCCCTACCGTGCCGCCGTGTTCGTCAGCACTGAGGGCAAGACGTACCGTCGCCGGGTACGCGAAATCATGGCCGCCAGCCCGGCCGCTGTGCCCGCAGGATCACGCCTGGCCGTGCACGTTCTAGTCAACCCGCCCGACCGGCGAGCCCGTGATCTCGACAACCTCGGCAAGGGCCTGCTGGATTCTCTGACCGCCGCTGGGGTCTGGGCCGATGACTGTCTGATCGATGTGCTGACCTTCCAGCGGGCCAGCGTGCTCAAAGGCGGGCAGGTGGCTGTGACCATCACTGCCCTCGACGCCACCTTGTTCGAGGTGAAGCTATGACGCGCGACTTTCAGATCAGCGAGACATTCCTGTGCGGTTAGTCCCCTGTGCATTGGTGTGGACGGGTTGCCACCATGCCCAATTTCTGCTGTGGCGCTTCAACGCCCAGGTATACAGCAGCCAAAGAGACGCGCCGAAGATGGCTAGGCCGCTCACGATGCCCAAGAGCAGATGGGCCAGCGCGACACCAATCAAACAGCCGATCAACACTCCGAGGAGGATCGGGAGCCACAGCCGCTTTCTGACGCTCTTGTCAGCGTGGGTCCGAGCATATTCCATCCGCTCTTGGTCACGGGGCGTCACTGGCGGCATGGTCCATATCTTATTGATGAAGCGTAAAGAAACCATATATCCCGTAGATCAAGGTGCTTCCCGATGAGCCTTGAGAAAAAGCCGATCTACCAGCGAGTTCGGCACGCTGCCCTCAACGCCACGCTGTTCGGGGGAGAAACGTGAAGATCAGCGACAAGCTCGAGAGCCGTCTCCACGCCAGAACACATCACTTAGAAATCAAGAACTCCTCGAACACCTCGCGGGACGTTGAGTTGTTGATCTCCTCGGAAGAGAAGCCCGCAGAGTGCATCAGGAACTCGTACAACCGCATGGCTTTCTCAATGGCATCCGGGCGCTCCATCCCTTTCAGCATCGACAGCTCGGCGCGTTGCATCGCGAGTTCCGTGGCCATCTGGCTGAAACCGGCTGGGGAAATGGATTCGGTGGACATAGCTGACCCTACTCTCTTCCTTTCCTCTGCACAGGTTGCC
>Ga0160427_10001124_pt1 | contig 16425 bp, 14 predicted proteins | sample SolpanmetagenomL_FD_108194 | JGI IMG/M metagenome (GOLD analysis project Ga0160427, IMG submission 108194) | Solar panel surface microbial communities from Lawrence Berkeley National Laboratory, California, USA - L | ecosystem: Engineered > Built environment > Solar panel > Unclassified ...
ACGTGGGCGGCGTCGGCGGTCAATGTCCCGAAGACACTGACCATGACCACCGCCGTCCAGTAGATCCAGGCCACGTACCGGGGCCTGCTCAGTTGCAGGGCCAGAGCCGCGACGAGACCCAAGCCGGAGAGCCCCACTGCTGGGAAGGGGCCGATGGTATGGGCCAGGAAATCGGAGGCGGTTTCTCCCATACCGGTGGTCAGGACCTTGATGATCCAGAAGACGGGCGTGACCTCAGGAACTTTGCTGAGCATGCGCGGAACAAGCTGTGCCGTCGGGATGTTCGGTCTGTGTCTCATCGTCTCCGCAGGGGTGAGAATGGAATTGAAAGGGGGGCGGTGCGGGGCCCTGACTGCTGTGGTCGTCTTTGTCAACGCAGCCGCGCGCTCGGTTGACCGGCCGAAGGTCGGACGGGTTCCTCCGCAGGGGAGATCAGCAGTGTCTCGTCGAACGCGGCGTGTTCAGGCCCTATCCTGGAGGACATCGGTAGCTCATTCGGAGAGCCGAAGATGGCTGCGCAGTCACGTTGCGGTCTTTCCAACCACCGGCACGGGCCGACCGCGTCAGGGCCGGATCCGGCCTCGAGCACGTTCAAGGCGGAGTGAACGGCGGCGAACAGGCGTGGGACGGGGGACATTCGATTTCACCGAAAGCAGATTGCTCCGTCATTTCGGCCTGGCAAGTTCAGCCAGAGTCACCAGCTGGTACCTGCCCGCGCGCGCATCATTGACGAAGTCACCCATGATCCTGATCGTGTCCGGTACGTTCTCGTGCAGCAGCACGATGCCGCCTGGACGCAGATGGTTGAGCAGGCTGTGCTCGACCACCGCCTGACCGATGTTGTTGAAGTCCCCGGGGTCGTCCGTCCACATGGCGGTGACCAGGCCCTCGCTCCGGGCGATGTCCAGGACCTTGCCGGAGAACCGCCCTCCAGGGGGACGGAAGAACCGGATGTCCTGACCGGTCAGTCCGGTCAGGAGCACGTCTGTGCTGGTCAACTCGTCGCGGATCGTTGCCGCTGTCAACGACGGCAGACGCACATGATGGTAGGTGTGGTTGGCGACCTCGTGCCCCTGGGCCACGATGTCCCGGACAAAATAGGGATAGGCCAGGGCATTTCGCCCCACGATGAAGAAGGTCGCTCTGGCCCCACTGCGTTTCAGGGCGTCCAAAATCAGGGGTTCATAGAGGGGATGCACCCCGTCGTCGAAGGTCAGGGCGATCTGCCGAATGCCCGGATCGCCCTGGTAGAAGACGCTGCCGTCGGTGCGCGACCCGCGCAGGCCGCTGAGCCTCTGTGCCCGCTGCTGAGCCAGCGCTTGCCGCGCGCTGCCGACGTAGGTCGGTCCGGTTTCCGGCCCTTCGTACGCTTCGGCCGGAGCAATCCTGATCGGCTGAGTCGCCCTGGCAAGCCAGGCCCGGTCGTATCCGCTGAGGGTCCGCACGGTCAGTCCGGCAAACTCTGTCTGACGGGTGGCAGGAACGGACGCAGTCATGATCGGCGGCGGCCCGCCAAAACCGGCGTAGCTACCAGCTCCGTAGACACTGACGTCAACCTCCGAAAGCGTGGAGCGCGCCAGCCAGGTCGCCGCGACCGCCCTCTGCGCGGTCAGCAGGGCCGCGGCGTCCCGTGAATCACCAGTCGGCAACGTTATGAGCACATGGGCCACTTCGATGAACCCGTTCGAAAGGTACTCGATCTTCCTGACCCCAGGGATGGGCGCCTTCAGCGTCAGGGTGGGCAAGGCCTGCCCCGCCCGGTACCCGGGCGCGGTGGGTTGCACTGATCCCGGAAGCCCTTGAACGACCCGGGGAAGGGGCGCGGGTTGCGCCAGACTGGTCAGCATCGACGCGAACAGCGCCAGGGCAACGGCCGTTCTCTGGAGTCGGAAGGTGGACATGCCAGAACCTTAACGGACGGATGTAAATTTTCAGCACACCGTGACTATGCCGGGATTTTACTCTTGAGCAGTGGCGTGAAGGCGCGTTACCCAGCAAGGTGCAGAGCGCCGCTCAGCTTCCTGGACACACTGCCGGGGTGCCGGACCACCCGGTCACGAAGCACCGGGATTGAGCACATTGGCGTCCCTCCCCTCAATCCCGGACGTTTCTGGCCTGGAGCGCAAACACGACCAGGGTGAGCAACTCCATCTGATTCTTGCGGTAAGCCGGAAAGTGGGCTGCGAAGCAACGACCCAATTGAGTGGGCGCGATGGAAGACGCGTTCTGTCCTCGCGTGCTAGACAGAATTTTTCAAACCTATTGACAAACTGTCCGTATGTCATAAATGTGGGGAGGAGAGCATGTCGCCCTCAAGCTATCTGCGCCTTGCGCCTGTACCCGAATTGCGCATGCTCGTCCTCAATGGCACACCACGACCCTTCGCTTGATACCAGGCTGCTCCAGGGCCCGATCCAGAACAGACCTGCGCGGGTGGTGAACCGCCGAAGATCTCCTGGAGGGCATCATGATCATTCTTGGAGTTGATCCCCACCCGTCGACCCATACTGCCGTTGCACTCGATTCTCGTGGCGTCGTTCTCGACGCCCTCACTGTCCAGAACGACGCCGACGGCCCGAACCAATTGTGTATCTGGTCGGCTCGGTTTGAAGGGCATTGCTGGGCGACTGAAGGTGCAGGAAATCGTTACGTCGCTCCGCTGCTGGCGTTGGTGCTCGCTCAAGACGCGCCGGTCGTTCACAGCCACCCCAGCCTGACCAGTCAGTGCCGTGCGCAGCGGGGCAAGAAGAACGACCTGGTCGATGCTGAGAACGTCGCCCGCGTGTTGCTGGCCAATCCCCACCTTCCACCGTACCGTCCGTGTCATCAGCGCTCTCGGCTGCAGGAGTTGTCCCGCACGCGGGACAAGCTCGCCAAACAGCGGAAGGGCGACCAGATGATGCTCGACGTCTTCCCAGAGGTGACGATGAGCGCACTCAATACGGCCTGAAGAGCCGTATTGAGTGCGCTGGAAGCAGCGTTGAAGGAACTGGAGCATGCCATGGCGACGCTGGCTGCTGAAGTTGCCCCCGCCCTGTTGACATTACGGGAAATCGGCCCGGTGCTGGCCGGTACCGTTCTTGCTGCGGTCGGTGACATCAAGCGGTTTAAGAACGCCCATCACTTCGCCAGTCATTGCGGTGCTGCCCCGGTCGAACGGGGGAGTGGAAAGAACACGCGTTGGTGCGTGAATGTGAGCAGCAATCGGCGACTCAATAGGGTGCTTCACCTGATCGCACACACCCGACGGCGCTGTTCACAGCGCACCAAAACATTTGTAGCAAAGCAAAGAAGGAGCAAGAGGGGAACACAAAACGAGCGGCCCTCCGGGCGCTCAAGACGTACTTGACTCGGGAGTTGTTCCGAACGTTACAGGCCAGCCATGGTGGCCGCCACTTTCCAGCCCCCTTTTAGGATCTTTTTGTGAGCTGACTTGACATACCAGATTTAGATATTGAGGTCGCGCTGGCTCAGGGAGAAATGATGGTAGAGCCAGAGAGCGTACTTGATGATGCTGAGCGGAAAACGGTGGCGATAGGGGTTGCGGTCAGTCACGGACGATCAGCCTGTCGCGCTCAAGTTGCCAGAACCGGTGGCGACAAGGCGGGACGTCGGTCACGGCGAGTCAGACGATGGTGAGCTGGTCAAGGCAACACCTCCGTCACCGATAGCAGCTTACGGCCAGAACCTGCACTCTTGATACCGGCATAGATTGAGGTTGCCTCAACTGGCAGCGACCAGAACTCGCCAACCCTTGAAAAGTGTCGAGATCAGGAGGTCGCTCTCATCATCCAGATTCCCACCGACCTGAACTTCTGCCGGTATCAATAGTTGCTGGCGGTCCAGTTGATGAGTGGCGAGATCATCACCGAGAATCAGCTTTCACCCAGGCCCAGGCCAGAACTCCCAGGAACCGCTACTGACGCTGGGAAATTCAGCAGGAAGGTTGTGCCCTGTGGACCGGTTTCCTGAATCAAGAGCTCAGCGTCCAGTTGTTCCGCGATCCAGCGGGCGATTGCCAGCCCCAGGCCAGCCCCGCCAGTGGCCCGCTGACGGGCAGGATCGGCCCGGAAGAAGCGGTCAAATATAAACGGGAGGGCACTCTCAGGAATACCTCCGCCCTGATCGCGCACACTCAGCCGAACGCCCTCAGCATCCTGGTGCAGACTGACCTGCACGGCCGTCCCGGGTGGACTGTACTTCTGCGCATTGTCCAGCAGGATCAGGAGCAGCTGCTTCAGGCGGTCCCGGTCTCCGGACACGATGAGGGGTTGGTCGGCCGCCTCGAGCGTGATCAGGTGGCGGTTCGCCAATTTTCGGGCATCGCGGATGGCCTCCTGGGTAATTTCTGTGAGTGATTGAGGGCTCAGGCGCAGCGTCTCTCCAGCATCACTTTGAGCCAGCAGCAGCAGATCTTCGACCAGGCGTGACAGGCGCAGCGTTTCGGTCTCGATTTCACCGAGCATCTCGTCGCGCTCTGCTGCGTCTAGAGACGGATGCCTCCGCAGCAGGGCCACGTTGCCCATCATGACCGTCAAGGGTGCCCGCAGTTCGTGGGACGCGTCGCCGACAAACCGTTCCTGCGATTGCCAAGCGGCCTGTAAGCGGCCCAGCATCTCGTTGAAGGTCATGGGCAGTCGACCCACCTCGTCGCCGTCGTGTCCGGTCGGTACCCGCTGGGCGAGGTCCTCGCTACGGGCAATACTGCGCGCCGCTCGAATCACCCGTTCCACCGGGCGCAGCGCCCTGCCAGCCAGCCACCAGCCACTGACCAGCACCGCGATCACCGAGAACAGACTTACGTTCAGCAGAATGCGGGCCAGATGCAGAGACGAAGCGTCCAGACGACTCAGGGGCGTCAACGCCTCGACGTACCCGACGGTCGCGCCCGCCCTTTGAATCTCGACCACGTAGCGCCGCCAGCGCTGGCCGTTCACCGATAGGGTGCCGTAGGCCCGGAGATTATCCTGGGAGGCCACCGGGAGCGGCAGGGTGAAGGGTAATACCTCCTGGTAGGCCGGCGGGGCCGGAGAGGCCAGCGGGTCACGCGGTCGCGTCTCCGGCAGGCCCGGGTCGGTCGGGGAGCGGTCCAGCAGCACACCGGACGCCGTGTAACTGCGCAGTACCATCACGATGCCATCCTTGCCCGGTCCCGCCGTGTCGGCCTCCAGCGCATACGATCGACCGGACCTGCGAATTCCCGTCTCGACCAGGCGTGCACTCGTCACCAGCACCCGGTCCAGCGTGAGGTACTGTTCGCGAACCGACGCCACATAGCCCACCAGACCGACGGCGGTGAGGGCCAGCGTCAGCAAAGTGCCGTACCACAGGGTCAGACGCAGCCGGAGGGTCATGGGCCGATCGAGCGCAGAACATAGCCAGCACCGCGAATCGTCTGCAGCACACGCGCCTCCCCTGCTGTTTCCAGTTTCTGCCGCAGCAGCTTGACATACGTCTCGACGATGTTCGAGTCTCCTAGATAGCCGACGCCCCAGGCACAGTCCAACAGCACCGATTTGGAGAGCACCCGCCCTGGATGCTCCATGAACACCTGAAGAATTTTGAATTCCTGAGCGGTCAAGGTCACCTCTCGCCCCGCACGGCGAACCTGATGCGTCGCAATATCCAGCGTCAGGTCTTCAAAATTCAAGGCTGCGGGCTCGTCCTGTCGCCGCAGATGGGCTCGCACACGGGCAGCCAGCACATCGAAACTGAACGGTTTGAGCACGTAGTCGTCGGCGCCGCTCTCGAAGCCCGCAATCTGATGCTCCGGCCGGCTCCTCGCCGTGAGCAGCAGCACCGGGCCCGCGTAGGGTTCGGCGCGCGCACGCCGAAGCACTTCTAGGCCATCCATGCCGGGCAGCATCACGTCCAGGATGATCAGGTCGGGCGTCTGGTCCCTCAGCATTGTCAGGCCTTGCTCACCGTCCGTTGCCGACTGCACCTCATAGCCTTCGTAGCTTAGGCCCCGCGCGAGCACCCGGCTCACGCCCGGATCGTCTTCAATCAACAGGATTCTGAAGGACATCTCCGGCAGTGTAGTGGACCCTGCTGTGAATGATGTCCATGGTATAACTCGCGTTGTCCGGCTCCAGCTGAGGTTCAGCTTTCACCACTAAGGTGGGCGGTATGAACACACTGACACTCTCGGCACAGTCCGTTCAGCCCTGCCGGTCCAGTGAACTTGAGGGGGTGCCGGTAATTCACCGGGGCCGAACGGTGGCCCGTGTGCTCGGCCTAGTGTACGATCACGCCGAGCAGTGTGTGCGTGGCTTTTCGGTGCAGGTATTGCGAACGTCTCAGCTGAGAACCCTGTGGTGGTATGGTGTGCAGGCCCTCAACCCGGGACGCCTCCTCCTGAACCATCAGGTCGATCTGGATGTTCTGTGTCACCCTTCAGGCCAGTGGCGGCGGGTACCGTCTCCCACGGTTCGCATAGCCAGCGTCCGCGGGAAGGTATTTATCCACGACACCTGGGTGGATCTTCAGGCCGGAAGAATCGTGGCCCACGAGTTGAGTCTTCTATCCGGACAGGACAGCGCCGCCGCCACGACGCGCGTCGCTGTCGAACTGCTGACCTGGAGAGCCGACCACTACACACTGGGCGCGTTTCCTCGGATGCCCACGATGCTGATCCCGTACCCTGTGATAGACGAATTGTCCGGAGAATCGTTGAGCGCGGCAGGGGTGGGCTGAAGTTCAGCCCACCCCTGCCCTCAGTCTGCAATGATGCCCGTTAAGGCCAATGCCAGTAAGTTAAGGGGTTCGTGCTGACCGGTAAGGGTGTCAAGATGAAGGATGAACCTTGGCACCGCACTGCTGACCACGGCCCGCGATCAGCCACTCGATCACCTCAATACATTCGCCACGAACCTCGACGCTGCGTTGGTGACGCAAGCCCTCGAAGCGACGGGCACCGCTTCGGTTCGTCGCCGGACCTTCCCGCAGAACGCGTGGTGTGGCTGATGCTTGGCATGGCCCTCCTGCGTGACCGGTCTATTCAGGCCGTATGCGACCATCTGCAGCTGGTTCTTCCTGATCATATCGGCAAGACGACCATCTGTTCGGCGGGCCTGGTACAGGCCCGCGACCGACTGGGGATCGCCCCACTCAACCACCTGTTCGATGCCCTTGTGACATGGCATGGACGTGAGCAAGTTGACGCCCATCGTTGGCGCGGTCTGGCAGTCCTGGGCATTGATGGCACGACGATCCGGGTACCGGATCGTGACGAGAATCGCGCGCACTTCACTCTACCCCCTTGTGGCGCACACCGTGAGCGTGCGTATCCGCAAGCAAGGGTCGTCGGTCTGATGGCGCCCTTGGTCGCATTTCCTGTTGGATCTGAACGTCGGTGCGTACATGGAGAGCGAGGAATCGCTCTCCAGCGGCTTCGATGAACAGCTTCCCGACCACTGCGTGCTGATGGTCGATCGGGGGCTCATAGACGACCGGCGGTTTGACCGCCATCAGCAGCGGGGTGAAGAGCGGCGCTGGCTCGTACGAGCCAAAAGCAACCTGGTGTGGACGGTGTTGGAGATTCTGGGGCTGAATGAGGTGATTGCTGAAGTGCCCTTCCGCAGACCTGCGCGCAGGTCTGACCCCACGCTGCCCAGCAGTCTGCGAATCCGTGTCATCTGCGATCAGCTCCCGGGCTTCGAGCCACAGTGGCTGCTGACGTCGATGCTGGACGCCGAGCGCTCCCCGGCGGCTGAACTCACCTTGCTCTACCACCAGCGCTGGGAACTCGAAACCGGAGTTGACGAGCTTCATACGCATACCCTGGAACGGTTGGAGGCGTTGCGCTCTCAGGCGCCGGACCGAATTCGGCAAGAACTGTTCGCGTTGGCCGTGGTGGACAACCTGGTGCGTCTCGAAATGGCCCGGGTGGCTGATCAACTGGAGATCAGTCCGGTACGAATTTCGTACCGGATCAGCAGCAGGCTGATCCGGACAGTGTGGCTCAGTGCGTGGGTGGTGGCTGCGGGTCGTCTGCCGCAGTCTCTGGAGCAGCTGACAGGTGACATCGCGTTGCTCGTTCTTCCTGCAAGAAGACCTCGCTCATACCCTCGAGCCGTCAACATCAAGATGACCCGTTCTCCAAGGAAAGTGCGTGCCAGTGACCCTCTACCGGGCAGTCGTCACCGTTGCATATCCCCGATCACGGGCGTACAACAATCGGGAACGACGGGTCACGCTGACCAATCACGGGAGGGCAGTATGATAAACGAAACTCAGAACAACTCTGATCTCCAGTCTGTCCTGGCCTTGGCCGGACCGCTGCTGCCGAACACGCTGGTCTACCTGACGGGCAGCCATATGTTCGGCCTGCAGACGCCCGAGTCGGACGAGGACTACACTGCCATCTACTTCGACCCTGAGGATGACCGGCGGGTGTTTCGCAGGCACCCAGTGCTGCACTCGGACATCAATGATCAGAAGCTCTACAGCCTCCGGAAATGGGCGGAGTTGCTTGCGAAGGGCAACCCGAATATCTGCGAGATGGTCAATCTGGCGCACATGCCCCTGGGCGAGGACGACGGTACTCGCTTTCTGACCCGGAACCGTTTCTCGATCCGCCGTCTGTTCATGGTGGTGTACCCGCTGGTCGCCACCCAGGCCCTGGCAGCCGCATATGTGGGCCACCTACAGGGTTTGATGAAGGAGCTTGCGGTCGGCAAGTATGACGCTCGTCGAACCGCCCACGGGTATCGGGTAGCCTACAGCGCGCGGCACCTGTTCGAGACCGGCATACTGCCGGACTTCCGAGACCTGCACGAAGCCCGCGAAGTGGTTCTCTCAATCAAACAGAGAAAGACTACCGCCGTCTGGGCGACGGCAGAGTTAAAGATGCTGGTCGCCTCGCTCGGCCCGGTCTATGCCAGGGTCAAGGCCGATCTCCCAGCTACTGAGCCGCTCCGGGAAGCCATCAATCAATTCTTCGTCGAGGTGCACCGATGAAACGAATCTTCTTGTCACCGCTGGTTCTGCTGCTCGTCCTCTCTCCTGCCCTGGGGGCACGCCGCAGCGGTGGGAGCTTCGGTGGCCGCAGCATGAATCGCCCGAGCGTCACGCGCAGCTACTCCCGGCCGTACAGCGCCCCGAGGCCGCGCGTCACCGACCAGCGCAGCACGCCCCGCGTCTCTCTCACGCCCAGGTACCAGGTGCCGGCCAGAACGGTCATCGTGCACCACACCAGCTCCAGCAGGGCATTTCCCTATTTCTTCGCGGGCTCTTACTGGCTGCACCCACAGGCCTGGTGCCCGGCAGGCACGGTCTTCGTCGTACACCCAGCCTGTGTCGGTGGCGGTCAGCCAGCGCCGCAGCTGGAGCTGGCTGGGCTGGCTGCTGGTCATCCTGGTACGCGTGATCCTCGGGGGCATCCTGTACAGCAGGCGAAGGCTTGACCAGTGAGACTCGTTTGCATCAGCGACACACATGGTCAGCACGCCGGGCTGACCCTACCGGAGGGAGACGTGCTGATCCACGCGGGCGACCTGACTGGCAAGGGCACGGCCACCGAGGTACAGAACGCCCTCAAATGGTTCAGCCAGGTCGGTACCTTCCAGCATCGCGTGCTCATCGCCGGGAACCACGACTTTCTCTTCGAACGGGAATCTCAGTACGCCCTCTCCCTTATTCCTCCGAATGTCACGTACCTGGAGAACAGCGGCGTGGTGATCGAGGGCGTCAGATTCTGGGGCAGCCCGATCACTCCGTACTTCCACGACTGGGCGTTTAATCGCTACGCCAGTGCCATCGGGAAGTATTGGCAGGCCATTCCAGGCGACACGGACGTGCTGATCACGCACGGCCCTCCGTTGGGCGTGCTCGACCGAGTGGAGGGCCGTGAGCAGGTCGGCTGTCCTCAGCTGCTCGCGGAGATCGTGAACCGCATTCGACCTCAGGTGCATGTATTCGGGCACATCCACGAGGGGTACGGAGTGGCGACACTGCAGAACCTGTCGACCGTCTTCGGCAATGCCTCGGTCTGCGACCGGCAGTACCGGCCAACGAATGCTCCCTGGGTGATGGCCGTACAGGCTCGAACATGACGGCCTGGGGTATCAGCTTCACCCCGTCGATGCAAGAAGCCATCGAGCAGGGCCGGAAGACCGTGATGCGTCGGGTAGTGCGCCAGCAGCCGGACGAGGTGAAAGACGGTGAGCTCTGGTGGGGTGAGGTGTCGCGCACCGTGGCCGCGCAATGCCCCTACACCGGCCCGGAGCTGTGCGTGAAGGAGCGGCTGATTAGTCAGGGTGGGCTAGTAGCGTACCGCACCGACGGCGCGCTGGCCTTCCGTGATGGGAACCCGGTGGAGTGGCCCTGGCGGAACGCGACGTTGCCGGCCCGATTCATGCCGAGGTGGGCGACCCGGACGCGGCTGGTCGAAGTGAAGACCAGCATCGAGCAGCTCGGCGACATCTCCGAAGCCGACGCGTGGGCCGAGGGAGTGAGGGCGGGCAGGCACAGCTGCCGGCACGAGCACGAAGGCCGCGAGCTGTACCGGTCGCTCTGGGAAAACATCCATGGGCCAGGAAGTTGGGTACCGTCCCTCTGGGTCTGGCGGATCGAATTCAAGGTCGAAACGACGAGTGGTAGCCGGGGCTGAGTTGGCGAGGATAAGTTCAGTGCTCCGAAGGCGGGGTCTGGAGCTTGTCGTACCGAGTCAAGCCAGCAGCATCCATCATGGCCACCAACGGCACCGCTTCGCTGATTCGAATGGTCGGCATGGCCCGCCGCAGCGCCAGATCTGCCAGAAGAACCAGCGCAGGGGTCACGGCCGGCATGAGGCTGGGGAGGTCAATAGCCTTTCGAGGTTTCCTCTCCCTTCTTGGACGAAGGCTGGGCGGCGCGAATGACCGTGACGGGTTGTGTTGCCTTGACAGCAATGCCAGTAAATTAAGACGGCAGCGCACGAACCGGAGGATACCGTCGGGGTGGGGGATAATCCGGCCTCGAGGTTGACCGGATTCACTGGGGCCGGAGATGCAGGTATGGGCGTTCAACGCCTGAAAATGTGCCGTGTGGTCAAGAGCGTGTCTTGCCATTGGCTTTGATCGGGCCATTGCCGCGCTCAGTCACCTGACCCGAGTCTCACCGCCTTGACGTTTGCAAGAACTGTAATGAATAGAGTGTTTGTTGGGATGTTCGACCCTTGATGGTCGTCGCCAGGGCCAGAGACGTTCTACACTGGCGACATGACGTGGTGGATGTTAAGCGGAGTGACCGTGTGAAGTCGCGCCGCTCAGTGGTCCTTGAGTTCTTGCTGGCTCTGGCCCTGGCAGGTCTCGCCCTGCTTGTCCGGGAGTCGCTCAATCCGGTCCTCCATACCCGGGCCCCGTATCTGTTCTCCTTTATCCCCCTGGTACTCACTGCCGTCACGTTCGGCTTCGGCCCGGCATTGCTGGTGACGGCCGTGAATGTCGTCTGGGTCGGCGTGGCCTATTACCATTTTCCACAAGCTGTCCACCTGGAGGACCTGGTGGCCCTGTGTTTGTTCGCCTTTGTCGGTTCCACCATCGCCTGGCTTGGTGAAGCCCAGAAGCGAGCCCGGAACGTCATCAAGGAGCATGCAGATCAGCTCGAAGTGCGGGTCGCCCTTCGTACTTCAGAGCTTACCCTGAGTCAGCAGCGTGGAGAGGTGCTGATGGCGCTGACGACCATGTTGGCGGACCTCGGTCGCCCGGAAGCGGTGGCCGAACTCGCCGCAGATCGTCTGCTCTATGCGCTCGGGGGTGAGGCCGCCGTCATCGCTGAACGCAGTGAAACCGGCTGGCGCTCGGTCGGGACACAAACAGCCGCCTGGACCAGACTGGAGGAACGACTGCAGGAGTCGCCGAATTTCAAGGAGATGTTGAGTTCCAGCCTGGCACAAGGAATACCGCAGAGCCTGACTGTTCAGGCGCCAAGCCAGATGCCCGTTGCGTTGACGCTGTCGCCGATTCCCGGACCACTTGGCCGAAGCCGTGGGGCGCTGATTCTGGCGCGTGAGGCCACGCTCGTGTGGACGTCCGAGGAGCAGTTGTTCCTGACGCGCGCTGCAGGCAATATCGGGCTCGCCCTGGACCGGGCCCAGGCGAGTGTGGCACTTCAGGAACGCAGTCAGGACCTCGAGGACCTGAACCTGCAACTCGAAGGCTTCGCCTCTTCCATCTCACACGACCTCGGTGCCCCGGTGCGGCATGTGCTCGGATTCGCAGCGATGATCGAACGCCGCGACCAGCTCGATACGACGGATGCTCAACACCTGGGTCGAATCACGAGCGCCGCCAACCGAATGGGCCAGATGATCAACGGTCTGCTGAGCTTTTCGCGCGCTTCACGTCAGCATCTGCGAGTACAGCAGGTCGACCTTTCTCGGCTCGTTCCGGAAGTCTGGGCGCAGTTTCAACCGGATCTTCAAGACCGGACCGTTGAGTTTCATCTGGGGGAGCTTCCGACCGTCCCGGGAGACGCAGTTGCCCTTCGGTCCGTGTTTGAGAACCTGCTGAGCAACGCCGTGAAATACAGCCGCCATCGGAGCCCAGCACGCATCAGCGTGGAAGCTGCCTTTGAAGCAGATGGCTGGGTCATCTGTGTCCAGGACAACGGGGCAGGCTTTAACCCGAAGTACAGCCACCGACTGTTCGAGATGTTCCAGCGCCTTCACCGTGAAGATGAGTTCGAGGGCACCGGAATCGGCCTGGCCACCGTCGCGAGGCTGGTGCAGCGCCATGGTGGCCGGGTTTGGGCCGAAGGGGATACGGACGCAGGCGCGACCTTGTACGTTTATCTTCCCGGGCGTGGAGCGGCCAGGTCGGCCGACCTGGCCGCTCCACGCCCGACGGCGCTGCGCGGCGAACGCTGACTTCTTGCTGATGTCGATTCCGCATCAAGGGAGTCGTGCTCCTGTGTCGAATGATTTCGACAGGATAGGAAGACTTTATGTTGTGCAGCGCTCTCAGGCCAGTCGCGCCAGAAGGACGCTTGCTGATCAAAAGAGTCATAATCGTCCGATGACCCGTTCTAAAGCCTGCAGGGATCATGCCTTCCCTTTAAAATTGGACCGTACTGGCCTGATGCGCGGTGTTGCGTTCATTGGCTTGACGATGGTGGGCGTGTCCTTCGTCGGCCTGTCGTTTCACCTGCCGAAGCCGGTCCGTAGACTGATCTCTATCCCGCGCGGCCGCATTCTCAGCGCAGACAGCGCAGTGCTGGCCGGCAATGGTGCATCTGGCAGAACGTATCCTGAGGGACGTCTGGCTGGACCCCTGCTCGGATTTATGGGCAAGGACGGTGGTCTCGAAGGGCTCGAGGCCAGCCAGAACGTCCTGCTCGCGCGCGGCGAAGACCTTCATCTGACCCTAGACACCCGCATCCAGGCGATGGCCGAAGGTCAGCTCCAAGCGGCTCTTCGAGCCCATCAGGCCCAGTCGGGGAGTGCTGTAGTGCTCGACACCGCCACCGGCCGGGTCCTGGCGCTTGCCAGCGCGCCGGCCGAGAACCCGAACGCCACGTCTGGCACCTCGCCCGTCACCTGGCGCGACCGTGCCGCGGTGAATACCTTCGAACCCGGCAGCGAAATGAAAGCCCTGACCGTCGCCGCCCTGATCGACCGGGACTTGACCACCCCAGATACCGTTCTCTACACGCCTATGCAGCGAACGCTGCCCGGCGCGACCATTCACGACGCGGTGCCGCACCCCGTTCACCTGACGACGGCGGGTGTTCTGCGGTACTCCAGCAATGTGGGTATTTCACGTCTGGTACAACGACTGGGAGCCCAGGGTCTTCACGACGCCCTGAAGTCGTTCGGCATCGGACAGGGGGTCAGGGGGCTCGGAGTTCCGGCCGCCGCCGGGCAGCTCAACAACTGGCGCCCGTGGGGACTGTTGGACGCGGCAACCAACGGCTTTGGTCAGGGAGTGACCACCACCACGCTGGAGTTCGCCGCCGCTTTCAACACCATTGCCAACGATGGGGTATACGTTCCCCCCAGCCTGCTGGCAGGGCGGCAGGGAACACCTCGCCGGGTGATTGCGGTCAGCACGGCCCGGACGATGCAGCACATGCTCTACCGGGTTGTTCACGACGGCATTCCTGATGCTGCGCGACTTCCCGGATATCAGCTGGCAGGCAAAACAGGCACTGCTCAGGTGGTGATCGGCGGCCGGTACAGTCCAGACGTTTATGTCAGCACTTTCTCTGGCTTTTTCCCCGCCGGGCATCCACGTTTTACCATTTCGGTGATGGTCCGAGGGGCGAAGGTCAAGTACCAAGGGTCGGAACTGGCCGCGCCACTTGTCCGAAATATTGCCAGCGAACTTGCCAGCACTGAGGCGCTCGTTCCGTCAGCGCCTTCCTCATTTCTGGCGCGCCCTTTGCTGTTCGCACAATGACTGCGGGCGCCTCGAGTTGTCTGAAGGGTTGTGTTGCCTTAACTGCCGTGACGCGTGACCACATGTGGAACGCTGTGTTGTAGTTGTTTCTTCGAGTGGGGCGGTGACGCTCGTACGGAAATGATGGTGAAGATTGGTCATTCGGGCATGCACATTCAGGAACTCTTGAGGGCGTCTTCGCCGTTTAGAGGGTGTTTTGGATATCGAGAACGCTGTCCAATACGACGTGTTCACGAACTGGTGAGTCGACGGAGCAACAGGCGAGTCATGGCCATGTAACACCATGTCTCCGTCGTCACTCCAAGACGCTCAAAGTCTTTCGAAAGGCGCCCTATCCGTCCCAGCCAGGCAAATATCCGCTCGACCACCCAACGTCTAGGCAACCCATGGAACGCTGTAGCATCGAATTCCCCCGGCAGGGTTCGGGCAAGTGTATCGGCGTCTTGTGCGGTCGTGCTGAATGACTGGAATCATCTGGGGACAGCCATGGTCTCAGGCTCAGTACACGATTTTGTCTTTGGCATGATGCTGGGCAACAGCTCGACGAACGTCTCACTGGCTTTGGAACGCTTTCTGATTAACCTCAGGACTCAGCGACGTCAGGTGAAGGATTTCCTGGCGATGGGGCGACATTCTGGGAGGCCCCTTGCGGGCCACTGGTGGCGGCAGTTCGTACGGACATGGTACTTCACTCAACAGCAAGGCCATGATGGCCGTGGTCAGCATGCCGGGCAGATGCTGAGCGGAGCGCAGCCGGGAACAGCCGTGCGCCATCAGACCTTGCTGACGTTCATTCTGGCAGCCGCCTCAGCCCTGGGGAGCCTGACGGGAATCCTGGTGGTCTACCAGCACGTGTTCGACGCCCGTGACCGCCTTAGAGCCGAGCGTCTGTCGTTGCCCGGACAACGATAGAGAACATGGGAGCACAGGCCAACGTGTCGGAACGGGCCAGGCGACCTCTGCGGCGCAGTCAGGCCGGTCTGGGAACGCTGCTCACTTTGATCAGGGCCGGGTCAGGGGAAATTCAAGGTGGGCCAGGAGTCCTCCCGCTCCTCCTCTGGAAAGCTTGAGCGCGCCACCGTGCTGTTCAGCGACGGCGCTCACCAGGGCCAGTCCAAGCCCCGCGCCGCGCACTGCCTGCTGGCCCCGCCCGCGCTGAAACGGCTGCAGTACCCTGGTAATTTCGGTCTCGGACAATCCTGGGCCGTCGTCGGACACCGAGACGACGGCGCAGTGCGCGGAGTCCTGCGAACTGACCCAGACGTTCCCGCCTTTTTTTCCGTAGAGCAGCGCGTTGTGAATCAGGTTGGTCACCGCCAGTCTCAGGGCCACCGGATCGGCTTCGACCATGACGGACTGTGGGTCGAGGTGAAGCCGCACGCTCTGCGCTGCGGCCAGATCGAGCTGACTGGCGGCGGCCTCCGTCACGCTCTCGGCCAGATCGACTTGCTGCCAGATGGGAGCCGTGTTGGTGCGGGCCAGGGCCAGCAGGCTCTCGATGGAGTGCAGCATCTGGGCCCCGCTGTCGCGCACCGTTTGGATGGTTTTCACGTAGTGTTCCGGCTGGCGCGGGCGTTCCAGGCTCAGTTCGGCATTGGCTTGCAGGACGCTGAGCGGCGTCCTGAGTTCGTGGGCAGCGGCCAGGGCGAAGGTCTTCTCCCGTTCGATGGTGGCGGCCAGTCGTTCCAGCATGGCATTCACGGTCAGGGTCAGGCGGGCCAGTTCGTCCTGACCTGGAGCCGTCGGAACCCGCAGGTGATACTGCCCGGAGACCGCGATGGACTGGGCCAGCCGCGCCACGGCGTCCACCGGACGCAGCGCCCGGTCGGCCAGCGCGTACCCGGCGGCCAGACCGACCAGCAGGAAGAGGGGCAGGACGAGCAGCAGCAGCCGCCCCGACCGGGACACCGTACTGAGCGTTTCGGTCTGAGAGCGCGACGCCTGAACCCAGCCTCCTTCCGGCAGCTGCGCGGTGTAGATGCGCTCATTGCCCACGGTGACCAGTCCGCTCACCAGCGGCGCCCGTTTCCGGGGGACGCCAAGC
>Ga0160427_10001126_pt1 | contig 16411 bp, 14 predicted proteins | sample SolpanmetagenomL_FD_108194 | JGI IMG/M metagenome (GOLD analysis project Ga0160427, IMG submission 108194) | Solar panel surface microbial communities from Lawrence Berkeley National Laboratory, California, USA - L | ecosystem: Engineered > Built environment > Solar panel > Unclassified ...
GACCAAGATGGCGAAATGCATAAGTAGTCAAGATGTCCGGTCGTTCCACTTGTTGTTGCTGGCATAGGTCATAACGATAAGTTTCAACAAATATTAAAAGAATAGTCCAAAATGCCTTATCTAGTATACTCCCCTGCTATCGAAGTGAAGGAGAAGGATGAGCAGACTACCATCGACGCAATCATTGATGGCATGACCAAGCAATCAGAAACTGTCAAAAACCGAGATCACCATGCATTTCGCGCTTCACACGCTAAGTCAACAGCTTGCTTGACTGGATCTTTGCGCGTTCTCCCTGACCTGCCGAATGAATTGGCACAAGGCTTCTTTGCCAATCCTGGAACATATGATGTCGCCGTTAGATTTGCACAAGGGCCTGGAGAGATACTCAATGACAAAGTCAGCACACACCGAGGTATGGCACTCAAAATCTTTGATGTAAAAGGAGAGACTATTCCGGAACACGATTGCCCCGAGACAAACGCCCAAGATTGGGTCTTTGCCAGTGGATCTACATTTCCTTCAGGAACTGCAACTCAATTTGCCAGAGATGGCAAGATGTTACAATATGCAACGCCGGCTCCAGAAATCTTAAAGAGTGCAGTAGCGGCTGTCGCGAGAACAGCTGCAAATCTAACCGGCAGTGCTCTCGCCGACTTTTACGGTCATCCATTCTCCCATCCTCTATCTGAACCATACTACTCTCAAGCTCCAATGCGATACGGCGGTTATGTAGCAAAAATGGGCTTCTTCCCCGTCTCCGAAACCGTAGAAGACCTCAAACAAGTCCAGATTGATACTTCCAACGATCCCGACGCATTCCGAACAGCCATGGTACATCATTTCGACACTAAAGGCATCACCTTCGAAATTCGCGTACAACTATGGACAAACATGGATAAAATGCCAATAGAAGATGCCTCAGTTGAATGGCCTGAGAGTGAATCACCATTCAAACCGGTAGCAGTGATTACTATACCAGCGCAGCAAGCTCATAGTGCCGAGCGAGCCAAGTATTTTGACGATAATATGTCTTTTAGACCCGCGCACACACTTGCTGCACATAGACCAATTGGTGGTGTGATGAGAGCGAGATTGCAGGTGTATGATGCTTTGTCAAAATGGAGGCATGAGCAAAATATGGCACCACTGAAAGAGCCAAAATCAGTGACGGAAATTCCCGCTTGAAAGGCTCTCAATGGCATAATGATTTGCATGATTTAAGAGGGTATATAGAATGCAGCTTCTTCAAATAATGTTTTTTGGTTCATTCGGCGCTCAAGCCTTGTATCCGCACGTTGGTGGTATCTGTTCGAGCTTATACCTATAGCTAGTTCGAGTATGCAAATCTTCGGGTTACAATGATTTTCCTTGCTTAAAAATAGGAATTACACAATTTAGTATATATCAATGCTGTCGTTGGTTCACCATCGACGTAAACCCAAACCTTCCATAAACAATCTCTAGTGTTGCCAACAAATCCCTGAAACCCGTTCAATTGCCAAGCCGTCTTTTATCCGATTCCCCAGAATAATGAAAAGTAACACTACCGTGCTGCCGTATTATATTTTACGGCTAAATGTTGCAGAGCTTGGTAACATAACTCAAACCTAGAAAGTTCGTTTAACCTTATGAATTTTACGAACTCCAGGACGCATACGGCATGTCTAGTCGAACATATCCTTGCTTCACCTTCCAGAATAACAAAACGGATTGCCAAACGAAATGGGTTGGGACCGAGTCCATTGTTTTACAAAATTTATATGCATATTCCTTGAATCGTCCCATGCTAAACTTCACAATTTATACAATATAGGCAAGTAGATGTGCCTGTCATTCAACTAGCGTAATCCAATGTGATAATTGATACGAGCACATCGTGGATTGCTTGCGAAGGAATGTACGAAATATAGTGAGCCAAACTCTTGGTATTCTTGTTCACGTCAATATATAAGGTAGGCCATGCAATATTATACTCCCATATGTAAATTCTACCTCAAATCAGTGCATCACATCATTGTGTTCAACATTATAAAAATCCTCCGGAAAATATCAATTCTACGCATGAAGTTTACATCCATCCTCTTGGTTGCAGTTGCTTGTGGTAAGTTGAACATAAATTCGATCTCACATGGGGAAAATATTAGCATCAGCAAAAAGACTGACAAACATATTCCAGCAACCAACCCAATCACCGCACAAATATTCGACACAACAAACCCCCTCTGTGTCGATCCAGTCACAGAAACCACCAAAGCCAACGTCCTACCCTATAAAGACTGCTACAAAGCATGGCTTAATGCAAACTGGACACAACCACTCTCATACGATAAATGCGATCCTACAGCAGAGACGTGGAACGCGCACTACGGTTCATATGGAAAATGTCAATTATGGGCAACGTCGGCTTTTGGAAAGGCTGATTGTATGCATTTGCCAGTTGTTAAAGAAGCTGTTAGGCATATGATGTTCAACTGCTCGCGAAATGGATTGTTGGATGTTAATTCGTATGTTTGGTGGCCTGATAGAGAGAAGGGTGGTCAATATTTTTATGTGCAAAAGGCGTAGAGTTGTGGTCATGGAAGTTTTGTTGCACGATGATATAGGATCATATAATGTTAATGTTGATGAGATTTGTCTTGTGGTTCGAAATGATTTGGAGATTTTGTATCTAGTGTGAGTGAAGAATTATGTATAGAAAGACATTATCACTTATTTTTAACCCAATGTCTGTTCATTATCAGTGATAATATTCGAGTTGATAAAACACGACATGGTTTTGTATTCTGGCAACTACATAATCTACTGCTCAAACCAATTGTTTATCCATGCCACCATCCATTCTTGTTTGATTGCCTCTAGACTTCGAAGCTTCTGACTAGCGTCCATACTCTTCTTCAATTGAAAGTTGATATTTCCTGATGATGATCTCATCAAACCTTTATAAAATTCAAGTAATTTTACCCCTGGGTTCTTATATATAAATTTATCATCCAATCCCGATATTTTGTCATCATTCCGAGCCACACTATTTTTGAGCTTTTCCAACCATTCTTGATACGAGACTATATCTACAGCCGTTTTCTTGGGCTGAACACGTTCCAGCTTATTCTGCACGATAGGGACAAGATTTTTCCATGCAACTACATTGGGGTTGACAGCATGGTAAACACTCATCCCAGCATCGTTGAGTCCGAATACGAGCTCCACAAGAACAGCCGCTATCTGATCTGCTGGAACCCAATTGATATCACTCATTTCACTCTTTGAGCCATCCGGATTATGGGAGCCAAGCGAATCAGGTAGTGCGTTGAGAGACCGAGAACTGATAACGAGACTAGGAAACCATTCATTTCTGTTCCAATGACCCAAATTTTCTACAGGTCCTGCTACTTGTGCCACTCGAACGCTAGCGGATGTTAGGTTGAACTTCTGTGAAGCGTAATCCAATAAACGTTCAGCAATGTATTTGCTTTGACCATACCCCATGTTTGCAGGCACAGAGTCATCCTTAAGCACAATCTCAGGAACTGAGATATTGAGGCCATCACTCGATTTGTAGTTGAATGCAGAACTTATTGATGATGTGAATAGTAGAACGGGATCTAGGCTTGCTTTGGCGGTGAACGCTATGAGTCCTATCATAGACTCGAGGCTAGGTTGAAAAGATTGAAGTGATTTATTAAAGTCGACTGGCCACGCGTTATGGATGATGTGAGTTACAGTTTCGGATATTGTGTCATATGTAGGTTTTTCCAAGCCAAATGCAGGAGCTGCAAGATTTACAGTGAGAAATGTGACCCGTGATGACGGAAATTCAATTGGAAGACCACGCATTTTGTTACGAGTTGTTTGCAAACATGATGAATTTGATGCCCGGTTGAGACAGTAAATATGAGCCACTGAATGATCACTTAACAATTCTTGGAGAACGTAAGATCCTAATCTGCCTGTCGAGCCTGTCAAGAGTATAATCTTAGTCTGTTGCTTCCCATTCATGGAGATGGTAGTGTCTTTAGTGCTCATAGCTAGTCCATCTATAGCTTGTTCGAATTGTTTGCGAACGGCGGTGACCAGATTGCTGTCAGATTTAAGGTCTTGTTTGCTTCCGTTGTAAAGTTTGATGATAGCGATTGCGAGTAGTTCTACGGAGGGATTCCCGTAGATGGTGCTCGTACTCAAATTCTTACAGGAAAGTTGATGCTTTAATTCACGTTCAAGCTGTAAAACTTGCAACGAGTCCATACCAAGGGAAAAGAAGTCCTTTGTAGTATCCAAGTCGGCTATGTCTAGCAATTCCTCTACAGCAGTTTTCAAAACTTTATAGACCAATTCTTCATCAAGATTGACCGTCTTGCTTGGAGCATCGTTGCGATCCACTGTATAGAGACGCTCCAATTCCTCATCGTACAAGGAAGTGCTCATCTTCCGAATTACAGTTCCTTTTGTAGCTCGAATGAATGGCTTAGACCCTTTTGCGATGATGATCATTGGCTTTGAAACTTTTGCATGAGCAGGACATTTAGTATTTGCATTTTGAATAGTTGGCCAAATCTTTTCGATGACTGTTGATTGTCCTAGCGTTTCCAATAGTTCAGGATCTTTGAGTTCGATAAGAAGTGCGGCTTCGAAACGCTGGTTCCCTGTCACCAAAGCAGACCTGATATACGGGTGATCATTAACTTCCTCCTCAAACGATACCGGATTAGTCTTTTCTCCGGTAAGGAAGACGATGATATCGTCAATACGACCTGCATGTTTCCATAAGCCAGGTACCGTGGGATGCTGTCTAAACAAGTCTCTTGTCCCGAATTTGTTGAGATGTGGAAAGAGTGCAAAAACTGGTTGATGCTGCTCGTATTGTGCCTTTTTAACAACGACAAGCTCAAATAAACCGTCCAAACGATTCCGAAAATCTAGGTTCGCATCAGGATGAGGCATAATATAGTCCCAATTCTCGAGTCCCTTTTCTTCAACGGGAAGTATCAATGGGAAGCCCAAATTTTCACTGGTGCCCAAAACTTGATAAATTGGTAGTTGTGCGTTGACAATATCGCCTACTTTCGAGCTCACGGCTCCACCACTGAAGTAAATGAACTTTAATCTCGAAGCTGCCGCGGCAAGTAAAGAAGGGTTTTTTCCAAGCTCATCTATAATGACGGGTGGTACTACAGCGAACTCTACATCGACGTGTTGAAGCGCTTCGACAAATCCTTCGATCGTGCGTGGAGCTGCTGAGAGTGGATGCACAGCATACGTACCGAAAAAACTGTTGTGCATGGTCATCCAAGCGTGTGCAGCGATCTAGAAGCATATATTAGCATCGTTATTGAAAACTTGGTGTATGAGTGGTTTGGTTGTACGCGCAGAATTGTAGCGTTTGATTTCTTCACTTACATGAAATAATGGAAACGTTGAAAAGAATGGGCCTGGATGACGATTTATGTCTACAGATCGAAACCCTTCTAGTGGAGGTAAAACCCCTACTCTTATTGCACGAGAGACAAATTCGTTGCAATATATTAATGGTTTGGGTATGCCTGACATGGTATGAGCTTGAAAACTTCTAACGAGGAAATTCGTTGGGGATGGCATCACCTGTTGTGCCGGAAGTATGCATAACAAGGATCGGATCATCCTTTGCCTCTTCGTACGTTTTCACATAAGGATATTGAGAGATGCCCTCTAGCTCCAAAAGTTCTTGCAACAAGGGAATACATTGCTTCTGAAGAGAAACATCCTCTTCTATCATTGATATACATGGTATCTCGGGGGTCGTGCAAAGAAGTTTTTCACATTTCAAATGCGTGAAGAGAGCATGGTGTGCAGCTTGACTGTTTCTTGGTGACGAAAAGAATACCTATGTACTCTAATTAATATTGATACCAAACGCACGATTCCGCTTTCAAAAGGGAAAAAGGCCTACTTTATAACCAGTTTTGATACATGCAAGTAGTACAACCACGTAGCTGATATCAGCCGGCCCGATGTATGCCATGCATTCGAAATTAGAGCTTTTGCCCCACCTACGGTCGATAATGGTTGCAACATGATTGACCGCATTGGCGATATGACGATAATTTACCGTGCGAAATCCTTCGGCGTAAGTTGTGGTTGACACGGGCACTTTGGCGAAAATGTCTTGTGGCGTGTTCCTTGCTTTTTCATCATAGACTTGTGCTAATAATCGATCTGCAAAGTTTGGTGGGAATTGTGACATAGTTTTCGCTGACGAGAGCTGCACTCGTGCTTCGAATTTTGACTTTTTGTAGAATAAAGGCGATTTGATGAGGAAGTTGTCAGAAGTTTGATATCAAGTCGAGCGGACAATTAATAAGTATGGATTATACTATGGCCATAGACGCTATATATAAATGGATTTGAGCAAAAGTCCAATATGATGGACATGGCAAAAACAGAACCGTCGGCATTGATGGGTATAATGAGCCTGCAGTGCACGGACAAAGGTCTCGGACCTTTCATGGATTGGAGAAGTGGAAGCATCCGCAGGTCTATAATCTGGTTTCTTCGGCACCGGTTTCCCTTCCTTCTGTGCTTTTTTTGATAATCTTTCATATGCCAGATCCAAACGTTGTTCCATCGTCTGTCTCTTCTTTTCTGCCGTAGCGTCGTCGGTAATACGCACAGCGCTGTGTGATGAAATGTGGGCTCTCGGTGAGTCGTCTGTCACATCGTGGGGGAGTCTGGTTGATGTGTTGCTACTACCGAAGAGGGAAGATGATCTGTGGGATTCTCTTATCGTTTGACAATACCAACAGGCACATTCTGAGTAGGCTTCATGATATTTCCTCTCGTATCGTTTCGAAGTGAATTCAAAAGCTTTTGAAAGTTTACCTTCGTCGATTTTGTCGTCGTGATCAATGAATCGTCTAGTGTGTAATACAGAGTATTCGTAGTAAGAGGACGGTTGTGTTTGGTGAGTGTGCCAAGCAAGGTCAATGTCAAGAGTAGGAACTATTACTTTATCAATGTTTGATTTCATGATTTGGAAGAAACGGTGGTAGCGAGTGATGAGTCGATCGATGGTTGAGTGGACAGACACCGAATGATACCAGTCAATGTCGGCCATTTTCGAGATGAATGATCCTTGGCGGATTACAGCACCAACCAAGTTGAGGCCAAAAGGTGATGTATTACTCCAATAGTGGGCCATACAACGACGAATGGCGACTTTTTGCAAAGGAACGAGCACAGGGTGTATGAGATTTGTGGCCTGTCGCATAACCTTCTTGTCTTTCAACCCTTTTGCAATGATATCTGTCACATCAAGGAGTGTCGAATCGGGTAGCAATCCGAAAAATTCTTCATACAGAGCATGCATCAATTTGTTTGTAAAATCAATGTACTGTTGTTCTTGCTTGGGAGGGTCGAAAAGACCGCGAACAGAGAGAGTTGTTCCTGGCAGAGGCCGCCAGTCTTTTTTTAACGCCTCGAGGTCGTCAAGAAACTTGTCCTTTTCCATTATTTGGTGTGTTATTTTCCGTAAGCAGTTTGTGCATGTTGCATGAAAATTTGTATCTGCAAAACCTGTGTCTGCGGCATTTGTCCACTCTTTTGTGATACGAGTCGTGCATGTTGGACATATGATTGTCTTGTGTGGTTTCATATCGAGGTTTTCCGCTGGTATTTGGGTAAGTTCTTGGAAATCGGCCGTGCCAGCTGCATTCATTCTGTAATTGAAGGTAATGGGATCAATCATCATATTGACTGCAGCCCAAGGTATTCCCGCTGCCCAAAAGTCCATCTTGCCACTTCTCATGCAATCCTCCAAAAAATTCCGAGGATTTAATGTGTACGCGTGCCAGACCATCAAGACGTCTAGTGGTGGCATCGTGTTTTCGTTGAATTGTAATGCTCTTAGAGTGCTTCCAGTGAACTTGGTTCTCTCCTTGTACTTGGTGGATACACTGCATAAGGGAACGCTTGGCTCCAGACCAGTCGTCGCAGGTATACAATTCTGCCACCAAACAGTAAACCTTTCGACCGCTCTTGTAACATACACAGCCCATTTCTTCTCTTTGATCTTTGCTTGCCGGTCTTCAAAATCATCTGTAGTAGACTCTGGCATGCTGATACCAAAGAGACCATTAGTGTTTGAAATCTCCGTTCGGAGCTTGTGTATTGCCATGAGAAGCTTCAAATGCGTGAGGCACTGTGCATGTGAAGGGTTTTCAGTACTGATTCCATCGCTTTCTTGAACGAGACCTTCGATTGTCGGAGGAACAAAATCTGCATCAAAAGATGACTGATTGTTTTGCGCAGACATAACAGTATAAGCTGGAGGTTTTTCACTGCTGTCTGACAGGTTATTTTCTTCTGCGACGACACTCTCAACACTGGCAGGATTCGATGATGCGTGATCAGGATTGTCGCTGAGTTCTGTTACGGTACTAGCCGTTCTTATCTTTTCCTCCTCCACATTTGTATGGCTCGGTTTTCGTGATTTTCTGCGAGAGCTAAATAATCCCATGATTCTTATTCGTGACTCCAACTCCCGTCGAGATGGTCGTAGTAGATGAGGTTGTTATGGAGTTGCTGCTGTTCAATCGGAATGTGAATTGTGTTTGAGCAGGACCCCCGGCTTTAATACAATCAGGACCCTCAAGCTCCACCGAGTTGTTGCAAGGGCACCATGATCTGTATTCAAGTTTATCTTCACTGCGAGCGCACAATCATGCATGACTCAAGCGCGAAGTTTGTACGGCTGTTTGAATTCTGTCGATAGACATCATCCGTTCAAACAATGGAGGAAAAATCTAAAGTGCTGACCAATCTGTCGAGTCTTCTGTGAAGAGGTCCCAGCACAATCAGAAGATGGACTTTGGGAGGATGCCACTGTTTTCATGTTTCCGGTCTTTCACAAGAAGTTGCCAATGAGAGTTAGAGATATGGGCACGATCTAGGAGGAGCCTAGCAGTGCCTCAGGGCAGCGGAAGCCTTTTGAGTGAGTGAGTGACTGACTGACTGACTGAACCGGAGCTGATATCCATGGGAGGCCTAAATAGTAGTGTCTATAATAGTGTGCTCTGTGTAAAGTATCGTCTAAAGTTGATGGGAATGGGCATCTTGAGGCTAGCAGCAAAGTGTTAGGCATCCCACTAATTCTGCCGAGAAGGCAAGGCAGATTAATTTTAGAGTATGACGATAACAACAACAACAACAACAACAACAACAACAAAAATAATAAGTATACATAATTCGTATATCCAACGCGCTTCTTCTATTTCTACAGTCATGCATGCCCCGGCTTTTTGACTTTGCTTTCATTTTAAACATAGTTCTATTGCGACTGATCGGTTCAAATTCGAATGCATTTGCAAATATCTGACTCGATTTCATAGATTAGCATCAAAATCTGAATTATCGAAATTAAAAAAGTTGTTCCACCATACGCTAGCCATCTTTACTAACACTATCATAAGTGATACTGTCGTCACCACCCTTTTCTATCGTCGATTTTCCCTGATCTGTTTTGAAGTTCCTTGAATTTGTTAAGTGCCTGCATCTGATATCGTTCTAAGTACGTCAATGCTGTAAAATGGGTTGATTTTTGTTCTTCACATGGTGGTAACCAGCAGCAAAAAATCTGCTGAGCACGCGGGTCGGCAGAATTTTGTTGTTGCCTTTACTGTCGTTACCTGTTTTAATTATTAATCGTTCTTTGACTTCATCAGGAGGCAACGATGTGACAGTTACAATGCGATCAATTGAACGGAATTAGATTTTGTTGTATACAATGATCTTTTTATCTCTCATTCATTGATTGCGGGCAACTCGTTCATTCCTCACCAGTCAGACGCTTGAAGCTCATTTTTAGTTCAAAAAGCACAAAAAAAGGGTTGATGATGCTTATTGAGGAGAATATGGCATGTACGAGTACAGGTATATTGAATTCTATATAATAGTCTCTATTCTGATATTATCAGTAAAAGCTTCCTATCCAATCAGGTCAAATACACGCCATTCAACACAAAAAAACACTGGACACGCATTCTATTTCTATGGTTTGGTCTATAAAGATTTTGTCTAAATGCTAATAAATAATTTTAAACAATGGATATCAAGTCTCAGGAATTCATTCTTCGGTCTTCTGTGATAGAGTCTCTACTTCACCATAACAAATTGACCCACACTTGGGATGTCATCCACGACAACGAAAATGTTGTAAGGACCTGGAGGTGCGACGTTGTTATTTGGTGGCATTTGCGCGACAAGAGTTTGTTGTGTCGATCCCTCTTGGAAACCAGTAAAGTCCAAAAACATCAGACGTTGACCCATGTGTATACTGTGAGTGACAAAACCTCCATGATACAGAGATATCTTGACATCACTGAGCTTGCTGGTTGCGGATGTCGTGAAAGAAATTTGAAATTTGGATCCATCTGCTGTGAGGGACTTGACAGGGATCTGGACATCAGCTGGACGGCGGTCTGCATTGCCATTTGATAGGTATGGTGGTGTGAAGCGTTCAACACGATATTCTAGAACAAAATTAGCTACTATAAAGAATCATGTATGAGAGTCGAAACTTACCTGTTGGATACTCCGTCTCTGTAGGAGACAACAATGGCTCTTCATTCTGATTAGAACCTGCCACCATGATTGTTCCATCAAGAAGGAGCAAAGCAACGGAATGATACACTCGAGGTATTGGACTTGACGCGAGTTGACTAAATCGTTGACCGAATGGGAGTTCAGGATCGTATAGCAAAGCTGTAAGTGCAGCATCACGACTCATTGAGAAACCTTGAGATCCACGATGACCACCATTCATCCAAACAATCTTTCCATTTGGTAGTAGAATTCCTTCTGTCATTGTTCTACCGTCTGGCATTGCTTCGGTCTGCCAAGCATGACCGTCTCCAGGCTCGATGGTTCCGCATGATGGATCAGTTGGAGATGTTGGGTCTTGATATGCTCCACCACCGCAAATGATGATTGTGTTGCTCCAGTTGTTGGCACTTGACATTGCGAGCATGACACTACCACCAGTGTTTGGATAGTTTCGGTGCTCTCCGGTTAGATCTGGAAAGTGTTTAGTCGCCTCGCCAGTCTGGACGTTGAACACTTGTGAGGATTTATCGGCGAAAACAAATAGTTGACCATCGTTCAGTACATGAAGGAAGGGATACATGTGATATGGTTGTGCTCGGGCAAGGATATCCATCTTAATGGATACACCTTCACTATGTCCATTGGTATCCAAAATTTCGTAAGTTGGATTGTTGTAATTGATGTTGGTTGGATCGAAACCGTTCAAACTTCCACTAGCGACAAAAACTCTGCCGTCTGGAAGGATTTGAGCAGATGGATACCATCGGTTACTAGACAGCTTTACATCGTCAAATTCTTGCCAATCGCCATGTAGAGAGTCATCAGTGGAAGATCGATTCAAAAATCTGATTGATCTTCGGCCATCACCTATGACAGGATCAAACCAGTGCATGGCTCCGTTTCCTCCAATAGAAACCAGCTGACCATCTGCCAAAAATTGACCACAAGAGCAAAAGGCATTATTTTGATAGGCAAGGGAAGTGAATGTATTTGTGCTAGGATCGTATTCCGTGGAATAGGCTGGACGACCGTTTGGAAGTGTAGCAAAAGTGATGTTCTCCTCTTTATCCAAGAAGACAACTTTTCCGTTTGGAAGCAACGCAGCGTGCATAGCAGGTACGCCGGAAAGTCCGACTGTCTCAAATTGACCACCATTTGCAAGTACTGGTGCAGGAACAGGACTTTTTCCGGGTGTTGTATCCACAGTACTGCAGTTACCGCTTTGACAACCATCGCCGCAATGCTGCACAAATTAGCAATTGTCAAACAAAATATGAGAGAAACATACTGAAGAATCGTCTCCGCACAAACCATAAGCGCTACAACAGTCACCTTGAGGCCATTCACCGCACAGAATGACTGTTCCATGTATATTTCCACATGATCCATCTGTAGTAAAACCTGAAGCAGTTGTTATAGGTGGGCCCGGTGGTATGTGTGATGCGTTGATTGACATTCCATTCTCGCTTGGCAATGATTGATCCTGTCGTTTCTTGTGTTCTTTGAACATCAATTGACTGTCTGTCGCGTTTTTTCCAAGAGACTGGAAGAATGCAAGATCAGCAGCACTGTAGTACTGCATGACGTCCGGTGGTGGCAAGACTGGCATATGGCAACTTGTCAAGATTAGCTTTTTTCTTCCAAGTATTAGATTTAGAGACTATACATATTATCAGCACCACAGGTCATGCCTGTCATGCAGCCATTGGTTGGTAAGGTCGAATTGCATTGTATTGTGATCTTTGGGAGTGGTAAATTTGCTGAAGCCAAAGAAATGAGTGAAACAAAGGCAGTTGTATAAGCTTGTTTGCGCATCTTGTAACAAGGAGGATCTAGCACTTTTGATATGAACAACTAAGAAGATGGTGAATGATGTAATGAATGAAGTGAATTATGAGAGTCTATACTTCACATAATGCAGGTACCGGCAACTTTATTTATACTTCTCCAAATGTTGCTTTATGATTCATCTTAAGTTATACAACGAAGCGACAACTCGCCTCAACTCGCAGCACGCATCAGTTTGACGAGTCAGATCATCGATCATTGATACAGTGCAAGGAAAATGGCCCAAGCTTTTTCCGTGGACTTCCGGTGAACCCGCAATTTTAATGGTATTAGGTGAGAATGTCTCATTGTGCAGTTGTGTTTGCTGCTGAATATATTAACCCGCTCGCGAGGCTTACGAATACGGAGTTCACCGTAGTTTGTCTATTCTTAGCTTCGATGTATTGGCATGATCATGTTGAAAACACGGTTCTGTCAATGTGAAAAAAGAAGATGTTTGAGTTAATCCATAGATTTCAATGATTCGAATGCGTGTATGTTCATGACAAACACAGGAGTTCGCTAAAAAATTCGTGACCAAACGGCATTTATTTTCGTTGAAGCTCAAAACACGCTCTGAAAAGCATGATTTCTAAGCTTAATTTAAGAAAATAAGAGTGTAAAAGCTGAATCATACGTTTACATACAAAAAGGCATCATCAATTGTATAATCGATCGTTCGATCACATTGAGATCAATTCAACAAAAGGATCTGATATCTCTGTGTTGATGTTTAGGCTTCCACTTAGCCTTATCATATTAATGACTTGGATCTTTCGTGCCCCCGCGTGAACCTTCCATCCAACGGAACAAAGTTCGATGCTTCTGATACAAACCGGTCGGTCTCAGTGATCTAGATAATGTTGACTTCTTGCAATTGTGTAATCGTGGAAATGAAGACACCACTTTTATCAGAAATTCATAATTCTAATTAGTACTTGCTTTGTGATGGATGGCAGCAAATCAAGGCCTATCTGAAAGACAGCCTCGCAAAAACCCATGACAGAATGGTGTCAGCAGTCGTATTGTGAGACCGCGACATCTCAAAATTCACGATATACTTGACCAACTTGAGCAAAAATGTATCAATATCATGATTCAGGTTGTGCCGTGTCGTACCACACTCTTTTACATCGACGAATGAGCTTTTGTCATGGTGCGATCGACATTTGTACCTAGTGTGCTGGTTTGTATGACCAAAACGATGTCGAGAGTCGGCCAGTGACTCGTCGACGAGATACATGAAGCCATTCGATCAGGTATAAGTATGGGGTATCTTCGCAGTCCAGGAAAACGCTCGACATCAGCATCACAATCATTACTCACTCTCACAAGTTTTCACTCTATCAAACATCTATTATTAATATGTTCTCCAAATATCTTATTCCTGTTGCATTAGCTTTAGCAACTTTGAATCAAGCAGCACCGCTTTCAATTAGAGACTTACCATCATTCGTTTTTGACGGAGATGCTTTCTTCAATGATACTGCGCAAACAATGATATCGACACTCTTCTGTCCATATGGAGACATTACCAGCGCGTCGAACCCAATTTTACTTGTCCATGGTACAGGAAGCAACGGGCATGAAGCATGGAACCAGAGTTTTGCCCCGGCATTGCATGCTGATGGATTTGATCCTTGCTATCTGGATCTTCGTGAGTAACCATTTATAATTGGTCACCACACAAGGCTGACTAGACTAGCATTGAGAGCCACCGCCGACGCACAGATTAGTGCTTCTTGGGTCGCCTATAATCTGCATTATATATCTTACCTTGCGGGTGGTAAACCTATTGCAGTGATGGGCCATTCTCAAGGTAATCCTGTGATCCAATGGGCTCTTCGATTCTGGAAGTCCACTCGTAGTGTTGTAAACGCATACATGGCCATATCTCCCGACTTCCAGGGAGTGTACACGAGAGGTATCTCTACCCTTTGTGAGGTGATACCCGGTGGTCCAAGTCTATGTGCCCCAGCATTATGGCAACAGGCTTCAGACAGTAAATTTGAGGATGCGCTTGATTTGTATGGTCGAAAAGCTTTGGTACCTACATCGAGCATCTTCACTCAGGTAAGAAAATGAGATTTGAGGACTGTGACAATTCGCTGATTAGTATAGGCCGACGAAGTTGTATTCCCGGGCCAAGCTACTTCCTTCCTACCAGGAGCTGCTCACGTTGCTATTCAAGAGATTTGCCCTCTTCGAACCACAGAGCACAATGGAATGCTTTTCGATGCTATAGCTTATGCACTCGCTTTGGATGGTTTGACACATGGCGGACTAGCCGATCGCAGCCGCATTTCCATCCTCAAGTGCGTCGAGATCTTCCCTCCAAACAGTCAAATCACGATTGACGGAATCCTTGCGACTTATGTCAACGACGTTACTCAAGGCATTCTGTGAGTACTCACAACCACCGAGTCGAAACTCTTTACCGTATTACAAAGATGCTGACTGTGTTTGTAGTGGAGAACCCAAGGTCGAAACGGAACCCCTACTCATGTCGTATGCCCTGACCGAGAACCAAGTTGATAATTAGAAGTGAGGAGAGGCGTGATCTGAGAGAGTTGTTGTTGTACTGTAGCTAGTTGCTTTGTGTGAAGATTGGTGATCTGTCTTTGTCGTTCGAGTAGTCTTTCTTGTCCTATCAATTTTTTTGTTGAGTTTAAAATGCAATCAGTTTGACACGCCAGAAACATGTTTCCTGTTTGTGTTACATAAGTGCTTACTAAATCTTAATGCTGCACGTCGAATATCTGCTCGGGCTATCTTTTGTTTGACTAGTTAGGAATGGATTGTCCTGATAGTAATTTTAGACTCACTATTTTAATCATCAATTGGACTTTGGGGTTATACCTTCGAAGCTCCTTAGAATTCGAAAATTGCACTCCGAATGTTTTGACACTGCCTACCGGGGTGTTTGCACAATGGGGGTTTTGATGGTTTGAATTATTTGTGTAGAAATGCCTTAGCGCTGTGGACGGACCAGGATTCCGTGGTAACATCGCATCGTACCTGGCATATGCGGCACTTCCCGTGTGTAACATCAACTAGCTCAAAGAATTGTTCCTGTCACTCGGTAAGACCATCTCAGGAACAATTGAAAAAAGAAAAAGAAGACGGAAGTTCCTACATCAAAAGCTTATGAAGATGCGTCTTTGTTGATAAAGTCTGGTTCGGCATTCCAATATCGTGCATGTGTTTGAACAAAATCGCATTTTGATGACAAGCTGCGCATGCCCATCCCGTTTTTGTAATTGGTAGTCATTCTTTGGAAAATCGTTGGTTTTTGCATCGTATGATTCGTCGTATCGGTGTGCTTACGCTTACTCTAATATCCTGGTTTGTGCTTTCCGTTTTGGCCCGAAGTACGTATCATCATTGTCAAGCATTTGAGAGGGCCAATGATGTAACAGAAGGCCGGATAGATGTTGCGATATGCTGACTAGTATTTGTTCGCGAAAAGCACAGCTTCAATATCGGGATATTCAAAAATAAGAAGCGATAAATTGCATGAGATCGATTAACTTGAGTTCATGTGAAAAAGTCACCGCCTGTTTCGTAATACGATATCTGAGTCTCAGAAAATACTATTATAGATCATCCACCCTAGTATTGATAGAGGTATTCCTGTGCCTGATTCGTTTATGGGCAGTGTAGGGTCGGGAATCATATCTAGTCCAGGGTGAATATGCTGATGAGATGCCCAACGATATGGTTGAGTAAAGCAAAATTTATAAAAAATAACTTCAGATTGCCTTGACTATGGTTATACTATGAAATTCGAATAGGAAATTGATGTCGCATGAATTCAATGCAACCATCTAGGGTGAAAGTGCGCGATCGTACAGAGGACAATGAATCGGAGATTCACAGCACGATCGTTGCAGTATGGGAGCCAAAAGCGAACCTCATCGCATGTTCGATATATAGATATTGTTTCGCTATTGATTCGACATAAGCCAATAGCCAATGGGTGACTGTATTGCAAAATTATGCATACAAA
>Ga0160427_10001127_pt1 | contig 16407 bp, 13 predicted proteins | sample SolpanmetagenomL_FD_108194 | JGI IMG/M metagenome (GOLD analysis project Ga0160427, IMG submission 108194) | Solar panel surface microbial communities from Lawrence Berkeley National Laboratory, California, USA - L | ecosystem: Engineered > Built environment > Solar panel > Unclassified ...
CGAGCCTTCGCCTTCCATCAGGCCGGTGGCCTGGAAGGTGTCCATCAGGGCCTGGTTGCGCCGCACCCGCTCGTGCAGAATGGTGGTGGGCGTCACGCCCAGGGGCAGGTGGCCGGGGCTTTCTACCTCCAGCCGGTCGGGGTACACCCGAATGGCCACGTCGGTAGCCACGGTGTAGAGGCGGTGGGCAAAAGCATTGGCCAGCAGCTCGCGCAGCACGGCTTCGGGGTAGCGCCGCACCTGGCGCCGGTACAGACCTTCGGGTACTTCGTGGTAGTAGTGCAGCTCGATGCCCTTGCGCAGCACGTCGTCGAGCAGTTGCAGCGGGTTGAAGTGGTGGTCGAGCCAGGTTTCCTTACGGATGCGCCGCTCCTGCTCGTCGTACACCATGTACTGCACCAGCAGGCCGTAGCGCAGCCGAGCCCGCTGGTAGGGCGTGCCCAGCCACAGAATACCCAGGTTGGTGGCCAGCCCGTCTTCGCGCAGCAGCTTGTAGTGGGCCAGTAGCTCGGTCGTGCTTTTCTGCTTCACAAACGGGCTCACCTTGTTGTCGGGCGCGGCCCGGACTTTATCCACGAAGAAGCGGATTTCCGCCGGGTTCAGCTCGTCGGGCCGCACGCTGTGCGGGGTGTGCAGCTCCCACTGAAAGCCGCTTTTTTCGCCGGCCAGCCGCAGCAAGTCGTCGCCCACTACCGGCCGGCACTCCTCGCCCAGGCGCATGTATACGCGCCCGTCGGAGGTGGTGGCAATAGTGTTGAGCGACGGATGCACCCACAGCTGGAGGTACTGCCCCCCGTTGGGGCTGGTGATGACGTGCGGGTCGGCCAGGCCCACGTTGATGGCCCGCCCGCCCAGGGTGCGCACCAGCAGGTTGGCGGCGTCCGGGTCGATGCGCTGCGCAGGCGGCGGCAGCTCCTGCTTGTCCTCAATGCCGATTTGCAGGGTGCCGCCGCGGGCGTTGGCCAGGCACACGCAGGTTTTGGCCAGGTCGCCCAGGTCGGCGGTCGGCCCGAAGGCTTTGCGGTAGCTTTTCTTCTCAAAAACGTGGTTTTCCGACATCATCCGGCAGGTTTACAACCCCAAGGTAGCCTGCTGCGCGGCGGCTTTGCGCCCGCGCCCGGCCTTGGCTTTGGCGGGGGCGGCGGGGGTAGCGCGCAGGCGGGCCAGCAGAGCGGCAGCCGGCTCGTCGGTGGCATCCTGGGGCACGAGGCGGCCGGTGAAGGCCCGGTGCAGGATGCTTTGGCGCAGGCGCTCGGCACGGCGCAGCTCGTCGGCTAGGGTCTGGCTCAGTGCGTCGAGCACGGTGAGGCGGCGCTCTACTTCGGCTACGATTTCGGCTTGCTCGGCTTCAGAAGGTAACGGCAAGGGCAATTGGCGGCAAACTGTTACTGATAGATTGACTTGGCTTGTCGTTGTTTTAGCTGTGCGCAACAGCCAATTCATAATTGTTTCCGTCAGTAGGCTTACAAGCATAAACTTGTTTGAATAGCCTGGCACAGCCTTAAAAGCAACAATTGCCTGATTGATATTCCACTCAGGGTACTCATCGGGCACTATAGAAACCTTGCCCAAAGGTGGGCCGACGATATTGATAAGGACATCTCCAGGATTAACCCTAGACCTATTTAACTGCCCGTTATGAATCTGCTCACGAACGAAGGTGGGCTTGTTGGTAAAGTCAAGGTGGCCGGTTTTGGTCAGGTTGTAAACCTTGAGAAAAGGAATTTCGCCTTTATCAGCAAAAAGCTCTTCTGGCTTTGGAGTACTACCGCTTGCAACTGAAGAGCAAAGCTGTTCGCTAGAAGCCCACACCCACCCCTCTGGCAGCTCCGGCAGCCCGGCCGTATCCACTGCTTCCGGCTCGGCATACTTCACTTTCCAGCCCTCGCCCAGCGGGAGCTGGCCGCTGCGCTTGGCTACCTGGGCGGCTTCCCACTGCGCCCGGCGCTCGGCGCGGATGCGCTGCAACAGGGCGGCCCCGGTTTCGGCGGGGGCCGGGGGGTGGGCTTCGCGCCAGGCGCGGGTGAGCTCGCCCGTGACGGCGGCGTGCAGCACCGATTGGCGGTAGCGTTTCAGCAGGGCCTGGGTGCGGCGCACGGCCGCCACGCCCGCATCCAGCTTGCTGAACAGCTCCTCCAGCTTCGCCACGATGCGGCGCTGCTCGGGTAGGGGCGGTAGGGGTAGCGGAATTTCTGAAATCGACCGCGATGAAAGATGCTTGACCGTAACCGCCGACGTGACCTTGTGTATCGCTTTTAAATAGCCAGGCAGCGTAAAATACAGAAATTTGAAATCGTACAGGTCGTTATTCAACTGGATTCGGCAAACCCGCTGATTCAGCAGGCTAGCTGGTCCATTCCAGATAGCCGATTTAAAATCCCCATCCATGCCAACCAGTAAATCCCCAGCGTTCACAACAAATTCGCTAGGGTACTCGCCGCGATAAAAGGTATCCGAAGCATCTTCTCCTACATCCCGAATACGAATGAGCGGCATTCCGTCAGGAGTTGGTGAAAACAGTTCTGACTTAAAAGGAAAGCCATTTTGGATGGTGGCAACCTTGCCTAATTCAATCCTTTCCCATGTAGCGTGCGTGGCTAAAATGGAGTCATCTGATTGAGAAACTATGTCACTGACTGCTATTCCTAAAGACATTCGATGTATTTAACTGGCTAAGGCCAGATTGTAGCTTATTTTTCTAGAAAAGAGTAAACAGGCTACGCGCCCCGTAGCCTGTTTTTTGCAAAGTGACTACCAAGCTACGCCGCCCGCGCGTCGTTCAGCTCGTCTAGCAGCCGCGGCAAGTCGGCCCGAGCACTGGCCGGGCGGGCGCGGCGGCCCACTACGCCCGCCGCTCATCGAGTGCCTACGCGGTGAGGCCCAAGCCCTAGGGCCGGACCATCAGGCTAGCAGCGTTACGGCGTTGGAGGTTACGCCGGCGTACCGAAAAGAAACCCGGTAGTGCTCGCCCGGATGTAGCTCGTACAGTGCGCCCGGAAACGACAGCCACCCCTCCGCCACTGTGCCGCGCAGCTCGTGCACCAGGCTGCCACCGGCCGCCAGCGTGTGCGCATCGGGGTCGGGCCGCAGGGGCTTGATAACCAGATTGCGCTGGGGCGGCAGCCGCTGGCCCGCCGCATCCTCGACCAGCAGCCCCAGCAGCTCGGCCTTGTGGGCCCGGTTGGAAAAGGCCAACTCGTGTGGCACGGGAGCCGTGTTTTGAAAGCTAATGCCAAAGGTGATAGCCTCCCCCTGACGCGTACACGTCAGGCTGATGGCTAGCCAGGCGGGAGCTGTTTTCGGCTTCAGGTCAGAAGTTTCCATACTCATTGTTGATTACTTGCTGGAGCTGCGCTTCCGTTTCCAGGTGTTCCTCATAGCTAAGGCCCAGCTTCTCGCTGTGTTTCAGCAGCGCTTGCTTCGCGTTGTATTCCCAGGCATCCACTTCCTGGCCATCTGCCAGCGTTTTGAGTAGCGGGTGGTTGTGCAAATCTTGCAGCGCATGAAATGCTTCTTCAAAGAACGTGGCCGTACCCGGAGGATTCCGCAAGAAGATAGTTTTATGCGCGTGTCCTCCCGAATAAAACCCCTCGGCCTGGAAATCACGGAGCTTTAGCTCGGCCTCGGGCGTACCTATGAAAAACCGGATGCCCCGCCGTTCCAGGTAGCCCATCCACAGTGCCATGCGCTTGGGGTCCATGGGGTTGTCGGGGGCCCCGTCGGCACCTAGCCGGGCCGCTTGCACCACAGCTGCTACAGTGGCCGGCGCGTAGGCATACTCCCGGGCGGCGGGAGCTACGAAGCCCGCCGCAGGCCCGCCCGGCAGCATCGTGAAGCCACCGGGGTCCGAGAGCGTAAGGTGCGCCAGGTAAGCACCCGCAGCCGTGTCGCCGTGCACAAACTCTTCTGCATAGGAAACGCAATAAGCCCCGCTGAGGCGTAGGGTTTCGAGGGGGCTACCCCCCATCGCGCTGCGGAATACAATGTCGGCGGCCTGGCGTTTGTGCGGACTAGCGGCCCAGGCCAGCAGCGCATCGTCCTCGGGCACATCCAGCACCAAGGCCACGGGCCCGAAGCGCACCTTGGCCACTGTCCGGCCGCGGGCATCGGTAGCCTGCTCCGTCTGGTAGGTGCACTGCCGCAGCCGGAAAACCTGCCCACCTACGTGCAATTCGGCTGAGAAAGAAGCCATAGAATATAAACCTTGGTAAAGGGGTTGCCGCCCTACTACGCCGCCAGCGCGTCGTTCAGCTCGTCTACCAGCCGCTGCAAGTCGGCTCCGAATACCTGCCTGGCGCGGGCGTAGCCGCCCTGGTCCACGAAGGGCGGCAGGGTAAAGTCCTCGGCCTCCACGCTGAGGGAGGTGGCCACTTTCTCCTTCATCATGCCCAGCCACTGTTGCTGCTCGGGGCTGAAGGCGCGGCCGGCCGCGGCCTGGGTGGCCAGCCAGGCGTGGTAGCGCTCGTCCACGCTCAGGGGGTAGGCGGTGAGCGTGTCGGTCTGGTGTAGGGCGTAGCGCACGAGGCTCACGAGGTTGGTGAGCAGGGTTTTTGGGCCGGCCCCGCGCACCCGGGCCTTTTCGAGCTGCTCGTAAGCCGCCCACAGGCTTTCGGGCGTGAGTTGGGGGTTGTCGAGGCGCAGAGCCTGGGCCAGCTCCCGAATGTGGGCAAAGGTGACGGCCCGGCGGGCGTAGGGCTGGTTGTGCAGCAGCTGCAAGGCCGTAATCTCGTCCTTATGCGCCGCGATAAACGCCTGAAATTTATCGACCCGCTGCCGGGCCAGGGCCTCCTGCGCCGCCGCGGGCGAGGTCTGGCTCTCGAAGCCCGCGTGCAGCACCCGGTCCTGGCTCACGAGGTCAATCACGAGGTCGTGCTGGGCGTGCACCTTGGTGAGCAGCGCGCGCAGGGCCGGGTCGTCGAAGAGCAGCACGGCCGTATCGGTGAGCTGGCGCACGGCCGCCTGCCAGTGGGCATCGGTGGGCTCGGTGAGGGCCGCGCCGGGCTCGCCGGGGGCGGGCTGGCCGGCGGCGCGGGCTTCGGCGGTGGCCAGGCGCAGGGCCTCGGCTTCCTGCTTCACGGGGTCCACGGCATCGTAGAGGCGGGCGGCCAGGTGCTGCACAGTGGCTCCGCCGGTGGCGGCCTGCACGGCGGCGCGGTCATCGGGCGTGAGCTGTCGGTCGAGCCTAGCCAGGCGCACGGCCAGGCTGCGCAACTGGGCGGGCTCGTGGTTGCCCTGGGCCACGGCGTGCAGCAGCCGCTCGAAGCCTAGCGTGCCGGGCTGGCGCTCCACGCTCTCAGTGTCCTTCTTCTCCGAGTCGGTCACGCCCACGGCATCCACCAGCACGAAGCGGGTTTTGGCGGTGGCGTCGCGGGTCACGGCCTCTAGGTCAGTGGGGCTGATGACGCGGGTACCGCGCCCCTTCATCTGGTCGAAGTAGACCCGGCTGCGCACGTCGCGCAAAAACAGCAGGCACTCCAGGGGCCGGATGTCGGTGCCGGTCGAAATCATGTCCACCGTCACGGCCACGCGGGGGTTGAAGTCGTTGCGAAACTTCTTGATGAGCGTGTCGGCGTTTTCGTCCGAGCCGTAGGTGATTTTCTTGCAGAAGTCGTTGCCCTTGCCAAACAGCTCGCGCACCAGCTCCACGATTTCGTCGGCGTGGTGGTCGGTTTTGGCAAAAATCAGCGTTTTGGGCACGATGCTGCGCCCCGGAAATAGCTCCGTAAAGAGGCGGGCCTTCCACTCGGCCAGCACGGTACGAATCTGGTCGGGGGCCATCACCGAGCGGTCGAGCTGGGTGCCGGCGTACACGAGGTCGTCGTCGAGGGTTTCCCAGCGCTTCTTGCGGGTCTGGCGCTCCATGCGCTTCACGCTGCTGCCCTTCTCGATGCGCGCGCCCTGCTCCGTGATGGCCGTGCGGATGCGAAACACGTCGGAGCCCACGTTCACGCCGTCCACCACGGCGCGCTCGTGGCTGTACTCCATCACCAGGTTTTGGTTGAAGAAGCCGAAGGTTTGCTTGGCCGGCGTGGCCGTGAGGCCGATGAGGTGGGCGTCGAAGTACTCCAGCACTTGCTGCCACACGTTGTAGATGGAGCGGTGGCATTCGTCAATCACCACGAAGTCGTAGGCCTCGGGCGGCACGGCCGGGTTGTAGGCCACCTCGCGGGGCCGCTGCGGCGCATCGGCGTTCAACTCAAAGCCCGAGCGCTCCTCATTACCTGCATCGTACTCCGCCTCGCCCCGCAGCATCGAGTACAGCCGCTGAATGGTCGTAATCGTGACCTTGCTCACCGAGTCGAGCTGGTTCGAGGTCAAATGCTGCACGTTGTACAGCTCCGTAAACTTGCGCCCATCATCGGGCGCCGTGTACTGCTGAAACTCCTGCAACGTCTGCCGCCCCAGGTTGCCCCGGTCCACCAGAAACAGCACCCGCTTGGCCCCCGCAAACTTGATGAGCCGGTAGATGAACGATACCGCCGTAAACGTCTTGCCCGAGCCCGTGGCCATCTGAATCAGCGCCCGCGGCCGGTCGTCTTTCAAACTCACGTCAAGGTTGCGCAGCGCCTCCACCTGGCAGTCGCGCAGCCCAGCCGGGGCCACGGCCGGCAGGTTGCGCAGCCGCGCCCGCAGCGTGCCAATCTGCCGGGTCCAGTCGCGCAGCGTATCGGGCCGGTGAAAGCCGAACACCGGCCGCGAGCGCGGTTCGGGGTCGCGGGCGTCAATGAAGCGGATTTCCTGCCCGTTGGCCTCGTAGCCGAAGGGCAGCTCATCGGCCACGCGGGGCGCGTGCTTGGTGGCGCTGCTGCGGTAGCGGGCCGTCTGCTCGGCCACGGCCGTAAGCGAGCTGCCTTCCTTCTTGGCTTCCACAATGCCCACCAAGCGGCGGTCAATTAGCAGGGCGTAATCGGCCGGGCCGGAGGCCGTCGGGTATTCGCGCACCGCAATGCCCGCGGCAGCCCCCAGGTTGAGGTGCTTGTAGTTCTGCACGAGCCAGCCCGCGGCGGTTAGTTGGGCATCGATGAGCTGGCGGGCGTGTTGTTCGGGGGTAAGCATTGGGGATGGGGCAGAACGAAAGACTAAAGTAAGTAGTCCAGTGCTGTTTCACCCGTTGTTCACGCCAAAGGAACCGGAATACTGCATCCTTCTCAGATAAGGCTAATTCTTCTTTTGTATGCTGAACTTCAAAATATGCTATCCCAGTGAAAATAGTGTCTTATAATTTCGTATACGTAAAGTGGCGCACCCGCCAACTGCTCCACCCGCCATCGTGTTGCACCTGCTAGCTCGGACAACTTCCCTAGCCTGCCTGCCGCCTACGGGCGCCTTCGTTAGGGGCCTGCAGCACCTACTTTAAGGGCCTACTAAGTAGCCCTACTTAGTAGGACTACTTTAGGGCTCACAGAGGTGGCATGTAATGCATTTATCGCCAGTCATTTATACGAAAAAGTAGGGGTCAAAGCAAGGGGCTAAACCAGGGGTGTTTTAGCCCCTTGCTTTGACCCCTACTTAGTAGGCCTACTGTAGGCACCTACTAGGGGCCTACTTCGCGCTAACAGTCAAGCAGATAGCGGCTAAGTAAGTAGGCCTGCTTGGGGGCTACTTCGTGGCTACCCTAGTGGGTAGCCACAATTAACGCGTATCCTATTGATTACTAGCGCATGGTAGCCCCCTAGTAGCTGCCTAGCAGGGGGTATCAGCAAGGTGTGCAATACTGACGCCCCACCCTAGTAGCTATCGTTACCCGTTACTGGTAAGAATCCACTCTTCGCAACACGTAAAAGGCTTGTCAGATTGTTTAAATCATCATTTTTCTGAACCGCATAATGGATGTTGTAATTGATAATGGACAACCTCTGCTCGCGCTTACGCCTCAAGAATGGCAGGAAGCCTTTCGCAACTGCCAACTCCTGGGGCGGCCTATTTCGGCCATCTTTCGTCATAACTCAACCGAAGCACTGGCATACGCGGCTCAATACCCAGAACTGTGCGTATATGTAGGCGATGTGGATGGACACTTTTTTCTCCCGCAAGTCATACTGCAAATTCAAGGGTACGCACAACGCGTTTTTCTAGAAAGGTTAACCTGTGGTATCTGTTCTTGGTCGGGGATGAGTGCCGAGCCTTTTAGCCTTGATAATTACCTGCTCTTGCCAGAAGAGACCCGCAGTCAATTAATACGCAATGTTGGGACGTTGCCACAGGCCCCATGCCCGCGATGCGGTGCTAAACTACCCCGGCGTTCCGTTTGGACTGAATATGCTTAGCATCAAACATTACCGAAACGATTCTCCTTGAAAAATGCTAGGCAAGGCAGTCAGCAGGGGCAAAAACCACTGCTTTTCTGAGGTTTGTCCGAGAATTTCTTTTATGGAAAGTAGCGGCCAAGTCGGAGCGAGAGACTTCGGCAGTTTCTCACAAACCCTGCTCGCGTCTGCAACGCAAGGAGTAGAGTTGTCACAACGAATTGGGCCTACAGGTTCGAGTTACTAGGAGCTACTTCAACTAGCTACCACCAGCTACTAGTAGCTACTCTAGACTAGGCCAAGTAGCCGCTTCGTAGCTACTTCATGGACTACTAAGCGGCTTCAGCAGGTGCAAAGGCTGTTGCAGAAAACCGCGCCAAGCACTAGGAAACCGGGGCAAATGAGGCCTTGAACTGCCATTCAGAAAGCAGGGCACACATCCGGAAGTAGTAGGCCGGGGTGAGGGTACAGGATAGAACTGCCCAAACTGCCCTGGAAACTGCTTAAGTCACCTCGTCAAAATAGCCTAAACTGCCGTGCTGTGACCCAAGCTAATATCCTACACGGCTGGCGTACGAGCAGTTCCGGGGGCAGTTTGGGCAGTTCCGGGGGCAGTTTGTCTCGTCCGGCTATAGCTATATGTCTCGTCCGGCTATAGCTATACAGGTTGAGGGGATAATCCGGCCCGCGCTTTACAGGCCTTGGTGGTAATCCGGATAAGACTTTACAGGGATGGAAGATAGGCCGCAACTTTGCGTGTGCCTCTGCAGCTAGATGTCAGGTGGGGGCCAAGCGGGCGGCGGGCTGATAGTAATTTTTCCAGCGTCGCACCAGCGCCCCTTCCTGTTCGTGGGCTTGACTCGGGGTGAGGAAATCGCAGCTGCCGTGCGGGCGCAGCTCGTTGTACGCCCGCACGGACCGCGCCACCAGGGCCTGCGCTTGGGCAAAGCCCGGCAGGGTATCGCCCAGGCCGAATTCAGCTTTTAGAATGCCATTAACGCGCTCGGCCACCGCATTTTCGTACGGGTCGCCGTATTGCGTCATACTCAGGCTAATGCCATGGCTTTCCAGCAAGGCGACGTACTCCCGGGCGGCGTACTGCAACCCGCGGTCGGAATGATGAATCAGGGGTCGTTGCGGGGTGGTGCGGGCTGTAAGGGCCTGCTGCAAAGCCACAAGCGTGCCTCGCACCGACAAGTCGGGGTGCAGACAAGCGCCCATGATTTTATGGGAATAGAGGTCGGTCACCAAGCTTAGATAGCTCCAGCCACTGAGCAGGCGTACGTAGGTAATGTCACTGACCCAGACCTGTTCGGCCCGACTGACAACCAAATGCTCGATGAGATTAGGCCGCCGCAATAGGGGCAAGCAGGCCTGAGTAGTAACCACGCGCCGTTTGCGGCGTCGGATGAGTAGTCCCTGAGCGGCCAGCAAGGCAAAGAGGTAATCCCGCCCGACTCGGCCGGCGTACTCCCCCAACTGCGAGGGCAATAAGTGGTAGAGCTTGCGCGTGCCTACCCGCGGCAGTTCCTGCCGGATGACGGCCACGAGCTCCAAGACCAAGCCATCGAGCAAGGCCTGGGCCGTCGCACGGTACTGGTGATCATAATATGCGTTTCGGGTCTTGCCAAACAGTCCACAGAGTACCCCTACGCCTAGGTGGGGGTATTTCTGGCGCATTACTTCGACGGCTTGGCACCAGCCTTTTTTCGGATGTCGATGCGATACGTGGCCTCGGCCTGGTCAATGAGTGTGTGCAAGGCTTCGAGTTGCCACTGCGCCTGCCGGAGTTGCGTGGCCAGCACCACGGCCTCGGGTAAGGCGATTGGGGTAGGGCTTAACACACCAGCAGGCAAGGCCGCGGCTTCGGCGGCCGACTGAGCGGCCACCCACATGCGCAAGGTGCGCTTGAGACGTACGCCATACTTCACCAACGCCTCCTCTTCTGTGAGGCGGCCGTCGCGAAGCTCGCGCACTAGGTGGTGTTTTTGGGTAGGGGTGAGGCGAGGGGCACGCATAGACGGGGTGGGTGCTAGCTCGGCACGATGTACCCACTTGCGCAAGGTCGTCTGCCCCAGACCAAATTGCGCGGTAACGGCCGCCAAGGAGCGTCCCGTATGGACGAGGCGAACCGCTTCCTGACGGATGGAAATAGGATAATGTGGATTTGTAGTCCGGCGCACGGGCTGCTTAGCATCAAGCATGTAATAGAAGCTGAGTGTACAGCTGTAGCCGGACGAGACAGTTTGGGCAGTTTCGCTGCGCGAAACTGCCCCCGGAACTGCAAACCCAGATCAATTATTGAGTCGGTAGCTACTAGTAGCTACTAGTAGCCGCTTGGACTAGCTGGTAGTAGCTACTAGTGGCTACTTTAACCAGCTACTAATAGCTACTCAGACTAGCCTACTGGTAGCTGGTAGTAGCTACTTCAAACAGCTGGTAGTAGCTAGTTGAAGTAGCCTACTTAGTGGCTCCGAAAGGCGTGCATTGTTGAGCCCTCTTATCTACTCTGCCCTTTAGTAAGTAGGAGTCAGCCATTTATAATATAAAAACATATTCCTCCAAAACTAGGAAGACTTGAGTCCAGTTACACTGGCAGGGGTTATGCATCAAACTATGGCCGCTGTAACAACATATAGGCAAGCAGTCCTGCTGGCCCGTATAGAGTCAGGACTTGCTCGGGTGCTGTCCCATGCTACTCTTGGCTAACCCTTAATTAGTGCAGGAGGACCAAAAGGTACCGCCGATGGGCGTGCAGTAGATGCACTCCCCTCGGCGGTACCTTGTTTGGGTCGTAGCGGCGGCTACTGCACCCCTACCTGCACCTGAGCGGCCGTCAAGCGCTGTTGCCACTCCTCAAAAGCGGCCTGCTCCTGGCTATAGCTGCAAGTGGTCGCATAGCTATTGAAGGTATTACCCTCCACTAACGCTGTCGAACTAGGCCCGACGTCCGCATTGCGGAAATAAGCGGAAGGTACCGTGTTGATATCGTTGCTTACCATGCGGTTGTTATAAAACTGCGCGTCGGAGTAGGGCTGCCCTTTGAAGATAGCCACCCCGTTGGTGACGCCACCGATGGAGGTGCCGTCAGCCAATTGACCACTCACGCGGCAGAGGTTGCGCTGGTAAAGAATATCGTACCCAGCCGCAATATTCATGCAGGCATTCCGGCAGGAGACGAAGATGTTGTCCTCTACTACGAGGTTGTGCGGCAGCTGCCGGAGCGTGCGGTCCGTGCCGCCCGCATCCGTGGTAATACCCGTGCCCGTGAAGCCGCTAGCCGTCGCCACCGCCGGGTAAGCCCCTTGCACATAGTTGTGGTGCAGGCGCAGCGCGGAGCTACTCGTACCCGATGACTCGCCCACGTTGAAGTTGTCTTCTACCCGGCTTTGGTTAGGCGTATTAATAATCTGGTTGTAGGCTACTTCGATGCCCGCGAGCTCCTCCACGTGTTGCAGCTGCAGGGCCTGGCGATAGTCGCCGCCCGTGCCGCCGCAGATATTCTCCACGCGGTTGTAGCGCCATTGTAGGGTATTATTCGTTCCCGTGGCGTTGGGGGCCCAGTACTCGACCTTCGTGCCGGCCGTGTTGAGTAGGTAGTTGTGCTCGAAGACGAGTTGCGCGGGCCGATAGGCGTAGAGCGCCCGCCCGCGAGTAGTGCCAATGGGCTGGGAGCCCGTGCCGTAAAAGCGACAGTTTTCCACCGTGACCCGACTATTGTCGGTGATGTGGATGAAGTCGCCGGCGCCATCCTGGGCAAAGGTGCAGTGGCGCAGAATCACCTGTTGCCCATTGGGCATGTAGATATCTACTAGCCACCCCTCGGGCGTTTTAGCGGCAAAGTTGCGGTTTTCAATTACGAACGGGCCGGGGCCGGTGAAGCCAGCCGATTCCCGGATGACGAGGGGGGCGGCCTCGTACGTAAAGCTGGCGGCGCTGGGCTGCGGGGACGTGGTGGAAGCCGCGTAGTCCGAACTGATAGTTGCCGCCACGGTCGAATACGGGCGAGCGGTGGTAGGCTGGGGCCCCTCGGAGCGGGAACAACTGGCCAAAGCGAGTGCTAGACTGGCGTAGGTCAGGGGTAGAAAACGGAAGGTCATAAGCTGACTGGGAAAAGGAATGAAGAATGCTTGTGGCAGGCACTTACCTACGCGAACCAAAAGAATACGGATACTCATTTACACCAACTATTTTACCGATAACCTGCTCGAGCCCAGCCAGCACACTAGCACGAAATGGAGAATTGGGGTTCTCATTACAACGGGGCGAGAAATTACGGTAAGGGTCTCGTTACCTCACTAAGGAGCCCCGGAGTGACTCATTGATTTGTGAGACGGCAATGAAAAGCATAATACTGGCTGTTACAGGCCGCTTTTTGCCTAGCTACTCCGCGCCTCTTAAAACGGACGTTTTTTGAGGCACTAGTAAGTTGTGTTGATAAACAGCGTTTTGAAGCTTGTAGTAATTTCTCGCCCCGTTGTAACGAGAACCCCCATCTCTATCCACCTTCCACTGATGCATGAAGTCAGTGATGAAGCTATCCACGGTTGAGTGATTCGATAAATAAGCTTCAATAATCGGTTTGTAATCAGATTCAAGCATAAATCAAAGATGAATGTAGCGTCGCTTTTTAATTAGCAATTACTTTGTAAAGTACCATGCTGGGCGCAGCAGCTGGCGAAGCTGAAGCCCGCACCGATTCCAAGGTTACACTTATAACAAAGATTATGTAATTGAATAAAACCCAGAAAAATAGGAAAGGAATTGCACTTCCCCACTGCCCCTAAAATCCTGTTTGCCTAGACCTGGGAAAGCACCTAGTGGCGAGTTTCGTAAACGTTGAATCGTAGACGAGTTTCTTAAACCCGCCCAGCCCGGCAGGAGCTCACTGGCACCTAGTGCTGGGCAGCTGTGAGGAGTTTACCCAAAGGAGGGTTTCGCTACAGTAACGGTGGCTTACAGCTCTTTCTGATGAATAGGGCAGTAATACCGGGGGTCGCAGCCGGTTAGTTGACAGCCCCCCAAATAGATTTTACCTGCTTTGGCCCGCGCCATTGCTTTCTTGCCCGGCAGGCCGTAGACAATAGGCCGCAAGTGGTCCGTGTGTCCGCCGATACACGCCGGCCGCTGGTTCCCAGAATAGTGAAAGGTACAGGGACCAGGGAAGGCCAGCATGACGGGTTCAGCGGCGGTTATGACCACGCCGCGAACCGTTTTCGTTCGGAAGCCGAGGGCCTGAATCTCGATGTCGTAAGTACCGGGGGCAATCGAGGCGACCCTAAAATGGCCATCGCTGTCCGTACCTGCGCCCGTGACGGTCGCTTCCCCTTGTTTGAAGAGAAGCGTGGCGGCAGGGAATCCGTGCGGGGATTCCGTGTCCTTCACCGTTCCTGTTAAGGTCGTCACCTGCGCATAGCTCTGCTGGGCAAGGCATAAGGCAAGCAGGAGGACGAGCGACTTCATGGCAATAACGCACCGCAATGGGGCGGGTGGCAAGTACGTGACGAAGATAGATTGCGGTAGCTCAGACGGGTGCGTCCAGTTGAGGCACGGGTTCACGAAAACGGTAGTTTAAATAGCCACCGGCTCTCCGACAGGGTTGGACAAGGACCCGCTAGCTGCCCTGCTGGTGTTCTTGTCACATTTCTTAAACCAACGTTGAATAGTGTATTAAGCGACAATGTTCATTTTCTAGCACCTTGGGCAGAGGTAAAAGCCGCGATAGTAGGTGGTAGAGGGCCCCGTAAGAACCACCACTAGTTTTTTCACCCTATACTGACCCCGAATCAGCAGTAGCCGCTAGCTCACTAATGGCGCGTTGCTTGAGGCGGTCTCCCCAGGTGCGTAGGCCATCCAATACGCCGAGCAGCGCCTCGGCTTCTGGCAGCAGCGCATATTCTACGCGCGGCGGCATTTCGGCATAGATGGTGCGGCTTAGCAAGCCATCGGCTTCTAATTCGCGCAGTTGTTGGCTGAGCATTTTGGTCGTCACGGGGTGCAGCAGCTTGCGTAGCACGCCAAAGCGGTTATGATGCTGGCTAATGTGCCAGAGCAGGGCCACTTTATAGCGACCACTCAGCCGCTGCATGCCATAAAGCATCGGACAGGTATGAAGCAGTTCAGCCAGGTTCAGTGAATTCGTCGAGGTGGGCTTTTTCATGCGCTGTGGGTAATAGTTTCCTTTTGGATACTAAGCTACAATTTAGACGGTAGTTGTTCCAGCTATCACCCCAGCGGGACCTTTGTAGCCTCTATTGCTTGGCGTGCGGCCGGCCGGCGTACACCAAGCAGTAGAGATTATTTTCTTCCCTTTAGCACATGGAAAATTCTGTTAAAACAGCCGTAGTTACGGGTATCAGCAGTGGGATTGGCTTGGCCCTGGCCAAGAAACTCCTAGCGGAACACTACACAGTTATCGGCACTACCCGCTCTGGCCAATTACCTGGTTTCGACCACCCCCGGCTGCACGTCGTGCCCCTCGAAGCTACCGACGAGCAGAGCCGCACGCAAGCCGCCGCACACATCCATGCCCTGACGAACGGCCTCGACCTACTCGTCAACAATGCGGGCACGGCCCCCGATGTGTTTGCGGTGGAGCCAGCATACGCGGCCTTCACGCAAACCCTTGACACCAACGTGACCGGGGTCGTCTTTTTCACCGAACTGCTGCTGCCCCACCTGCGGCCCGGCGGGCAAATCCTGTTCGTATCCAGCAACATGGGTCTGCCCCGTAACGCGGCTCCCAACGGCCCCGGCTACCGCCTCTCCAAAGCGGCCATTAACATGTACGCCGCCATGCTGGCCACCCGCCTGGCCGACCAGCACATCCGGGTGACGCCGCTGCACCCAGGCTGGGTGCAAACCAAGCTCGGCGGCGATCAGGCCCCCACCACCCCGGAGCAGGCTGCCACCGGCATTTACCAGGCCGTGGTAAGTGCCCCCGAAACCGGCCAGTTCTATAACGTGACCCTGGCTGGGGTCGAGCCTTTTTAGCTCTTACTAGGCATGAGCACCTATGCGGAACTACGGGGCAAAGTAGCCCTGATTACGGGCGCCACCAAGGGCATTGGCCGGGGAATTGCCGAGAAGCTGGCGGCGCTGGGCGTGCGGCTGGTGTTGAACTACTCGGCTGACGAGGCTGCGGCCGCCGCTACCCGCCAGGCGTTAGCTGACATCGGGGCCGACTACCTGTTGGTGAAGGCCGATATGGCTAGCCCCGCGGCCATTACGCAGCTGTTTGCCCAAGCCCTGCAGCACTTCGGCCAGCTAGATATCGTCGTGGCCAACGCAGGCATCGAGTTGATTGAGAAGCCCGTGCTGGATACGACGGAAGCCGATTTCGATAACGTATTCAATCTAAACGTTAAAGGCACCTTCTTCGTGCTGCAGCAAGCCGCTCGACACCTGTCCTACGGCGGCCGGCTCGTCCTTATCTCGTCCACCATGAGCATCCACCCCGACGCGGGGGCGGCCGTTTACGCGGCCAGCAAGGCTGCCTCCAAGCTGTTTGTGGACGTGCTGGCGAAGGAGTTGGGAGCCCGGCAAATTTCGGTTAACTCCGTGATGCCCGGCATCATCGACCACGCCGGCGTCATCACCGACCAGCCGGAAAGCGTCAAGCAACAGATGCGGGCCGGCAGTCCCTTCAATCGGCTGGGCACCCCGGCCGACGTGGCGAAGGTGGTGGCCTTTCTAGCCTCCGACGAGGGCACGTTCGTGCACGGCCACCACCTGATGGTGAACGGCGGCTCCATTCACTAAGACGCATTGCGCCTTCACTTTTTCCCTATTTCAAATGGATGCTATTTCCTCCTTGCAGCCACTCTCCGCGGCGGAGCTGCAAGCCGTTCGTTCGCTCTACCAAGCATTTAGCGACAATAACCCCGACCTGGTTGACCAAGCGGTTAGCCCAACCTGGCAAGACATCCCGCTAGGGCCTGGCCAGGAGCCCGGCCCTAGCGGCATCAAGCCCATTATTGCGCAGTTTCGGCGCGCGTTTCCCGACCTCACCATTGTCATTCACGAGATAATGGGGTCGGCGGGCCGCGCCGCCGTGCGGGCCGAAATTCGCGGCACCCATGAAGGCGAGTGGTTCGGCATTGCGGCTACTAACCGTGAGATTCGCGTGCCGCTGCACGAGTTTCACCACCTGGAAAGCGGC
>Ga0160427_10001130_pt1 | contig 16398 bp, 12 predicted proteins | sample SolpanmetagenomL_FD_108194 | JGI IMG/M metagenome (GOLD analysis project Ga0160427, IMG submission 108194) | Solar panel surface microbial communities from Lawrence Berkeley National Laboratory, California, USA - L | ecosystem: Engineered > Built environment > Solar panel > Unclassified ...
CAAGTTTCCCATCCGGGTGCGCTACGAGTCGCAGTTCCGCGAGAGCCCGACCGAGATTTCGGCGCTTATGGTGCCCACGCAAAGCGGCAAAACCGTGCCCCTGAACGAGATAGCCGATATCAAGCAGGTAACCGGCCCTAGCTTGATTTACCGCGATGATAACACCCGCTTCTCGGCCGTGAAGTTCTCGGTGCGGGGCCGCGACCTGGGTTCGGCCATTGCCGAGGCGCAGGAAAAGGTAAACAAAGCCGTGGTGCTGCCCAAAGGCTACTCCATGAAGTGGACCGGCGACTTCGAAAACCAGCGCCGGGCCAGCCAGCGGCTGGCCCAGGTGGTGCCCATCTCGCTGGCACTCATCTTCTTCATCCTGTTCATCCTGTTTGGCAACTTGAAAGATGCCGGCTTGGTGCTGCTCAACGTGCCGTTTGCCCTCATCGGTGGCATTGCCATGTTGCTCCTCACGCACACCAACTTCTCGATTTCGGCCGGTATTGGCTTCATCGCGCTATTTGGTATCTGTATTCAGAATGGCGTGATTCTCATCAGCGTATTCAAGCAGAACATGCTCAATAAGATGAGCCTCGACCGCAGCTTATCGGAAGGCGTAGCCTCGCGGGTGCGGCCGGTGGTAATGACGGCTCTCATGGCCATCATAGGCCTCATGCCGGCGGCTCTCAGCACCGGCATCGGCTCGGAAACTTCCAAGCCGCTGGCCATCGTAGTTATCGGCGGCCTGCTTACGGGCACGGTACTCACGCTGTTTATCTTCCCGTTGATTTTCGAGCGTACCTACCGCGCCGAGCACACGCACTACGCCGACGACCTGCCCGCTAACCGCGAGTTGGCCGCGCATTAATAGCTAGGGCACCAAGATTAGGAAAGAGCGCTGCATATCTTGCAGCGCTCTTTTTCTGTTTTTATATGAAGCATTTTTCCAAGTGTTTGCGTCTGGCTGCGCTGAGCGGCTTGCTCAGTGGCCTGGGTGTGGCGCCCGCCGTGGCCCAGGATACCACTCTCGTTCGCCTCAGCGGTCGCAACCACTATCCCTTGCAAGTGAATGGGGCGCAGGGCAGCGGCGCGGGCTGGGACAAGCTGCTGGCATCGGCACAGAAAAGCCAATTTGTGTTGATAGGAGAGGACCACGGCATCGCCCAGATTCCGCTTTTCACCGCCGCGCTGGCCCGTGAGTTTAAGCCTGCCGTGTATGTAGCCGAAATTGACCCCTATGTAACGCAGACCCTGACGGAGCTAACGGCGCAGCCGGGCCCACCCACGGCCTACCTGCGCCAGTACCCCGGGGCCCTGTGCTTCTACAGCCTAGCCGAGGAATATGACCTGGTAAAGGCGTTGCGGGCGCAGCAGGCGCGCCTAGTGGGCCTCGACCAGGTATGGTCTTTTTCGGCCGCGCCATTTTACGCCCAGCTGGCCGGGCAGGTGAAGAGCACTACCCTGCGCACGTATCTGCGTCAGCGCGTCGCTAGCTATCAGGCCCAGGACCAGGCTAATGAGCGCCTGGGCGGCCATCGCTACGCCATGACTGCGCAGGCGGCCAGCGCTGGCGATAGCTTGGTGGCGCTCACCCAAAAGGAGAGCCCGGCCGTGCAAAAAATGGTGCAAGACTATGTGACTAGCTACCGCATCTACACCGGTAGGGGTACGCACCAAGCGCGCCTCGATTTGATGAAGCGCAACCTGCTGCGCGAGGTGCGGCCCTACCAAACGGCTACCGGCCTAGCCACGCCCAAGATGCTGTTCAAATTTGGCGGCCTGCACCTGGCTCGGGGGGCTAGCCCCATCGGCTTCGGCGAGTTTTACGACGTGGGCAACCTGGTGCAAAACCTGGCCGATGTGCAAGACCAAAAATCACTACATATCTTGATTTTGGGCAAGCAAGGCACCAAAGCGGCGGGCCTCAACCCGAAATTTCCGGCCAAAAATATAGCAACTTACACGGAAGCCGACTACGATGCCGACATACCGGTGAAGCTGTTCACTGACCAGGCGAGTGGCCCGGCGTGGTCGGTTTTCGACCTGCGCCCACTCCGCACGGCGCTCACCGATGGCAAGCTGCACGTGGCTAGCCAGGCACTGGAGCGCACCATTATGGGCTACGACTACCTAGTCGTCATCCCAGAAACAACGGCTAGCCGGCCGATGTAGCACCGCTGGCCGGGGCCACTGCCTAGCGGTGCGCAGCCAGAAACCCAGCTACTGCCCGCTGCCACTGCACTGGGTGCTTGTGCCAGTACGGCTCGTGGCCCGAGCCAGCAAAATCGACGCGTTGCTTAGGCCCGGCCAGATGCGCAAAAATGGTATCGGTTTCGGCGCGCATCACGCGCGGGTCGGCCGTGCCCCATAGTAGTAGGGTGGGAGTGGCCACGCGCCGGGCATACTCGCCGGCATTCAGGCCAAAGGCCCAGTAGCCATTCTCCACGCTGCCCCACCACACCAAAAGGTTAGCCAGCGGAACCGGCGGCAGGTGCATGGATACAAAGCGGTTCTTGGCAGTTTGCAGCATGCTGCCGTAGGGGCATTCTACAATGCTAGCGGCAGGCCGCAGGCCCAGCTCGCTCTCGGCTCGCAGTACCGCGACCGCACCCATACTCACACCATACAGTACTACGGGCGCGCCTGGCTGCCGGGCCTGCACCCAGCGCATGGCGGCTACCACGTCGTCGGCCTCGTGGTAGCCAATGGTAGTTTGGTAGCCTTCCGAAGCGCCGTTGCCGCTAAAATCGAAGAGCAGTACCGCGTAGCCGAGCTTCCGAAAATACCCCGCCTCGGGCCGCAGACGCGATTTGTCGCTGGTGTAGCCGTGGCAGAGAATGACGGTGCCCCGCGCCGCTGGCACCGCGCTGTACCAGCCCGCCAGCTGGCCGTTGGGGCTCCCAAACGCTACGTTTTCATACGGGAAAGCGGGCGGTGCCAGGTTCACGGGCTTGGGGTTGCTGAGGCCCGTGAGGATAATCTTAACCTTCTCCGCCGTGGGTAACTTCTCGGGGTTGCGGGTGCGCGGCCCAGCGTCGGTTGTGAAGTGCGTGAAGCGCCAGGCATGCAGCGCCACCACCACATTAAGCAATCCGAAAACCAGGGCTAGCCCCCATACTATCCGCCGGAGCATCAGGAGGGCCGTTGGCGGCGCGGGCCGCGGTTGGTAGGGGCGAATTTCGGAGCCGGGCGCGTTGCGGCCGGGCGCGCCCCGGCTGGGCGGGCGTGGCGCTCGCCCGCGCCGGCGAGCCCGCGCAGGGCGGCAACTTCTTCGGTGGTAAGGTCGCGCCACTCACCGGGGGCTAGCCCGGCCAGCGATAGGTCGCCGAGCGCCTGGCGCACTAGCCGCAGGCAGGGCAAGTTCACGGCGGCGCACATCTTGCGCACCTGCCGGTTCATACCCTGCGAGATGGTAATGGCTAGCCAACTCGTCGGGATGCTGGCCCGGTAGCGAATGGGCGGGTTGCGGGGCCATAGGTCGGCCGTGGCTTCCTCAGGCAGCGCTTCTGTTTCGGCGGGCAGCGTAAAGCCTTCCTTGATTTGCACACCCTCGCGCAACTGTTGCAGCGCGGCCTCAGTGGGCAAGCCTTCCACCTGCGCCCAGTAGGTTTTGGGCACCTTGTAGCGCGGGTCGCTGAGGCGGTGTTGCAGCTGCTTGTCGTCGGTGAGCAGCAGCAGGCCCTCGCTGTCGAAGTCGAGCCGGCCCACCGGGTACACGTTGGGCACCGCCACAAAGTCCTTGAGCGTGGCGCGGCCGTGCTCGTCAGTGAATTGGGTGAGGACTTCGAAGGGCTTATTGAGAAGGAGGTAGCGCATAAAAAGCAATAGTAATTTGCAGCGATAGGGAGAGTAAGGCGGTTAAAATAGAGAGGCGGTTAAAACAAGCGCCCCGACAACGTTAGCAAACATGAGTAGAAAAGCGACAAGGCTACCCATACTTCGTTTCGCAGCAGAATAATTTGCAAATTCTTTGGCCCATGCTTTATAGCGCTCAGAGTGAAGTAGTTTGTAATTAAGCCAAATAAATAATAGCCAAAAAGTAGATGCTCCTCCCCCAACCATTAATTCGGTAGCAGTACTCCTTAATGGAAACCCAGCTCGCTTGGCTAAATACAAGAAACTTATTACCGTAAATATTATCCAACCAAAGAAAGGCATGGTCATGCCAAAAGCCGCATCAGAATCTGCATCAGATATAGTTCGAAACCAGCCGCGTCGGATACGACTTGTTTTCTGAAAGCGGTGCATTTTGTAGAGCAAATAGCTGTACAGCTTCATTACAGGTTATTGCTGAAAAAGTCTATCAGGCTTGCTCTTGGCTTACACGCCGCCCTGGTACTTGCGCGTGACCCACTCGGCCGCCAGCAAAGCCACCAAGGCAAAGAACAGCCATTTCAGATTTATCAAATCTTTTAAATCTTCCTCGCTGGAAAGCTGGGGCTTGAAATTGGCCTTTTCAATATCCTGGGCCAGCTTATCGAGTTGGCTAGGGTAGTAGAGGCGGCCGCCGCTACGGCGGCTGAGCTGGGCTAGCAACCGGTGGTCGGCCTTCGATTCCTGGGCTTCGAGGGGTTGGTTTTGCACGAGAATTTCGCCGCTGGCCTGCTGGGCCTGGCCGCCGAGCGTGGCCCGGGCCTGGTAGCGGTAGAGGCCAGCCGGCAGCGGCCCCAGGTGCAGCGGCGAGCCATCGGCGGCATTGGCGAAGCTGACGGTGCGCTCCTTGCGAGCCGAGTCGGTGAGCGTGAGGGTGATTTGCTGGTCGTAGAGGCGCTCAAATACTGCGTTGTACGTTTCGGCGCCTAGCGTTACGTCATCCTGCGTGCCGAAGGCATCCTGCGTGGGGTACACGTCGAGGCGCTTCTTGTTGGCGTTCTGGGTCAGCAGCTGGAGCGTGCGGCTGATGAGGCGGTCGTAGGCTTCGGGGTGGTCGTCGTGGGCAATGGCTTCTTCGAGGCGCCACTGCCAGGTATTTTCGGCGAGCAGGGTGGCGGCGCGGGGGTTGGCCCCCGCGGCACTGCCCACTACTAGCAGCGGCTTTTGAGTGGGCAGGCGGCCCACTTGCTGCCACAGCGCCGCCTCGGCCCCGGCGGCCAGCCGCAAGTCGCCGAAGGGCACCGGCACCGGCGGGTACTGCCCCAAGCGGCGGCGGCTTTCCTCGTCAAGCGGCAGGCGGGCAAAGCCGGGGTTGGGCAGCGGCGTTACCTCATCGGTCTGGGCGCCGCGCGGCTGCACGTTTAGGCCGGCATTCAGCTGATTATACGCGTTGTAGTCAGACTGCGCCCCCAGCACGTAGAGCACGGGCACCTTGGCCGCGCGCACCCGCGCCAGTAGCTCCTGGCCCAGGCCGCTGCGCGCCGGCAACTGGTGCAGCACCGCCACATCGAAGGTCGTGCTGGCCGGCAAGGGCTGGCCCACGCCGGCCACGGCCAGCGTCAGGTCAAAGTTATTGTTGGCCAGAATGGCCGCCCGCAGCGCCTTGAGGTCGGGGTGGGGGGCTGCACCGGCCAGCAGCACGCGCAGCTTGCCCTTCACAATGTCGAGGAAGGCCGTGCGGGTGTTATTGAGGGCCGTAAACTCACCGGCCTGGGGTAGCACGCGCACCTCGTAGCGGCGCTTGCCGGGCGCGGGCGCCGTGAGCTGAAACGTAGTTTTGACGCGCCGCCGGCCCGCAGGCAGGGCCACCCGGCGGCTGTCGAGCACCCGGCCGCCCTCGCGCACCTCCACGGTAGCTGCGCCGCCGGCGTAGCCCTCGTAGCCGATTTCGGCCTCCAAGGGAAATTTATTGCCGCTAAATGCCACGCGGTTGTAGGCGAGGTCGGTCAGGCGCAAATCTTTCTTGGCAATGCTGTCGCCCAGCGCCACGCTGAAAATCGGAAAATTAAACTCCGAAAACTGCGGCTCCTGGCCTTGGTTCACGAGGCCGTCGCTCACGAGCACCACGCCCGCTAGGTTGCGGTCGGCATTCGCCTCGCGGCTATCGGCCAGTAGCTGGTTGAGGTCGGTGCGGCTGGCGGTAAAGCGCAGCGAGTCGGGCGCGGTGCGGGGCTTGGTGAGCGTGCGGGTTTCTACCTGAAAGCCTTTTTCGCGTAGCGTAGCCGCCAGCTTTGGCAAGCCGGCGGTGAGCTGGCTTAGCGCGGGCTGCGGCGTGAATAAGCTGATGGACTGCGAGTTGTCAACAGCCAGCACTACCGTAGGTGCCTCGGTGCGGGTAGTCGTCGTCTTGATAAACGGCGAGAGCAGCAGGAAGCATAAAAAGCTCACTACCACGAAGCGTAGTCCGGCCAGCGCGTAGTTGAGCGCCCGGCTCCACGGGGACTGCGCCGAATAGAGCAGCGCCGCGTAGCCCGCGCCCACGGCCAGGCACAGCAAAATAAACCAGGGAGAATAGGCAGTAGAGAGCAAGAGCGGTGGCGCGCAGCTAGGGCCGCGCGGGGCAAGTAACGGAGAAAGCCGGCTACTTCATCGGCTCACGACAGTAACCAGCTCGGGGCTGCTAAAGATACTGGCCGGCGAAATGACGGGCTCCGCTAACGGTAGGTGCGCACCGTAGCGTTCCCGCAGCTTGGCTTGCACGGCGGGCGGGCTCAGGTCAAAATCACGTAGTTGTTGCAATTGACCCAACTGCCGGTGCAGCCCCCGGTCGTACACCTTCCAGATAAGCTCGGAGCAATAAATCTGCTTATCTGACCAGTTGAAAGCCAAGTCATAATCGTGACCCAACAAGGGCTGGCCTGCTGCTCGGAGGCGGCCTAGCGTTGTAGGGGTAAGCGCCGTAGCGGCATCGTGTAGGCGCTTCACTACAAAATGTTGGCCTCGACCGCGTGCCACCCAACGCGCTAGCGGCGTTAGCTGCACGGGCTGCACTGCTTCAAATACCTGCCACTCTCCACGTACCTTATACAGCAGGCCACAGTGGCTGTAGGGAGAGTGCGTAGCTAATTGAATAGCTTGGCTTTGAGCTGACTGCGAGGTGTGAAAGATGAGGTCACCTTCGTGCAGCGTACTAGCCAGCGGCCCAAGGGTTGTGGTAGCGAGGCGGGCAGCCTGCCAGCGATGTGCCTTTATGGCTAGGCGTGGGTAGAGTAGGCCGGCGCCAACCGAGAGCACCACAGCCAGCCCGGATGCTATGTTAGTTAAAGACGGCATAAATCCTTATAACTGGCTAGGCTGAGATGCGCTCGGTTAACAGTCAAAAGCCCTACGTCAGCATGCCGCCATCTACTTGCAGCACCTGCCCGGTGATGTAGCTCGAATCGTCCGAAGCCAAGAAAGCAGTGGCTTTGGCTACGTCTTCGGTCGAACCGCCGCGCTTGAGCGGAATGGCTTTGCGCCACTCATCTACCTGCTTGGCGTCGAGGGCATCAGTCATCTCGGTTTCGATAAAGCCGGGTGCAATGGCATTGCAGCGAATGTTGCGCGAGCCTAGCTCCAGCGCGACCGACTTGGTAAAGCCGATGATGCCGGCTTTGCTGGCGGCGTAGTTGGCCTGCCCCGCATTGCCCTTGATGCCGACTACCGATGTCATGTTGATGATGGAACCCGACTTGGCGCGCATCATCGGCTTGGTGGCCGCTTTGGTGAGGTTGAATACCGATTTTAGATTGACGTTCAATACGTTGTCCCACTGGGCCTCGCTCATGCGCATGAGCAGGCCGTCCTGGGTAATGCCGGCATTGTTGACTACGATATCCAGTTTGCCGAACTCGGCTACTACGTCATCGACCAGTTTTTCGGCCTGGGCAAAGTCGGAGGCATCGGAGCGGAAGCCTTTTACTTTGGTGCCGTGGGCGGCCAGTTCGGCTTCGAGGGCCTGGCCCTTTTCAACGCTTGACAAATAGGTAAAGGCTACCTGCGCGCCCTGCTGGGCAAACAGCGTAGCAATGGCGCGGCCAATGCCTTTGGAGGCCCCGGTGATGAGGGCAACTTTTCCGGTGAGGGTCTGATTCATTTCGCAAAGATTGGTGTGCAATGCCAAACGGCTAGCTTCGACTAGGTTTGCCCTGGGTCGAAGCTAGCCGTTTGGCAGTAGCTGTCAAATTATTATACTTCCGAAAGCGGCTCGGCAGCCAAGTGCTCCAGGCCACCGGGGCCATCTTCCTGCTCGATGCGCTTGGCGGCGCGTACCAGCGACGAGCTGAAGATAAACTCGCGCAACTCGGGCACTTCCGCGTTCAGAATATGCTCTTTATCACCGTCCCACAGCTTCTTGCCTTTATGCAGGAAGATGATGTGGTCGCCGATGCCCACCACCGAGTTCATATCGTGGGTGATAATGGCAGTGGTAATGTTGTATTCGTGCGTGATTTCGTAAATCAGCTCGTCAATCTTGATGCTCGTGGCCGGGTCGAGGCCCGAGTTGGGCTCATCGCAAAAAAGGTAGGTGCAATTGGGGGCAATGGCGCGGGCAATGCCCACGCGCTTTTTCATACCACCCGAAATTTCGGAAGGCATCTTATTGCCCGCATTTTCGAGCCCTACGCGCTTGAGGCAAAACTCCACGCGGTCGCGGCGCTCTTCCAGCGTCATATCGGGCGTCAGCATCTGGAGCGGGAATTCCACGTTTTTGGCCACCGTCATGGAGTCGAACAGCGCCGAGCCCTGAAACAGCATCCCGATTTTACGCCGAATTTCCTGGCGGATGTCCACCTTCGAGTTGGTGTACACCGTGCCATCGAAGGTGATGGAGCCTAGGTCAGGCTTCATCAGGCCCACAATGCACGAAAGCAGCACGCTTTTGCCGGTACCCGAGCCACCGAGCAGCAGGTTGCACTTGCCGGTTTCGAGGGTACAGGTAATGCCCTTGAGCACCTGATTGCCATCGAATGATTTTTCGAGGTTGGATATTTCAATCATGATTTAAAAGCTGAATTGCCAGACGGCCGGATTGTTTCCTTAGTAAACAGTGCGGCGCACGGTTGGCGGGTTTATTACCCCACCAACGCCCCTAGGTAACAAGTTTGCCGGCCTCTTTAGCTGCTCCTTTTTTACAGCAGGATAGCCGCCAGTATGTAATCGGCGAGCAGGATGGCGATGATGGAGTTGGTAACGGCCGAGGTGCTGGCAGCCCCTACTTCCAGGGCTCCCCCCTCGGTGTAGTAGCCCTTGAAAGCCGAAATGCCCGATACGAGGAAGGCGAAAACCACCGCCTTAATTAGGGCAAAGACAATGTTATAAGGAATAAAATCTGTGCGGATACCCTCAATATAATCTTGTGGAGCCATCACGCCCGACAGCGTGCCGGCAATGTAACCACCCAGGATACTGAGCGCCATGGCCAGAATAACCAGCAGCGGAAACATGAGCATGGCCGCCAGAATGCGCGGCAATACCAAGTACGAAGTGGTATTGATACCCATCACCTCGAGCGCCGAAATCTGCTCGGTGATGCGCATGGTGCCCAGGCCACCCGCAATAGACGAGCCTACCTTGCCGGCCAGCACGATGCTCGTGATGGTGGGAGCCAGCTCCAGAATCGTCATTTCGCGCACCATGTAGCCGATGGTAGACTTCGGGATGAGCGGGTTGGTGAGGTTGTAGGCAATCTGAATGCAGGTAACGGCCCCGATAAAGGCCGACACGATGCCCACGATGAAGATAGAATTGACGCCGATGAGCGTGGCTTCCTCAAAAAAGCGCGTCCAGAGCACTTTCAGCCGCTCGGCCCGCGCCACCATGTTGTATAGAAAAAGTACGAATGTGCCGAATATTTTGAACATAAAGGAAGGAAATTGGGCCACTTGCGCCGGCCCGGCTAGCCTCGGCCAGCGGCGGCGGGGCATCTTTGCGCCTCAAGGCTTTTTTAAGAGTGTTTTATTGCGTTTTGAGCTAACTGAAGCACTTTCTTTAGCCTGTGTCACATTTTATTCAAACATTCTGTGACATGGTGCCAATACACGCTTCTAGCTTATCTCATACAGCATACGCGTTTACTGTTTCTCTATGTGCAAGGTTATTGTACTTTACTAAGTGTCGCTGAAACGGGTTGATTTAATTTGATTTATACTATATAAAGAGTGTGGCAAGGTTGGCAAGTGTACCACCATAAGAGAGTAAATACTAAATAATCGACCATACATGATAGCGTTGTTGTGATGAAAGAGCACCAAGAAGAGGTAAAGGGCTTGATTATAAGCAAGTTTCTTAGTGTGGTTGGTGTTGCGCCGGGTGTGAATGAGGAAGACCTCTTAGGCGGCTTGATGTAATGCAGACAGCTATTTTGGTCGAGATACTAACAGCCCGCTCACAAATTCATCTGCCGTCTAATTTTAGGCATTGTGCTCATAATCAATATTTTGAAGGCAAAAATACTAATTAGCATCAACCTTGATTTAAGATGAAAGGTGGCTGTAGAGCTTAGAAAGAGTTAACTTGGTAACCTTCTTTCTAAGCCTTCCCGCCTGCATCATGAACCACAACCTCGAAGTACCCGCAAAAATCATCGAAGCCATAAAAGCTAAGAAGTTACTGATTTTTGTAGGTGCTGGTATGTCTAGAAGATTTGACTTACCGGACTGGGAGAAAATGGCAATTGATGTTATTCAGAAAACGCCTTTGCCAGAGTACGCAGGATATGTATCCGTTCTTAAGGATAAGCTATTTGAACCTTTAGCGGTATTGGATAAAATCGAGCGAGAAAAACGCGACGTTTACGCTTATATCGAAAACAACTTTATTGTAGATAAATCTCAAGATTTAGAAACGCATAAAAATCTTATAAAAATAAGTGGTAAGATAGTAACTACAAACTATGATAACGCTTTTGAAGTAGCTAAAGAGGGTATCTACGCCGTACCTCATAATTCTGTGTTCAAAATAAGCAATATCACAGACAAGAACGAATATGTATTTAAAATGCATGGAAGCGCATCTCATGATGCTTCTGATTGTATTGTTTTCTCTAAAGATTATGAAGAATTATACTCGGGGAATAGTGCAGCAATATTTAAAATGAAAGAATTATTTATTAATAATACCATTTTGTTTATCGGATTTGGCTTTGCTGACCCGTACGTAAATAAATTGTTTTCTACAATGGACAATTTGTTTGAAGGAAATCATACCCACTATCTTTTGACTACAACACCAGATAAATTTGCTTCCCTGAAATACATCAAATCGATAGAGTTGAAAGAGTACTCTCAAATTGATGAATTTATAAGTATGTGTCTGCCTAGTCTTGATTACGACAAAAGTAAAATAGCAATTGAAAAAGTTGCAGATAATCAACACAAGATTAGTAGTGTTAGAAAATTAGCTGTTCTATACCCAAAATGCATTGATTTAGCAGAATTTAAACATGCAAAAACACTTTTGAACTGTTTCGAAAATTTAGAGGCCAACTTATATAAAGGCTTTCTAAACTTGAAGGCTTTGCAAGAACTCGATGATTATGATATGGTGTTTATTATTACAGCTTCATATAAAGGCAAACTTTATATAGAGGGTGAAGATATCAAAAGTCAGTTGATATCTGTAGAAGAGCTATCTTCCGCTATTCTAAATGACAAGATGCCTCGGGTAATTATATCAGATTCTTTTGTTGACATCAGCACTTTGAATAACACAGCGTCAATTGCAGGTTACAAAAATGAGGTGTTAAATAAATTTCTCTACAAAATTTTACGCAACGGAGAAAATCAATTTGTTAGCGAAAATGTAAGAATGGGAAGTTTTTTAAATAAGCATGTTTTTAATAAAAGCAAGTCCACTAATAAGCTTTTATACAAAGTACATGCTTATACAAACTATAGCGCCAAAGCAACAGAAGATTTGATTGGCAGGATTGAAGAACAAGCTTCTATTGCTAGAAAATTGATTTCAATTAGAGAGTCGAGAAAGATATTGACAATAAAGGGCGCAGGTGGTACCGGCAAAACTACTCTTGCTAAAAAAATAAGCTATGCTTTGCATGAAAGAGGCTACTTCGACGATGGTGTAGTATTCACTTCTTGTGAACAAGTGAGTGGATTCAAGACTTTCGAGGCAATTCTTATTAATGCTTTTAAACTTAACAATGTAACAGATTTTAAGAAGCATATGCAAGACAACGCCTGTGAAGTTGATATGTTGATAATATTGGATAATTTTGAAACTGTTACCAGCTTAAGTAATGAAGTGGATTTAAAAGAAATTTATAAATTACTCGAATTTGTAACGGATTACGCACATGTTGTATTAACGTCGCGGGAAGTGTTGGATGAAGACTTTGAAGACGTATTTACATTATCATCTATGATAACTGATGATGCTGTCAAGCTGTTCGAGCAATGCTATCAGAATGTACTCGAAGAAGAAATGCCCATTCTGCGACATGACATTTTAGAGAACATGCTTAACAATAACCCTTTAGCAATCAAGATAGTTACTAAGAATTCTCTTAAACAGCAAAGCATAATTTATTTAAAAGAACAGCTAATCGATTCGTTTTTTGAGTCTACATCTTTAGATTTTGAAAGAGCATTTAACAAAAAAGCTGACATAAATATTGAAAGAACAAAATCCATCTTTCAGTCAATTAATTATTCATATTGCAAGCTATCCACAAAAGAAAAGCTTGCATTCGAAATACTACATCTATTTCCCGATGGGATTGACATATCAGACTTCAAGACCGGATTTAATAAAAAAGGTGTTGCTAATAAAATTTCGGATTCCGATTTACGCTCGTTGAATAACAAATCGCTTATTGAGAGCAATGATGGCATTCTACAGTTACAACCAATTGTAAGACGATTCGCAGAATTTCAATTCAATAAAAAAACTGCTGAAGTCAAAAAGCAATATTATTCAGATGCTTATGATTATAATTCATATTTATTATCTTACCTAGACGAAGTACATTTTAAAAATACTAATACATCAATGAAATATTATAATTTATTCAAAAATAACCTGTTTCTTGCGCTCGATTACATTCCTCAAATAAATGTGGTCGAAAAGGATGCTTTTACAAAACAGCATTTATTAAATTATACACTCAATTTAGTAACGTATTTTTTGGACAAACAGCAAGAAACTGGCATGTTAAAAAAACTACCTGAACTGTACGACTATTTCAATGATATTCCCTATAGCAAAGAAGTTCTGAAAACTTATTCAGAGGTAATGGTTTATTACTCATTAAACTTCGATGACACATATCATAATTTATGCAAATTGTTCAAATCAGAAGAAATAGTAAATAGAGCCATCAGTAGTGAGCACGAAAATGAAGCCCGATATAAAAATAGAATCTCTATTATTCATAGCATGGAAGGGTATACCATTCAGTACATAGAATCTTTTGTTAAAAACAAGGAATTAGCTAAATCAAATAATATTAACACGCATTTATTTTACTTGGGCGTTCATAGTCATACAATGGAATTATCAAGCGACTTTCATACATTCGAGCGCGATTACGCACACAATAGGCTTGACATTCCAAGTTTAGAGAAGTATATTAAATCAATATTTGCTGAGTATCATCTTGAGAGAATGCAGACTACTTATATCCTGTCGAAAGTAAAATCACTTTCGAAAGAAGAAATCAAAAAACTCGTTGTTACTAATCCTTATAGTGCAGGCTTAAAGGAATTAATGTTCGCGTTCAATTCAGACGATAACACAGAAATTGAAAACCACTTCAATTCTGCCCTCAATAACCTTCAACACATCAAGTATTATTATTTAGATGCTTTGTATTATTACTGTAAATTCTTATATAAGAGTGAGAACTCTCGTTTTGAGCAGATATACAGCGAAGGTTTAAGTTTTTGTCAAACTTATCATTATCAATACCTAGAGCACAGATTTAGAAGCATCAAACTTCTCGAAAAGAAAACATATGTCTGTGATTATTCATACTATCCTATTTTAGGACTTCAGTCATTTGTTGATTGGTACATACCAACTTATAATAAGGTAACTGCAAAAAGGTTGAAACAATCTAATTATTAGTTAGATTACAACTGGCAGGACCGTATGTCAGGCTGAATTTTTTATTTGCGTATCACACGAAGCTTAATTTAGTAGCTCAGCAATCTTTTCTTTACCAGCCTCTTTTGAGCCATATGTTTTCATAATCAAGCTAGTTGACGAATGACAAACAATGCCAGCAATCGCCACTGGATTAATGCCTTTTATTAATGCAAGATTAATAAATGTTTTACGCGCAACGTGCGCTAACATCTTCTTGTATTTCATCACATTATCTTTTCTTGGTTTATTCTTGCCATCAACGTAACTCTTAATACTTATTTCGTGATGAAGAGAAGGAATACGAGCACAGATAGCTTTTAACGCTTCATTAAACTTGCTAAGATTAGCTGATGGTAAATTATAGTTGTAGCCTTCTAATATTTCAAGTGCTTGCGATGACAATGGAATTGAAATGTCATCATCAGTTTTATTTGTCGTGAATACGAAATGATTATTGATAATTTGACTAGAATTGATAACGCTATCTGAGAAACGTACACCAATCGCGCACATTAATACAAATCTGTCACGTACTGACTGATAATATTCGTCGTGTATATCAAGCTCAATTAAATCTTGTAACTCAGCTTGAGTGAGATAAATGGTGTTTATGTTGCGTTTAACTTTAATTGATAATTTGTAACTACAAATTGAGCTAATGGTTTTGTCAGGTATTTCTAATTCGTCTTTGTAATGGTACATCAAGCCCTTTATTTTGTTGATGGAGTCATATACAGACAGTGTGCGTTTGCCATCTTTCACTAACCAGTCTTCAAACTCCTTTTAGCGTTTGTGTAGTAACCTCTTTCATTGATAAATTAGCGTTAAATCTGCTGATTAGTAATGCAGTGGTACGATAAGAAGTTAGTGTAGCTTTCGCATTTGCTTTCTTAACAATAGCATATAGCGCAAAGTAATGTGTTACTAAGTCGCTGCTGATACCAAGCTTCTGTTTCTCTTTTCTTATTTCTGTTTGCTTAGCTGTTACTTGTGCTAGTAAACTAGCTAACTGCATTTCTAAGAAATCAATATGACTTTTAATATTTTTGACCGTTGCGGGTAGTGTAGGCTGCTGGCTAGCAGCTAGTATACTATCATATTCACTCGATAGAGCCTCTTTGCTGATAGTAATCTTGTTTATAGTAAGATTCCTTATCGCGGTCTCTATAGTGGTCACTACGCCCGCGATTTGGCTGTTCAACTCAGGAGCATTCATTACTTCATTCACCTTTCCATTGCTGGTGTTGAAGTGAGTAGCCAACACACTAACACCTGTGCCTTTCTCGAATACAATCTCACCATATGTGTACCTGACACTGATAGGAGAGAGGTTAGAGGCATTAGCTTTGTGAAGAATAAAACGAAAGTTGGATATTTCTTAGAAGCTTGAAAGTGTGAGAGTTGCGATGCTCTACAAGATACACAACCAAGTTAGTCTGTCACAACCTCTGTCACAAATCAAGTGCAAAATGTGCCCTAAAACGCTTCAAATAAAGAAAGCGGCGGCGGGGCATCTTTGCGCCTCTTACGTATAAACGCAGAAAATAGTGGCCGCAACCGCAGAGTTAGTCGTGATAACGGGGGGCAGCCAGGGCATCGGGCGGGCCTTGGTACTGAGTTTCTTAGCTGCTGGGTTTCCGGTGGCTACCTGCGCCCGCCGCGCCGAAGATTTAGCCGCGCTGGCCGCCGCACACCCGGCCGCGCCGCTGCACACCCTGCCCGCCGACTTGAGCCAGTCCGCCGATTGCCAGCGCTTTGCCGCTTTCGTGCTGGGGCTGGGTTACCCGCTGGGCGCGCTCGTCAACAATGCCGGGTACTACGTGCCCGGCCGCTTCCAAGACGAGCCGGCCGATGGCTCGCGGCTGCGCGAGATGCTGAGCGTGAACCTGCTGAGCGCCTATGACCTGACGCGCGCCTTGCTGCCTACGCTGCTGGCCCAGGGGCGGGGGCACATTTTTACCATCTGCTCCACGGCCAGCATCATGCCCTATCCCAATGGCGGCTCCTACGGCGTGGCCAAATTCGCCCTGCTGGGCTACACCAAAACCCTGCGCGAAGAAGTAAAAGCCCAGGGCCTGCGCGTGACGGCCGTATTGCCCGGCGCCACCCTCACCCGCAGCTGGGACGGCGTGGGCCTGCCACCCACCCGCTTTATCGACCCCGCCGACGTGGCGCAGGCCGTGCTGGGCGCCTACCAGCTTTCGCCCCACGCCGTGGTTGAAGAGCTGCTCATCCGGCCGCAGCTCGGCGACTTGCTGTAGGGGAGGGAAGTTATTCCTTAAAAATATTGGCAGCGTTGGGGCCCGTAGCGCTCACCAAGGTAGGCGTGCCGGTGTAAAACAGGCGGCCGGTACCATCCAGCGTGCCGGCCAGGTTTTGGCGCACGCGCACGTGGGCATCGCCTATCCACTCGCGGTAGGTGCGGAAGTAGCAGAAGCGCGTATCCAGGCC
>Ga0160427_10001131_pt1 | contig 16396 bp, 18 predicted proteins | sample SolpanmetagenomL_FD_108194 | JGI IMG/M metagenome (GOLD analysis project Ga0160427, IMG submission 108194) | Solar panel surface microbial communities from Lawrence Berkeley National Laboratory, California, USA - L | ecosystem: Engineered > Built environment > Solar panel > Unclassified ...
ACCACCACTCCCGAACCAGCGTTTCCGCCTCGACCAGACGACATCATCAGAAGCAAGCGTTCCAGACGTGGTCTGCAGTCACGGCAGGGGTGGCCTGATCCTCAGGCCACCCCTGCCCTCAGCCTGCCGTGACGCCAGTTAAGGCAACACAACCCGCGGAAGACGCCGATGAGCAGCTGCTCGTTCGACTGATCGCTCTTTACTCGAGCAGGGAGGTGGAAGTAAGAATCAGCGCCCTGGAGTTGCTGGGCTTTCACTACAACTTATCGGGCGTCCCCGGAATTATGGAATCGATCGTGGAGACCATCCGTGACTCCAGACTCAGCGACCATTCCGGCATATTCCTGAGAACATTGGCTTGTGGCATCCTGGCCGTCCAACTCAAGGAGGTCGACGATAAGCTCGTGGATCTTCTGGACACCGTGTCGAACAGAGAGGTGAGACTGGCCCTGTTAAGAAGCTTGCTGCAAATAGAGATCTTCTTCCGTGATCGAGTGGATCGGCTGACCGAACTCCTGGCAGAAAACGACATCGACATCAATTCCTCCACGTATCGTCTTCTCCTTGCCGAAGACTAAAGGTGGGTTGACCAAGTGATCTGACCCCTGGCTTCCGTTCCACTCCGGCTGCGACAACAATGGCAGGCTCATTTGCACTACCGCGAGTTAGTTCGAGAACGGATAAAGATGTCGTCCCCAAGTTATTCGAACTCTGGAGGCCGAAGCAGCTGGACCTCTCCTGCATGAACCGGCGCATCTTTCCAATTGACGGCAGCTTCCGGCGGGGTATAGGGCCATTGGAGAGCAAGTTCATCTAAGACGGTGATACGCGATCGCCCTGCGCCATAGCCAAAAGCTGCCTGTCTATCATCCTCAACCCAGCTGTCAGGTCGTACCGTAACCCAGATGCCCGAGCAAGCCCTCCGATTGTTTCCCACCGAAGCCGCCGCAAAGAAAGCTGGGTTGCAGCTGGCCAGCTTCGACGGCCCGCGCCTCGCCACCATCCTGTATGCCCTCCTGCCCGCCGGGGAGATAGAAGGCCACCTATCTGCTGAGCAGCACCTACCGCCTGACGGTGGCCGAAAAGCGCTGGGCTGAGGAACGCCAGGCGACCGTGACCAAGCTGGGCCGCTTCGCCGCCGGGGGCAGTTTTATGCCCTTGCAGACCAACATGCTGCGGAAGAAAAAGCCCCAGCCGGAAGCGGCTGAATAACTTGACGCCCCCTGCATACCGGGGTAAAATATTTCCATCAACGTCCGAAAGGGCGTTTTTTTTGTGCTCATCCAAGAGCAGCGCCGGGGTCAACAGCCAGTTCCCTACAGGTTGGCTTTCAGGTGGACGCCTCCTCCCGCTGGACGAACTCCCTCTTGCTGCCTGAGGTAACCTCAGATCAGCCCCAGATTCACTCCTTGTCGCCCGACCATGCGCAGACGAACCTGATGAGTGTCGGAACGGCTGCGCGAGCGGGTTGTTGCCTCTATCTGAAGGACCGATCAGTCACGTTCAGACGGCCGCCTCACCGCAGGCTCTCGCCTCTCCACCGGAGGAAATTTGAGGAGCCATGACCCTGCACGCACCTGCCACCGCTCCACGTCCAGAGCAAAGCGTCACGGCGCGCGAGCTGGTCTTCGACCTTGTCTTCGTGTTCGCGGTCATGCAGCTCTCCCATCACCTTCTGGAGCACCTCTCCTGGCGGGGCGCAGCAGAAACACTGGTGCTGCTGCTGGCGGTCTTCGCGGTCTGGTACTACACCAGCTGGGAAGCCATCGTCGTGCAGGCCACCCACCGACGCACCCTGATGATGATCCTCACGGTCATCCTGCTGGGCCTGTTCATGAACGCGTCTCTGACCAGAGCCTTCGAGGCGTCCAGCTGGGCCTTCGTCATTCCCTTCCTGCTGATTCAACTCGGGCGCACCACCTGGACCCTCATGAATGCCCCCGATGCGGCGTACCGCGAGCATTACCGCCGAACCCTCATCTGGCTGGTGGCGACGACCCCCTTGTGGCTTGCGGGTGCGGCGACCGATCCGAACCTTCGCCTGTGGTGGTGGGGCCTAGCCGCTGGGCTCGACCTGATCGGCACCTGGCTCGCGCATCCCGTTCCTGGGCGCCGGCTGCACTCCGAACACATGGTGTTTGAAGGCGATCACATGCTGGAACGGTGCCGGCTGTTCCTGATCATTGCGCTGGGGGAAACGGTGCTGGGGACAGGCACCGCGCTCGCTGGCACCACGCTGACGCCCGTGGTGGTGATCACCGGCACAGCGGCGTTGATCGGCACGGTGGCGCTGTGGACCCTGGGGTTCGGCCGCGCGGTGCACCTGACCGAGCGCCATCTGGCGCGTTCGGCGAATCCCGTTCGTACCAGTCGTCTTGCCGGCAATGCCCTGACGGTGATGGTGGCCGGTCTGATTGTCGTGGCGGTCGCGAACGAGCAGGTCATCGCGCACCCTACCGGGCACCCTTCCCTGACGCTGACCCTGCTGTTGTTCGGGGGACCGATCCTGTTCCTCCTGGCCCAGGGCTGGTACCTGTGGGCCGTGCCCGGCGTCTGGTCGAGACTGCACCTGGCGGGCAGTGTCCTCCTAATGCTGGCGGGCGTGATCACGTTGACGGCGCCTCCCTACGTGGCCCTGATCCTGGCAGGTGCGACCCTCGCGGCCGTGGCCCTGCTCGATCCGGGCTCGGGCTAAGCCCTTCCTGTCTCTGCAAAGTTTCGTCTATCTCCGTGGAGAATGAAGACATGGCCCAGAACGTCGCTCTGTGTGGCTTCCGCGACCAGACAGGTGCAGAAATCCAGTGGGCGGAGACCCCCCGATGTTCGTGGACAGAGGACTCGCTTCCCACAGAGGGCTCCTACTTCTGACCGGTGCCTGGGTCTTGACGTCCGTCAAACGTCGCCATCTCCGGAGGTTCAGGCAGAAACTTTGCATGAATGGGCAAGGAAAGCCTGGGTGCACCGGGCATAGTGACCCTGCTCCAGACGGGTGAGACTGTCGCCTCACGCGGATACCGCTGCACGCCATGTGTCCCGGAGGAGCAAGCGGATGACCCACGTCTCCGCCAAGGAGATCACATGCACAAACGCACCCTGGGAAGCACCCTGGAAGTCTCGGCCCTCGGCATAGGGGCCATGGGCCTGAGCGCCAACCTCGGTCCGGCCGCCGACCGGCAGCAGGCCATCGCGCTCCTCCGGGCGGCCGTCGATCGGGGCATCACCTTCTTCGACACCGGCGAAGCGTATGGCCCGTTCATCAACGAGGAACTCGTCGGTGAAGCCCTCGAGCCGCTGCGTGACCAGGTGGTCATCGCCACCAAATTCGGCTTCAGGATCGACCCCTCGACCGGCGCACTCAGTGGAGTCGACAGTCGCCCCGAGCACATCCGTGAAGTCGTCGACGCCTCCCTGAAGCGCCTCCGGACCGACACCATCGACCTGCTGTATCAGCACCGGGTGGACCCGAACGTGCCGATCGAGGACGTCGCCGGCACCGTGGGCGAGCTGATCGCGGAAGGCAAAGTCAAGCACTTCGGCCTCTCCGAAGCGGGGGCGTCCACCATCCGCCGCGCCCATGCGGTGCAGCCGGTGGCAGCCGTGCAGAACCAGTACTCCCTGTGGACCCGCGAGCCCGAAGCGGACGTACTGCCGACCTGCGAGGAACTCGGCATCGGCTTCGTGCCCTGGGGCCCACTGGGCACCGGCTTCCTCACCGGCACCATCGACGCCAACACCCGGTTCGACAGCACCGACCTGCGCAGCAACTTCCCGCGCTTCACGCCTGAAGCGATGAAGGCCAACCTGGCCTTCGTGGACATGATCCGCACTTTCGCGGCGTACAAGCAGGCGACGCCGGCTCAGATCGCCCTCGCGTGGCTGCTCGCTCAGAAGCCCTGGATCGTGCCGATTCCCGGCATGAACGCGCTCGCGCACATCGACGAGAACCTGACGTCCGCGGACCTGACGCTCACCTCGGAGGACCTGCGCGAAATCGACCGTGCCGCCTCGAAGATCGACATTCGCGGCGCCCGACTCGACGAAGGCCTGCTGAGCCTGAGCGAAGACTAAACACGCGGCGGGGAACCTGGTGACCCCTGCGGAGGCCCTGCAGTCCCCAGGCCCGGCTGCAGGGCCTCCGACGAACCCGGACCGGTCGGCCCGCACAGAGGCCCGTGATCAACGACTCCCGGCTGGAGCGGCCGGCACCGGAGGCAGGGTAACCGCAACCGGGCAAGGCCGCAGCGCAATTCCGAGCTTTTCAGGGAGGCCCTGACCGTTATGCCTATTTTCGAGACCCTGTTGGTCCTCCTGCTCGGTGCGACCGTTCTGTCGGCCCTCGCCCGTCGGGTGAACATCCCCTATCCCACCCTCCTGGCGGTCGGTGGGGCCTGCGTGGCGTTCTTTCCCGGCGCGCCCCGCTTCGATCTGCCGCCCGAGCTGATCCTCGCTCTGTTCGTCGCGCCGGTGCTGCTGGACGCCGCCTACGACACCTCCCTGCGGGACCTCCGGGCGAACGGACACCTGGTGCTGTCACTCGTCCTGGTCGCGGTCGGCCTGACGACCGTCACGGTGGCCGTGGCGGCCCGGCTGCTCTTTCCCGACTTTCCCTGGGCGGCCGCGATCGCGCTCGGCGCGCTGCTCGCACCGCCGGACGCCGTCGCCGCCCTGGCGGTCCTGGCGCAGGTGAACCCGCCGTACCGCCTGCGCAAGGTGCTGGAAGGCGAAAGCCTGCTGAACGACGCCTCCGCCCTGCTGATCTACACCCTGGCGGTCGGCGCCGTGGCTGCCGGGGGCTTCAGCGTCGTCGGGGCCATTCCCACCTTCGCCCTGGTGGTGTTCGGCAGTGTCGCGGTCGGCTGGCTGCTGTCCTGGCCGGTCAGCTTTCTGGTCGAACGCATCGAGGACGTGCCTACCTCGGTGATTTTCCAGTTCGTGATCACCTTCGGGGTGTGGATCCTCGCCGAGCAGCTGGACCTCTCGGCCGTCGTGACCATGGTCGTCTTCGGGCTGATGGCCGGCCGACGGTCGAACCTGTCGGCGCGCCTGCGGGTACCGACCTTCGCCATCTGGGGGTCGATGACCTTCGTGCTGAACGTCCTCGCGTTCACCTTGATAGGTCTGCAGCTGGGCCCGATTCTCGAAGCGGTCACGGGAACCGAGCGCCTTCATCAACTCGGCGCCGCGTTCGCCATCCTGGTCATCGTGATTGCCGTCCGGCTCCTCTGGGCGATGGCCTACACCCTCACGCAACGGCGCGTCCGGCGTGCCGAGGGCCCGGGTACGCCCCCCTCCACGCCCCTCACGGCGAAGGGCGGGCTGGTGATCGGCTGGTCCGGCATGCGCGGCATCGTCACCCTGGCGGCCGCCATCGCGCTCCCCGAGGGATTTCCCTACCGCAACTTCATCCAGCTGACCGCCTTCGTGGTGGTGCTCGGCACCCTGGTGATCCAGGGCCTCACGCTTCGCCCCCTGATCGCCTTCCTGCGTCTGCCTGAAGACGGGACCGTCGAGACGGAAACCAACCGGGCGCGCGGGGCCGCCCTGAAGGCCGCCATGCTCGAACTGAAAGAGGACGACACGCCGGCCGCCGAACGCCTCAAGCTGGAATACCAGGATGCCCTGAGCCGAGCCCGGAGCGGTGCGGACCCATCCGGCAGCCTCGACAACACGCTCCGGCGGCGGGCCGTCGCCGCCGCCCGACTCGCCATCGAGGACCTCCGCCGCACCAGCGTGATCGGCGATGACGCCTACCGCCGGGTAGAGGAGGAACTCGACTGGCTGGAGCTCAGCGCCCAGACCGCGACGGCTTCCAGCGAGGCCCCGGGTTGACCGCAGAACGAAGGGCCAGAGGCGTCCAGCACACCATCATTCAAAACTTCAACCCCATAAGGGAGAACGCCATGTCCAACATTCTGATTCTCGGAGCAAACGGTCAACTCGCCCGCAACACAACCACCTCCCTCCTCGACCATACCGATGCCTCACTGACCCTCTACCTGCGCCGGGCCAGCCGCCTGAAGAACCCGGATCCGGCTCGTGTGACCATCGTCGAAGGTGACGTGCTGGATCTGGACGTCCTGACCTCAGCCATGAAGGGGCACGACGTGGTGTAAGCCAACCTGGCAGGTCCGATGGAGCGGCAGGCCAGGACCATCGTCGAGGCCATGCACGCCACTGGGCTCAAGCGGCTGATCTTCATCAGCTCGATGGGCATCTACGGCGAAGTGCCGGGTGAGAAATACCGGAGCATCCTGGACCCCTACCGGGATTCGGCTGCCGTTATCGAGGCGTCGGATCTGGACTACACCATCCTGCGCCCCGGCCGGTTTAACCAGAAGGACGAAGTCAACTACCAGATCACGCAGAAAGGTGAAGCGTTCAAAGGACATGACGTGTCCCTGAACAGCCTGTCGGCCCTGATCACCAAGCTTGCTCTCGATCCCACCCTGGAGGTCCGCCACAGCATCGGCGTCAGTCGCAAGTAAACACGAACGAAGCATCAGAAGGCCGATGAATTCAGAGAGGCCAACCGGATGCCCATCACCTGAGGACCGCAGATCCTGCGGTCCTGCTGTTGATCAGGACAGCCTGCATTTGCCCAGCTCGCTCCGGACCATCCAGGTCAGAACGCGTCCAGGCGTCGAAGTATTGAGACGAAGGAGGGTCACCTCATGGGGTCACCCTCCTGTTGAACTTCAAGCGCTCAGGCAAGCCCGTCCAGAGCCTTGGCCCGGGTGGTTGGTCGTGCTGCTGCCCATCTCACTGATAGAGCGAACTGGAGCTCATTCCTGTAGGGGCACTTCAGTCAGGTCGCCGTACCGGTGAGCGGCCATCACACCGCCATCTATGAGGGAGCCGCTGCCAGTGATGACCACGACTTTTCTTTGGATGTGTTCGCTCATGTGGATTCCTCCACTGTGTTCAAAAATGTGGACGGTGTGTCACGTGCTGAAGTCCAGCGCCCGGGTGTTCGGGCAGCTGCCTGAACACCCGGGCGCTGGACTTCAATACCGGTCGCCGAGGACGGTGATCCTCGACATGGCCTGCCCGATGTCGTCCAGGTCCTCGGGGGTCAGCGTCAGGTCCACCGCGCCGTTGTTCTCGTCCAGACGCGCCAGGCTGCGGCTGCCGGGAATCGGCACGATCCAGGGCTTCTGGACCAGCAGCCAGCTCAAGGCGATCTGCGCGGGCGTCGCGCCTTTCTCGCTGCCGATGCGCCCCAGCAGATCCACCACCGCCTGGTTGGCCTGGATGGCCTCCGGGGTAAAGCGCGGGTTGCGGCTGCGAATGTCGGACGGGTCGAAGGTGGTGTTCTGATTGATGGCGCCGGTCAGGAAGCCCCGGCCCAGCGGGCTGTACGGCACGAAGCCGATGCCCAGCTCCTCGCAGGCGGCCAGCACCCCGTTCTCCTCGGGGGCGCGCCACCAGATCGAATACTCGCTCTGGATCGCCGCGATCGGCTGCACCCGGTGCGCCCGGCGGATGGTGTCCGCGTCCGACTCGGAGAGGCCGAAGTGGCGGACCTTGCCCTCCTGGATCAGCTCCCGCACGGTGCCGGCCACGTCCTCGATCGGCACCTTGGGATCCGGACGGTGCTGGTAGAACAGATCGAGCGTGTCCACCCGCAGGCGCTTCAGGCTCTCCTCAGCTACCTGCCGGATGCGCTCGGGTCGGCTGTTCATGCCGTTCTTCGTGGCGGGTTGCCCTTCCGGTCCCGGCTCCCAGCCGAACTTGGTGGCGATCACCACCTGCCCTTTGTAGGGTTCCAGCGCCTCGCCGACGAGTTCCTCGTTGGTGAACGGCCCGTAGACCTCGGCGGTGTCGAAGAAGGTGACGCCACGCTCCACCGCCTGATGGAGAAAGGTGATCATCTCCCCCTTATCGGTGGGGGTGTCGCCGTAGCTCATCCGCATGCAGCCCAAGCCCATGGCTGAGACTTCCAGGCTGCTGTTCCCTAAATGACGCTTCTGCATGGTGGTTCTCCTTGGTTGAGGGCTCGTTCCGTTCTGCGTCCCGCTGGACCCGTCTGCAGGCTGGTCAATGGCGTTCGTTCTCGACGCACCGCGAAGTTGTGGTTGTCCTGCTGCCGAAATGTTGCATAGATCCTCCTCGGCTGCCTGCCGTCGGTTCTTCCCGAGCGTTCAGTAGGTCCGGGCTCGGTAGAAGTCCACCGTCCAGTGGTCATTAGTTCTGCGGTACTGCACGGTGCTCTGGAGGTTCCAGGTTCCTCTGGACCCGCCGATGGTCACCGTGAACACAGCCCGGCTGACCACCACCGCGGTGCTGCCCATAAGCTCGATGGACACGTCCTTCTGGTCGATCTTGTGGTACCTGAACTGCCCGGAGCGAATCTCCGCCAGCCACTCGGCTTTCGGCTTGACGTAGCCAGTAAGGTGGGTCAGCGTGAACCGGTCGTCCAGAAGCGCATCGAGCACATCGGTGCGTCCTTCGACCATGGCCCGGAACAGGGTCTGGTGCCTCTCCAGGACTTCGGTTCTGGCTTGATGCTCCTGCGCTGCGGTCATGGTGATCAGGTCTCCGGTGTGTTCAGGCGGGGTCTGCCGCGTCCAGGATCTTGAAGTCATCTTCTGCTGCCTGTGGATGAGGGTTCATTCCAGAACGGCCTTGGGGCTGAATGAATCCTTGGTCTTGGGGGCCGGTTCACAGCGGTCAAAGGGCCGCCCCTTACCTGGTGGCCTGCACTTTGATCTTCTGCAGGGCGTCATTGAAGCCGTCGGGCGTGCCGCTCGATCCGGCGAGCTTGCCCACCTTCACGGCACCGATGGGCTTTCCGACCACGACCTTCGGCACCGCCGCGGCGAAGCGGCGCTGGAGGTCCAGAGAGGTGGGGTCCGTCGCGTGCGTCTGCGCCTTGACGTTCTTGATGACGCCCTGAGCGAGCGTGAGCGTCACCGTGATGGAGGACGGCAGGCCTCCGTACCATCCGGTGGCGGTGTACACGCCGTCGGCGTAGTTGATCCGGCTCACAGCGGTCGTCGCTGGACTGGACGGGGCGACCGACTGGGCAGCTGCGGCGGGCCACTGGCTGGCGAGCACCAGCGCGGCGGAGAGGAACGTGGTGGTCTTGTCCCAGGGCATGCGGGTCTCCTTGAAAAGAAGCGGTGAATCAGGGGCGGTCTAGAGCAGAGGCGGGCTCTTCGAACACTTCGCCGGGGAAGGTGCGGGAGATCTCAGCAGAACCATCGCGAAACATCCGCACGCCCGAGAACGAGAAGGTCCGCGTCAGCGTCTCCATGTCGGTGAAGAACAGGGCGGTGGCGAGGCCGTCGGCGGTGAGGGCGTCGTCCGTGATGACCCAGGTGGCGACCACCTCCCGGGTCGGGTGGCCGTTGCGGGCGTCGAGGATGTGGTGCAGGCCGTCTCCCCAGGCCCGCCGGTTCACGGCGGAGGCGCACAACGCGCGGTCGCGGAGCGGCACGGTCCCGATCACCTGTCTGGGCTCGAAGGGATGTTCCAGGCCGACCTGAAGGTCGACCGGCCCGGCGTGGCGCAGGTCGCCACTGCCGTCCACCACGAACTCGGTGTGCCCGGCGTCCTGCAGCAGCGCGGAGAGGAGGTCCACCAGGTACCCTTTTCCAGCCGCGCCGACGTCCAGCACCAGCGGTCGCTGGCTGACGAGGGTCGTGCCTTCACGAACGACGTTCACGGGTCCAGCAGGGCCGGTCTTCCGGCTGGGACTCACTGGAAACCGGGGTCAGCCGGTAGTGGCGGTCGTAGCCGAGCTGTTCCAGGTCGCGTCCCACCAGCGGGTCCACCGCACCGTGGGTGACCTGGTGCAGATGGTCGTACAGCTCGAACAGGGGACGGGCGTCGTCCGGGAAGGAGAATCGGCCCCCGTGTTCAGCTTCGGCCATCTGGGTCACCAGCGAGTCCGGACGAAAGCGGGAATAGGTGGCCTCGAACTGGTCGACCCGCTCCAGCAGCTGCCGCTGCAGCTGAGAGGTCAGCGGCTGCCGGGTATTGATCTCCCAGCGGGTGCCGGTGGCCCCGAAGGTCAACGTCCCCCTCCCTGGAGACAGCAGGTCTTCGTAGGGGGACACGGCCGGCACTCAGATGTTCGTGAGCTTCAGGACCGCTTCCGGCAGACGTTCGCCCTGCACCGGAATCTTCGCGGCGGCGTCCCCGATCTCCTGCAGGTCGTCAGGGGTCAGGATCAGGTCGACCGCGCCGATGTTCTCCTCGAGGCGGCTGACCTTGCGGGTGCCGGGAATCGGCACGATCCAGGGCTTCTGGGCCAGCAGCCAGCCGAGGGCGACCTGTGCCGGGGTGGCGTTCAACTGAACGGCCACCCGATTGAGCAGGTCCACCAGGGCCATGTTCGCCTCACGCGCGTCGGCGGCAAAGCGGGGGGACTGGCTGCGGAAGTCGCCCGGATCCAGGGGAGTGTTCACGTCGATCTTGCCGGTCAGGAAGCCGGCGCCCAGCGGGCTGAACGGCACGAAGCCGATGCCCAGCGCCTCGCAGGCGGCGAGCACCCCGTTCTCCTCCGGATCCCGGGTCCAGAGCGAGTATTCGCTCTGGACCGCCATGACCGGTTGCACCGCATGGGCCTGGCGAATGGTCTTCGCGCTGGCCTCGGACAGGCCGAAGTGCCGCACTTTGCCGGCCTGGATCAGTTCACCGACCGTGCCGGCCACGTCCTCGATCGGGACGTTCGGGTCGACCCGGTGCTGGTAGAGCAGGTCGATGTGATCGGTCTTCAGGCGTTCCAGCATGTCGTCGACCACCTCGCGGATGTGTTCGGGGCGGCTGTTCAGGCCGGTGCGGCTGCCGTCCGGGTTGATGCCGAACCCGAACTTGGTGGCGAGGATGATCCGGTCGCGGTGGTCGGCCAGGGCCTCGCCCAGCAGGCGTTCGTTGGTGAAGGGGCCGTACGACTCCGCGGTGTCGAAGAACGTGATGCCCCGTTCAACCGCCGCGTGCAGGACCTGTACAGCATCCTTGTGGCTGGCCCCACCGTCGTACATGCCGGTGAGGCCCATCGCGCCGTACCCGAGGGCCGATACCCGCAGGCCCTGTCCCAGTTGACGTTCTTGCATCTTCACTCCTTTGCCGTGATGCGTTCACCGGCAGTGGAGTCAGTATTCACGTGCCCTGGCCCAGGCGGCTGCTCGTTCCTCCGAATTTCCTGCCTGATCCTCCAGACCTGCCGGGCCGTCGGTGTTCTCAAGAGCTGAAGGATCAGGTGAATTTTCTGGAGTTCTAGGCAACGGGGGCGGACCGGGTGAACCTACAGTACAGGGCATCAGGCGGGGCAACACCCCGCCCTCAGGAGCCAGCATGAGCACTCAAGCGAAGACGATTCCGTTCCAGACAAAGTCAGCAGCCACGCCCGCTTTCCCCACCGCCATCCTTGCGATCATCCTGGTCAGCTACCTGGTGATCGTGCTCGACATTTCCATCGTCCTGACCGGCCTGCCGAAGATCCAGCGTGACCTCGGCTTTTCCAGCACCAGCCTCGCCTGGGTGCAGAGCGCCTACACCCTGGCCTTCGGCGGGCTGCTGCTGCTCAGCGCCCGAGCGGGCGATCTTCTGGGGCGCCGCCGGGTCTTCCTGGCCGGCCTGGCGCTGTTCACCGTGGCCTCGATGGCCGTCGGGCTCTCGTCCTCGGCCGCCTGGATGATCGCCTCCCGGGCCATCCAGGGCATCGGCGCGGCCATCCTGGCGCCCTCGTCGCTGGCCCTGCTGACGGCCAACTTCCCGGAAGGCCCGGGACGCACCCGGGCGGTCGGGTACTACGGCTCGATCGGTGGGCTCGGCTCGGGCATCGGGCTGGTGCTGGGCGGCTTCCTGGCCGACCTGATCTCCTGGCGGGCCGGCTTCTTCATCAACCTGCCGATCGGGCTGGTGCTCGGATGGGCCGCCCTGCGGTACATCCCGGAAACCGAGAAGACCACAGGCCGGCTGGACGTGGTGGGGGCCATCACCTCCACCCTGGGCATGACCGCGTTGGTCTACGGCTTCATGCATGTCGCCAGTGCCGGGTGGACGAATGCCGGTACCGTACTTTCCCTCCTTGCCGGCGTGCTGCTGCTGGGCCTCTTCGTCTGGAACGAGGGGCGTACGGGAACGCCTATCATGCCGCTGCGCCTCTTTCTCAGCCGGGAACGCGCCGGGGCCCTGATCGCCCGCGTCTTGTTCCTGGGGGCGATGGCGAGCTTCTGGTTCTTCACCACGCAGTACCTGCAGGAGGTGCTGGGGCTGAGCGCCCTGCAGGCCGGGCTGGCGTTCCTTCCCGCGTCGGTGGTGATCTTCGGTACGGCACTGCTGGTGTCCAGGCTGACGCGCCTGTTCGGGGGAGCGCGTCTGCTCGGTCTGGGCCTCTTTATCGGGGCGGTGGGGCTCGGGTGGCTCAGCCGCGCGGGGGTCGACACGCCGTACCTGACGGGCGTTGCCCTGCCGATGATCCTGATCGGTGCGGGGCAGGGTATGGCCCTGGCGCCGATGACCGCTTCCGGCATCCGGGGCGTCGGTCCGGAGGATGCCGGGGCCGCCTCGGGGGTGGTGAACGTCGCGCATCAGCTCGGGAACTCCCTGGGCTTGGCGGTGCTCGTCACGGTCTTCGCCGCCGCGATCCTGAACGGTGCGGAGCCGAAGATGCAGCTCGCCCACCGCATCTCCGCCGCGCTGACCGGCGCCACGGTCCTGCAGGTGCTGTGTATCCTCGTCGCCCTGATCCTGATCGTGCGGCCGGCGTTGAAGGAACAGCGCGCCTGAATCCATGCCTCCGGAACAGACGGCAGGAACGCCGTCTTGTAGAATTGGGCAATCGCCCCCGCTTCATCAATCGTTCATTCAGAGGTTCCAGATGACCATGTTGCCCCAGACGACCCCAGCTGAAGCGGGCGTGAACTCTCACAGCCTCCCCACCGCACACGACCTGCTGCCCCTGGCCCACCTGATTGAGCGCTACGCGCCGTACCACGGCAGCCACCCCCTGCGAATGCCTGGAGTGTTCTCTGTCCGGGGGAACACCACCAGCACACAGATGGTCCACGGGGTGTACAAGCCCTCGGTGTGTATCGTCGCTCAGGGAGCCAAGCGGGTATTCCTCGGCTCGGAGGTCTTCGACTACGACGAGCGGAAGATGCTGATGTTCTCGGTGGAACTGCCTGTCGCCTCGGAGATCGTGCGGGCCAGCCCTAGCACGCCCTTTTTGTGCGTCAAGATCGAATTCGAGCCGCAGCACATCGCCGAGCTGAGCCAGCGAGTCTTTACTTACGGCCTGCCAGGGATCAAGGAGAACCGCGGTGTTGGTGTCGGGGACGCCACAGTGGACATCGTGAACGCGGCCACACGGCTTCTGTCGCTGATGAGCGACGAGCGGGATGCCGAACTGCTTGCCCCGCTGGTGCTGGACGAGATCCTGATCCGTTTGCTACGCAGCCCGCTCGGCCCACGCATGGCACAGATTGGCCAGGAAGACACCGGCGTGCAGCGGGTGGCCAGAGCGGTGGACTGGGTCCGCGAGCATTTCGACCAGCCGATGACCGTCGAGGCCCTGGCTGAACTGGTGCATATGAGCCCTTCGGCGTTTCATCAGCACTTCAAGGCCGTGACGAACATGAGCCCCCTGCAGTTTCAGAAGGCCCTGCGGCTTCGGGAGGCACGTCGGCTGATGCTGACGTCGAGCATGGACGTCTCGAGCGCGGGGCGGCAGGTGGGCTACATCAGCGCGTCGCAGTTCATCCGCGAGTACGGACGGCTGTTCGGCAACGCGCCGGCTCGGGATGTGGCTCTCCTGCGCCAGCAGGGCGGAATGCCAGCAGACTTGAACTGACGCGGGTGAGTTCGAAAGTGAAGAGTGGGCTGTCGCTGAGAGAAGCCCGGACCCAAACCGGCTACCACCGGTTACAGATCAAAGAGTAAAGCCCGTGGGGACGCAGGGTCAGGATACCGCGGCCCACGTGCAGACGCCCAGCCAAGGCTGATGCCGAACGCATCTACTCCGTCCATGCCTCTGAAAGGTACGGGCACCAGCCCGAGTCGCAGAGTTTGCTCAATCAGCTCCATGCCAGCAATGTATTGATGCTCTGGAAAATGAGTTGTGTTGAATGAAGACTCCCTCTGTGAACGCCGCAGAACGACCTAGCAAGGTGATTTTTGGGACGTAGGTGATCGGGTGCCTAGGAAGAATTCCTCCCATTGTCGGCACTTGCAGCCGAGCGTAACCTCTGCTGCATGACATCCATTCAGAAGAACGCCATGAAGCGCAAGGTCCATTTCGACCGTGACAATCTGGCCCTTGTGGGCCACCTCTACACTCCAGAGCACTTCGACGAAAACGGCCACTACCCGGCGGTGATCGTCCAAGGTTCGTTCTCTTCCGTCAAAGAGCAGATGTCCGGTACCTATGCCCAGAAGTTCGCCGACCAGGGGTTTGTTGCCCTGGCCTTCGACTACGCCCACTACGGCGAGAGTGCCGGAGAGCCCCGGCAGTTCGAGTCCCCAGCCGAGAAGCTGAGTGATCTCCAAGCGGCGGTCACTTTCCTCAGCAACCTTCCTTACGTGGACGCGGTCGGCATGGTCGGTGTGTGCACCTCGGGCGGCAACGCCGCCTACCTGGGGGCCACTGAGCCGCGCCTGGGGGCCCTGGCGACCGTCGCGGCCTTCCTGCCCGGCCCGGCACTGTTCAACCTGATGTACGGCGAGGATGCCCTCGCCCAGCAGAAGGCAGAGGCTGCCACTGCCCGGCGCAAGTACCAGGCGACCGGAGAGGTGGACATCATCCCCGCCTACAGCGAAACCGATCCGACCGCCGTGAACTACGGCCCCGAGGGCTCCTTCGACTACTACTTGAATACGTCGAGGGGCAACGTACCTGAGTACAAGAACGAGTCGGCCCTGATGGGCCTGGAGCAGTTCCTGGAGTTCGACCCGGTCAGCCAGGCGTCCGCCATCACGGTCCCGACCATGATCGTTCACTCCGACGAGTCTGCCTTTCCTGACGAGGCCAGGAAGCTTTTTGAGGGCATTCAGGGTGAGAAAGAGCTTGTCTGGGGGGATGGCAATCACTACGACTACTACGACTCTCCGCCCCAGATCGACAACGCCGTGGCGAACGTGGGCCGGTTTTTTCGCACCCACTTGGCTGCGAACCCATCCACCTGACCCCTCGGGGTGACACACTCATCACAACCGGCGCCGCGCTCGGGACGATATCCGTCCAGGGTGCGGCGCCCCCCTGTAAGCAGAAGAGGCGTGACCTTGAAGAATCCATACCTGGAAGAACTCGGGCAGTTCCTGAAAGCCCGCCGCAGTGAACTGACCCCCGGGAACCTCGGACTGCCAGAACGCGAGGCGGCTCTCCGTCGTGTTTCTGGTCTCCGGCGGGAGGAAGTGGCCGAGGCCGTGACCATCAGCCACGACTACTACACCCGGATTGAGCAGGGCCGGCTCGCACCATCCGAACCGGTGCTCGAAGCGATCGCCCACTTCCTGCGCCTGACGCCGGAACAACGGCAGTACGTCGAAGGTCTGGCACAGCGGGCCGACCGGCGGACATCGCCTCAACGTCGCCCGAAGCTCGTCCGACCGCAGCTTCAGCGCCTTCTGGACCGACTCACCGACACACCAGCGATGATCGTCGGAAAGTACATCGACATCCTCGCCTGGAACGACTTGGCAGCCGCGCTGCTCGTTGATCTCGGTGCCATTCCGGCACGCGAGCGCAACTACGTCCGGATGATTTTCACCAGTCCCCAGGTGCAGGCCCTCTACGCTGATTGGGAAGCGATGGCCCGGATCGGCGTCGCCATCCTGCGGATGCAGGCTGCCGACAACCCCGACGACCCCCGGCTAGCTGCCCTGGTGGGTGAGCTGTCGATTCTCAGCCCACAGTTCCGGCGCTGGTGGGCCGATCGCCACGTCGCCCGTCCGGAGTTCGGCACCAAGACGATCCGCCACCCTGAACTTGGAGACCTAACCCTGGATTGGGATGCTTTCCTGTACGCCGGTGATCCGGACCAGCAGCTGGTGCTCTGGTCAGCCCAGGAGGGCACCAGCTCCTTTATCAAGCTCCGCGACCTCAGCTCGCGGAATGCGGTGGTGAACGCACGAGAGCCATAGCCTTCGTCCCGGGATTATTGACAGCAACACGTCATTGAACTGCTCGACTCATTCGGCTACCTGTGTTCTGCCTTCCGGGCATGCGAAGGCGTGGATGTCAACTTGGGGTATACCCTAACTGGACGTCAGGTCGTGAGCTGGGAAGCGTCATTTTAGGATTGGTTCTCGAACAACGTGACACTCCGTTTGAGGTTCCCCCCTCGGTCGGTCCAGTCCGGTTGCAAAGAAAGCGTACCTCAACCCGCCTGTTTCAGGCGGGCGTACTCGTTGGGTGAGCGGTCATCCAGAGAGCTATGCGGACGGACCT
>Ga0160427_10001132_pt1 | contig 16387 bp, 4 predicted proteins | sample SolpanmetagenomL_FD_108194 | JGI IMG/M metagenome (GOLD analysis project Ga0160427, IMG submission 108194) | Solar panel surface microbial communities from Lawrence Berkeley National Laboratory, California, USA - L | ecosystem: Engineered > Built environment > Solar panel > Unclassified ...
CCTCAATAGTTTAGAATAGCTTAGGTCGGTAAGTAGTATCGCGATATTTATACTTTAGTTAGGTAGCTTTAGCGAGGCACGGGCGATTTTACCGCTACGTTAACCTTCCCGTAGCCCCCTCGATAGTTTAGAATAGCTTAGGTCGGTTAGTAGTATCGCGATATTTATACTTCGGTTAGCTAGCTTAAGCGAGGCACGGGCGATTTCACCGCTACGTTAACCTTTTAGTAGCCTTCTAGAAGACTTAGAATCGGCTAGATCGGAGAGTAATATCGATAGGCGGGTATATTATCGACGTACGCCGGGTAAGCCATTAGCGTTTTCGCTACGGCCTAAACCTACCGGTAGCCCCCTAAACTATTAGCCCCTTAGGTAGGAGATCTCCTTCCCTAAATTCATTAGCTATATACGGCTTAGAAAGGTTCTTCTATACGGTTAGTGTTTTACCGTAAGTAATCCCGCGGAGGATATCTTGCTCGAAGTCCTAGCGATACTACTTAAGAAATACTTCACGTATATTATACGGATAATCTTCGAATTCGCCTCCGCGGCGTACCTACGAGTCGACGAGAGTTACGATATTAACGAAGATCTAATATAGAACGTTAGTTATCGTTAGGTATAGCTAGGTTAACGTTCATAGCGTATAATATCGGATTTCCTATAGTACGGAGCATCGTCGAGTATCGCTAACGTTATAGCGTATAATACTACTATAGGGTAGAGAACGATAGACGTTATAGCGTATAACCTGCCGGTAGCCCCCTAAATTATTAGCCTCTTAGACAGGAGATCTCCTTCGCTGAGTTTATTAGGTGCCTATAGTTTAGGAAAGTTTATCTAGACGGTTAGTATTTTACCGCAAGTAATCCCGCGGAGGATATTATACCCGAAGTCCTAGCGATAGCACTTAAGAAATACTTTACGTATATCGGCACTAATGTCGTACGGATAATCTTCGAATTTATCTCCGCGGCGTGCCTACGAGTCGACGAGAGTTATAATATTAACGAAGATCTAATATAGAACGTTAGTTGTCGTTAAGTACAGCTAGGTTAACGTTTATAGCGTATAATATCGGATTTCCTATAGTACGGAGTATCGTTAAGCATCGCCAACGGTATAGCGTATAATACTACTATAGAATAGAGAACGATGGACGTTATAGCGTATAATATTACCTTAGCGTAGAGTATCTAAAGCGTTATAGCGTATAATATTAGATTTCCCCTAGTACGCAGCGTCGTCGGCTATCGTTAACGTTATAGCGTATAATATTACTATCGCGTAGCGTATAACATTACCTTAGCGTATAGCGTCCGAGGCTTTATAGTATATAATATAAGTCTATTTGCGTAATATATTACTATATTACTAACTCGCTAGGTAGGAGCGATCGACCGTTCCTACCTAGCGTATCGGTATAAAAACTACTATATAAATCCGTTTACTTACCTACCCCCTCTTCTTTTCTTCTATAGACGGACGAGTAGCTTAAGTAGCCTAAGCGCTAGTACCACCTAGATCCGAGTTACATGCTTAATAAGCCTAGATTTACCGAAATTAGGAGTCGAACGGTAGGGAGAGCTACTAGTACTCCCCTAGAGAGTATAGGATAGCTTAAATCGGGGTAGTAGTATAGCGATCCTAATATCTTAGTAATCTGGCCCGAGCGAGGTATAGGTAACTTCGTTACCGGGTTAACCCTCCGGTAGCCCTCTCGACGGTTTAGAATAGCTTAGGTCGGTTAGTAGTATCGCGATATCTATACTTTAGTTAGCTAGCTCGAGCGAGGCCTAGATAATATCGCTACTACGTCGACCTTCTAGTAGCCCCCTAGAACGTTTAGAATAGCTCGGGTCGGACGGTAGTATCGCGATATTTATACTTTACTCGGCCGGCTCGAGCGAGGTAGCGGGCGATTATACTACTACGTTAACCTTCTAGTAGCCCCTACATTAGCTTATTATTTCTCTCTTAAGAAATAATTCTTATAGTATTAGCTGGAGCATCGTTTAAATCCTAAAGTTTTTTCTTTACCGTGGTTACAACGTTCCTAGTATTATTATATAGATCTTATTATCTATAGTAGAGATAGGATTAATTATTCTCCAAGTTATTCGCAGTATAGCGATATTTATACTTCCCCTAGCTAGCTCGAGCGAGGCACGAGCGATTTTACCGCTACGTTGACCTTCTAGTAGCCCCCTAGTAGGTTTAGAACGGCTTAGGTTGGACAGCGGTATCGCGATATTTATGCTTTACTCCGCTAGCTCGAGCGATATACGGGCGATTTTACTACTATATTAACCTTTCCGTAGCCCCCCTAGAAGGCTTAGAATTAGCTACTTCGGAGAGTAGTATCGCGATATCTATGCTTTACTTAGCTAGCTCGAGCGAGGTACGGGCGATTTTACTACTGCGTTAACCCTCTAATAGCCCCCTTAAAGGCTTAGGATCGGCTAGGTCGGAGAGTAACGTCGATAGACGGGTATATTATCGACGCACGCCGGGTAAGCCATTAGCTAACTTAATACGGTATAAACCTACCGGTAACCCCCTCGATAGTTACCCGGTTTATAATAGGTACGCTAGCGTATAGGTATACTACTATACGTAGGTCTTTAAATAACTTTCCTATTAAGTATAAAGTTAAGAGGAGGACGGCGCTTAGGTTAGATATTAAATATATTTCTAGCTTAGGGCTGAGGTGAATCGTGTCGCGATCTATACTATAGCTACGTAATAGGGTAGAGCCTTATCGCCGTTATAGCGTATGTAATAAGGGTAGGATATTGTTAACGTTATACTCTATAACACCTAATAAACTCGGGTCGTTAGGTAAAGCGTCGTTAAGTATCGCCGACGGTATAGCGTATAACACTACTATAGCGTAGAGAATAATAGAAGTTATAGTATATAATATTGCCTTGGCGTAGAGCACCCGAGGTGTTATAGCGTATAACATCAAGTCCCATTACGTAATACATCGCGTTTACTATAGTATTATACTATCTACTCGCTAGATAGGAGCGACCGACCGTTCCTACCTAGCGTATCGCTTAAAATCTACTATATAAATCCGTCCGCTTTCTAATATCTTCGGCCTCGTATACTTAGGACTTCTAACTTTTAGTTTCTAGGCGTATACTCCTCTAGACTCTAATAAACCCTACTATCGTTCTATCGCTCTAGCTCGAGCGAGGCGTAGGTAATTTCGCGGTCGCGTCGACCTTCCGGTCGCCCTCTCGATAGTTTAGAATAGCTTAGGTCGGTTAGTAGTATCGCGATATTTATACTTTAGTTAGCTAGCCTAAGTAAGGTACGGGCGATTTTACTACCGCGTGGACCCTCTAGTAGCCCCCTCGAAGGTTTATAATAGCTTAGGTCGGATAGAAGTATCGCGATACTTATACTTTACTTAGCTAGCTCGAGCGAGGTACGGGCGATCTTACTACTACGTTAAGCTTCCCGTAGCCCCCTTAAAGGTTTAGAATAGCTTAGGTTGGATAGTAGCCTCGCGATATATATACTTTATCTAGCTAGCTCGAGCGAGGTACGGGCGATTTTAGCGCTACGTCGACCTTCTAGTAGCCCCCTAGATTAGATTATTATTTCTCTTCTAAGAAACGATCCTTATAGTGTTGGCTATAGTATTATTTAAATCCCGAAGGTTTTTCTTCACCGTAGCTACGAGGCTATATATAGGGCTTCGAAAGACCTCGCTATTAAGTATAAAGTTAAGAGGAGAACGGCGCATAGGTTGGGTATTAAATAGATTTCTAGCTTACGGCTAAGGCGAGTCGGCTCGCGATCTATGCTATAGTTACGTAATTCCGTAAAGCCTCGTCGCCGTTATAGCGTATAATACGAAACGAGCACGTATAATAAGGGCAGGATATCGTTAACGTTATACCCTATAATACTTAATAAACTCGGGTCGTTGGGTAGAGCTAGGTTTAAGGTTATAGCGTGTGATATCGGATTTGTTATAGGGTATTACGTCGTCGAGTATCGCCGACGTTATAGCGTATAACACTACTATAGCGTCGAGAATAATAGACGTTATAGCGTATAACATCACCTTAGCGTAGAGTATCCGAGGAGTTATAGCGTATAACATTAAGGCTTATTACGTAATACATTACGTTCACTACGTCCTTCGCCGAATTTATTAGCTATATATAGCTTAGGGAAGTTCTTCTATACGGTTAGTGTTTTACCGTAAGTAATCCCGCGGAGGATATCGTGCTCGAAGTCCTAGCGACACTACTTAAGAAATACTTTACGTATATCGGCACTAATATCGTACGGATAATCTTTAAACTTACCTCTATAGCGTGCCTACGAGTCGACGAGAGTTACGATATTAGGGAAGATCTAATATAGAATATTAGATATTATTAGGCACAGCCAGGTTAACGTTATAGTATATAATATTAGATTTCCTATAGCGCGGAAGCATCGCTAAGTATCGCTAACGTTATAGCGTATAACATTACCTTAGCGTAGAGCATCTAAGGCGTTATAGCGTATAATATCGGATTTCCCCTAGGGCGGAGCGTCGTTGGCTATCGTTAACGTTATAGCGTATAATATTACCATAGCGTAGCGTATAACATTACCTTAGCGTATAGTATATAATATTAGTCTATTTACGTAATATATTATTATATTTCCAACTCGCTAGGTAGGAGCGATCGACCGTTCCTACCTAGCGTATCGGTACAAAAACCACTATATAAATCCGTTTACTTACCTACTCCCTCTTCTTTTCTTTAATAGACGGACGAGCAGCTTAAGTGGCCTAGGCGCCACTACCACCTAGATCCAAGTTATATGCTTAATAAGCCTAGATTCTCCGAAATTAGGAGTCGAACGGTAGGGAGAACTACTAGTACTCCCCTAGAGAGTGTAGGATGGCTTAAATCGGGGTAGTAGTATAGCGATCCTAACCTCTTAGCGATCCGGCTCGAGCGAGATACGGGTAACTTCGTTACCGGGTTAACCCTCCGGTAGCCCCCTCGACGGTTTAGAATAGCTTAGGTCGGTTAGTAGTATCGCGATATTTATGCTTTAGTTAGCTGGCTTAAGCGAGGCCTAGGTAATTTTACTACCGCGTAGACCCTCTAGTAGCCCCCTAGAATATTTAGAATAGCTCGGGTCGGATGGTAGTATCGCGATATTTATGCTTTACTCGGCTAGCTCGAGCGAGGTACGGGCGATTTTACTACTACGTTAACCCTCTAGTAGCCCCCTAGAAGGCTTAGGCTCGGCTAGATCGGAGAGTAACGTTAATAGACGGGTATATTATCGACGCACGCCGGGTAAGCCATTAGCTAACTTAATATAGTATAAACCTACCGGTAACCCCCTCGATAGTTACCCGATTTATAATAGGTACGCTAGCGTGTAGGTGTACTACTATACGTAGGTCTTCGAATAACTTTCCTATTAAGTATAAAGTTAAGAGGAGGACGGCGCTTAGATTAGATATTAAATAGATTTCTAGCTTAGGGCTAAGGCGGATCGTGTCCCGATCTATACTATGGTCACGTAATAGGGTAGAGCCTTATCGCCGTTCTAGCGCATATAATAAGGGCAGGATATCGTTAACGTTATACCCTATAATATCCAATGAACTCGGGTCGTTAGATAGAGCGTCCTTAATTATCGCCGACGTTATAGCGTATAACACTACTATAGCGTAGAGAATAATAGAAGTTATAGTATATAACACTGCCTTAGCGTAGAGTATCCGAGGTATTATAGCGTATAATATCAAGTCCCACTATATACATCGCGTCTACTATATTATTATACTACCTACTCGCTAGGCAGGAGCGACCGACCGTTCCTGCCTAGCGTATCGCTCGAAATCTACTATATAAACCCGTCCGCTTTCTAACATCTTCGGCCGCGCATGCTTAGGGCTTCTAACTTTTAGTTTCTAGGCGTATACTCCTCTAGACTCTAATAAACCTAACTATTAACCTTAACCCAGCGCTCTAGTTCGAGCGAGGTATAGGTAATTTCCCTATTACGTTAACCTTCCGGTAGCCCCCTCGATAGTTTAGAATAGCTTAGGTCGGATAGTAGTATCGCGATATTTATACTTCACTTAACTAGCTCGAGCGAGGCATAGGCGATTTTACTACTACGTTAACCTTTTAGTAGCCCCCTAGAAGGCTTAGAATCGGCCGGATCGGAGAGTAACGTCGATAGGCGGGCACGTTATCGACGCACGCCGGGTAAGCCATTAGCTAACTCGCTACGGTATAAACCTACTAGTAACCCCCTCGATAGTTACCCGGTTTATAATAGATACGCTAGCGTATAGGTATGCTACTATAGCTAGGTCTTTAAATAACTTTCCTATTAAGTATAAAGTTAAGAGGAGGACGGCGCTCTAGTTAGGTATTAAATAGATTTCTAGCCTACGGCTAATGCGAGTCGGCTCGCGATATATACTATAGTTACGTAATTCGACGTTACGGTACTTCTTCACTCGTATTATAGTAAAGGGTATCGCATAATTCAATTTATAATAGTAGAAATTATCTAAACGTTCGATCTAGCGGGAGTATAAATCCGACTACTCGCGTCGAAGAGAGCTCCTCTAAGGATAGTACTAACGAAACTAAGCCGGAAGGTACTGATAAGAGCCCATCTAAGAAGCGTTCCCTCGAAATTAAGCTAGAAGCTAGAAGCTATTTACGAGAGCTCTCTCGTTAAGAGCCTATACGAAACTAAACTAGAAGCTACCGATAAGGCCTCTCCCTAGAATAGTATATAGGAAACTAAACTAGGAGCCACTGAGTAGAGCTCCCTCGACTAGAGTATACTTGAAACCGAACTAGGAGCTACCGTACGGCCTATAAATAAAAACCCCGCCTACGAATTACCTAATTCTTATCTCTTCTTTACCTCCGTCCTTACCCTTATTAACTACGTTTACCCCCTCTCCCTCTACTACGGCTATACCCGCGTCGTCTACCGCCGTTACGGTATCCCCGTCCGCCCGTTACTCCGTACCGCCCTCTATAGTAGTAGGTTCCTCGCCGTCGTTTTAGACTCTCTATCTAATCGCCCTTATACTACCGTTGTTAGTAGCGCCCGAGAGGGACGAGAAGCTCCTAAAGCTCGCCTCTACTAGTACTACCCTTATCTCCCCCTCGCCGATCTCGTTAAACGGATTATCGGATAGTTTTATCGAGCGGACCTCGTGCCCCTTTAGTAACGTCTCTATTAATAGGCGCTACGGTAGGAGCGTTCTACTTAAGACGGTAGTATAAAGGGTAGAGTAACTCTATCGGCCTAGGCGATATGCCGGCGTATTAGTCTACGCGATAAGCCTAATCTAGAGATCTAGAATATCCGCGAGAAGGTCTTACTCGATAAAGCGATAGGATACTATAGTCTCCGGGATAAGGAAGAGAATACCTTCGCCGAGGCCCTTACGGATCTTACTCTACCGCGTACCCTAAGCTAGCTACTTCGTAAAACGCCGCTACTACCTCTTCGAACTCGCGTTATTCTTTAGATTTTTAATCCCGGTAAGGTTAGGGTAGACGACGTTAAATAGGGCCTACTTCGCCTCCGTAGCGCGACGTCCGCGACTATTACGCTTAACGACGAGCTCGCTCTCTATCTAGGCGTAGTAATCGTAGAGGTCGGTAAGTTAGATACGGTAGTAGACGGCGAGTATAAAGCTATTATCGAGCGTATACTATACGTTGGCCTAGGCTTAGAAGAAATCCTTAGAGAGCTAATCGAGGTGTTATAGATAGGGGTTCCGCTCTTCTAGTACCTCGGCGGTTAAGGAGTAGAATACGTCGCCGTCGGTTACCCTAGGATTACTTCGTTAAGTATAAAAGACCTCCCGCTACTCGTCTATAGCTATAGGGTTACTAATAGCCTTAGCCGTACGTAGAAGCTACGTTCGTTTAGCCGTAGTTAGTACGCGAATACTTACGCTCTTACTTATCGCGATAGTTTAGTCGAGCTAGAGACGCGCGTCGACCGTATCCTCGTCTTCGTTGGCGGCGCTAGCGCTACCTTCGCTTAGCTCCTCTATACTACTATCCGCGTCTACGTCCTCTTTACGTCTTATCTTAATCGTCGAACCTTCTTCCTCCTCGCCCGCCCCTATCGCCTCCTCCTTCTCTTCTTCCTCCTCTTTCTTCTCTTCCTCCTCTTCTTCTTCTAAGGCCCTATCCTTTTCCCTTTACTCTTACCCCTCCTCTACCGCGCCCCCCTCTACCCCCTTCCTCCTCTCTAAATCTATTACGACTCCCTCTATACGGCCGGTACCCGGTATACTTTCGTCTATAGCCTTACCGTTACTAGTAACCCCGTTATCGTCCTCGGAGTCCTATACTAGCCTAGCCTACTTTCTTACTCGTCTGTTATTAATAGCTGCCTCTACTACCTACTTATATACCTATACTCTCTCTTTACGCCTATTATTATTACTTATCCTTATCGTATAGACGACCTCTTTCTCCGGCCCCGCTAGCGCAGCCTTAGTACTCGGCTCTTATTCTAGCGTACCGATTAGCTTCTCGTCGTCGATACCGTCGTTATCTACTCCGGTCTCTCCCGCCCCCGGATTCTTAGAGATACTAGAACTAGAAAGGGTAGCCTATCCCGCGATAACGATAGAAAAGGGTTAGCTACGCGAAATAGGTAGAGTAATATAGCTACCGTTACCCGTACCGCTAGCCTTTACGGCGTAGATAATAGCGCGTACTTCGCCGCGTAGCTAGGGGGATAGGCTTTCCGCCTCGTCGATACGGGAGGAGTATACTATAGCGTTCCGGCCTAGGGGATATAGCGTACTAGGCCGATACGCTAAGAGTCCGCGTTTATTCTCTAGGGCCGCGGTAAGACTAGCGCTCCGCTTAAGGTTCGGGCTTACTAAGATCTTCTTATCGGACTCGGGGTTAAATATCGTAATAAGGTCGTCGTTCGGCTATAGTAGAGCGAATACCTCGTCTAGTAGCCTCGCCGGTACTTCGTATCGTCGAAAAGTTATAACGTCTTCGTATACTACTAGCTAGGGTTAATGGTAGTAGAAAAGAGGTAGAGATAGGCGTAAGGAGGAGATATTAGCGAAGGAGCGTTGGGAGGGATAAGGGAGTTATATAGGCCTATAAATCCCTCGGCCCGACGTCGGGTTCCTATATACGTAAAATCTCCGGTAAAGTTTAAAATAAGAGAAGGTTTCGTTACGCGTCTACTCCGCGAAGTTTAGACCCTTAGAGGGTACGAACTTACTACTACCCTACTTATTATAGTATATAAAACGCGTTATTACCACGAAGTTTAGACCCTTAGAGGGTACGAACTTGCTATTGCCCTACTCCTTATAGTATATAAAACGCGTCATTACCGCGAAGTTTAGACCCTTAGAGAGTACGAACTTCACCTCCGCCCTACTTTATATTATATAACGTATAGAATGCGTTACTAGACCGTTACAACTAACTAGGACCTAGACTCGAAACTTTAGGAAGAATACTAATAAGATATAACGATAAAGGGGTCTTACTATATCTAGGCTCTATCTTTAACCGTTAGTACGGAAGGTACCCCGCTCGACCTTTAATTTTCACCTATAATATACTACGGTATCGTATAATTAAGGGGTAGGGCGGCTTCCGCCTCTTTCCCCTCTATCGCGTACGAAACGCGTCGCTATACTATTACCCTAACTAGGCCTAGAGTCGAAACTTTAGGAAGAATAATTATAATAAGATTATAACGAGAAAGGGGCCTTACCCCGTCTAGATCCTATAGATTACCGTCTAAACGGAAAGTACCCTACTCGAGCCTAAATCTTTACCTATTAAATACTACGGTATCGTCTAATTAAGGGGTAGGGTAGCTCCCGCTTCTTCCGTCCCCTATAACGTATAAAATACGTCGCTACGCCGTCACCCCGACTAGGCCTAGCTCCGATATAACGAGAAAGGTATCTTACTCTATATAGATTCTATAACTAACCGTTCCGACGGAAAGTACTCTACTCGACCCTAAACTTTCGCTAATTATATACTACGGTATCGTCTAGTTAAAGGGTAGGGCCCCCTTTCTCCACCTAGTAAATTCGTAGAGCCTTCGCGTAACGGGTCGATAGGCCTAGGGGGTAAAGATCGATAATTATTATACGCTATAACGTTAGCTACTTACTAAGCCCTCTAACGTTACCCCCGCGACCGCTATAATATAAAACATCGATAACTACTATACTTAATAATATCTATCGGTAGAATAATAGCTTCGTTTTATAGTAGCGCCCTACGTATAATAGCCTTAGTATAATAAATAACGCCGTTACTGAAATATCCGTATTATTATACGTAAAGGTCGTTCGTATTATCGTTACAACGTGAAGAGTATCATTATTAATAGGGGTTGAACCTTATAAATAGAGATCGATTATTGTTGACCAAGTACTATTGTAAGTAAAACCATTAACGATATACGCGAAACAATAGGAATATTATAAAAAGCCTAGGGCATAGGGGGAGGCGAGCATTATAAATAGAGATTTATTATAACTAACGAAGTGCTATTGTAAGCGAGACCTATTAATATTATATACGGACAATAGTAATACTACGAGAGGGTATTATCGTTATAACGTAAAGATAATTATTATCAATAGAGGCGGGAAGTTTATAAATGGAGAACTATTGTCGCTGTCTAAGTGATATTACGAGTAAAAGCTATTAATACGATTATATTGTCGTTATACTACGAAGTTTATTAATAGAGATCTATTATTCTAAAGTACTATTATAAGCTAAACTACTACTATCAGACGCGAATAATAGGAATACTATAGAAGGTAAGGGGCTATTATTATTCCGTTATCGCTAATAGAGAGCGAAGGCTCTAAATAGAGATCTATTATTATTATATATAGAGATCTACGGGGAGCCTTATATATATAATACCCTACCGCTACCCCTCCGCTCTACTACTAACTCTTCCCTTTCTTATTACCACCCCCCCCTCCCTCTACTTCTCTTATTAATCTATAGAACTCTTTTCCGCCGCTAACCTCTCTAGTAGCGCTATCTTTAGTACCGCGCCTACCTACCCGATATACGTTTTTACTAACGGGCCTAGTCCCGTCTTCTCTCCGGCGCTTAGTCCTACTATCGGTACTCCTACTATTCCTACTTCTATTACTACCTCCGCCTCTACCTCTACTCCTCTTTCCGGCCCTTTCTCTCCTCTTACGGCTAGACCCGCTTCTCGTCCTACTTCTCGTCCTACTTCTCGTACGACTTCTCGTACGACTTCTACTCCTCCTTCCGACTATCTTTCCGCTCCTATAGCTAGTTCTCCTTCTACTCTTACGTCTAGCCCTACGGCTAGTTCCGGTTCTAGTTCTAGTACTACTTCTACTTCCGGTTCGGCGGTTGGTTTTACTTCTAGTTCTACGGCTACTTCTATAGCTACTTCTACTTCTAGTTCTACTTCTACTCCTACTTCTAGTTCTACTACTAGTTCTACTTCCGGTTCTACTTCTAGCTCTACCTCTAGTCCTCGTTCTATATCTTCCGATTCTTCTTTTTTCGAATAGGTCGCTACTAAAGCCGCTGCTACTAGTCCCGGACTAGGCGCTTCTTTTAATCCTAGATCTAATTCCTCTTCCGATCCTAGATCTAGTTCTACTTCTATTTCCTCTTCTACTCCTACTTCTCCTAATTCTTACGCTACTCCCGATCTTCCTTTTATCGATTATCTCGCTACTCGCGCTACTACGGCCGGTTCTAGATCGAGTTCTTCTTCCGGTTCTAGACCCGTTACTTCTACCGGTCCTATATCCGTTTCTCTCTCTAGTTCTAGATCTATTTCTTTCTCTAGTCCCGCTTCTACTTCTACTTCTACGCCGGCTCCCGCTTCTACTCCCGCTTCTACTCCTACTTCTACTCCTACTTCTACTCTTACGTCTACTTCTACGCCGGCTTCCGCCTCCGCCCCTACGCCTAGTCCTTCTTTTACTTTTCCGCCCGGTCCTCCTCTTACCCTCGTATCTACTTCTAGTCCTACTCCTAGTTCTACTCTTAGTCCCGCTCCTAGTCCCGCGTCTACTCCTAGTCCTACGCCTACTTCTACTCCCGCGCCTACTTCTAGTCCCGCGCCTACTCCTACTCCCGTGCCTACTCCTACTACTACGCCTACTTCTACTCCCGCTCCTAGTTCTACTCCTAGTCCCGCGCCTACTTCTACTCCCGCGCCTACTCCTACTCCCGCGCCTACTCCTACTCCTATATCTACTCCTACTCCTACGCCTACTCCTAGTCTCGCTTCTAGTCCTACTCCTAGTTCTACTCCCGGCCCTACTACTAGTCCTACTCCCGCGCCTACTCCTAGTCTCGCTCCTAGTCCTACTCCTAGTCCCGCTCCCGGCCCTACTCCCGGTCCTACTCCCGCGATTTCTTCTACCTTATTTTCTACTTCCGTTCTTAGTCCCTTTAAATACTACTATCCTTAGCTAGCTAGATAGTTCTATCGTATTATTACGACCGCTTAATAGAACGGTACGTGTCTAAACTACTAGTACTATATAATATTCGCTAACGTATATAGCTCTCGACGGATATACTAGAAGCCGTTAGGGTAGTACCGCTATAATCTAGGAGACTACTATAGGTTAGCCGCGCCTAACTCCTTACTAGAACTACCGCTTCTAACCCTAGCCTTACCGCGTTAGATAAGTCGGTGGAAAGTACGCTCGCTGTAAGTTTAACGGATAGTATTATTTCTAGTAATATAAAATAGAGTGTTAATAGAAGTCGTTTAAGCCCTTACTCACTACTCACGTTATAAGTACTTATAAGTACTATAACCTAATTAGTAAGTAACCCTCCTAATAAACCCTAACGTTCTATAATAAGGCGTCTAACCGCCGACTAATACTACGCCTTATAGGTAAAAGAGTAACCCGTCTAGTAGAGGACACAGTAACCCGAATCATTATATATATATATATATATAAATAGCGCGACGTCGAGGATCCTTCCGATAGTCCCTTTCGCGTTTAAAAGTATTATTAAAGCGTAAGTTTCTATTCTTTATACAGCGTATACCATGTCCATTATAGACTAAAAGGTACCTAGCTAAGGAAGATACTAGCCGGGAAGGATCCCCGTCGCCTCCATCCTTAAAAAACGATTTATTATATTTATAAACATAGATCCTCCGACCTTAAGTTTCTCTATCAGTAGGTATTTAAGGTATTAGGAAATTACCGAAGCCCTCCTACACCGAAGGAGTCTATTAAGAATAAAATAACCATCAATTATTTTCTTATATATATAACTCGGCGGCTGATCAGCGAGCTTATACTACTATCTAGAAAGATAATAATAATAATAAAGTAGAGGAGGATGAAGAAGACGATGGAGTTACCTTCCGTCTAAGCCCCGGGATACCTTATTCGTCTACGTATAAGAGAAAGACGACTAAGCTTATTTGTACGTCTAACGTATTATTTTCCGATCTCTTATCGCCCGCTAAAGTAAATACGCTAATAATCTCTTAGTATAGTTTAATACTCCATTCCTTAAACTAAACCTAGAGTATTAGTAAGATATCGTCTAGAACGGTAAGTACACACGCTTTACTTATTAAATCTATACTAACGTATTCTAGTTAAGGGTATAAGCGGTTTAATTAATTCGTTAATTAAAGATTTCCACGATCCGCCTATGATTTTTAATATTAAGAAGATTTACATTAAGAATAGTTCGAAAAGAGTTCGACGAATTTGTGTCGACGGAAAACAACGCCTCTTATCTATTAAGGCCTTTATCAACGGCGAGATTCTATATATCGATAGGTTTAAGCATAAATGGTGGTACTATAAATCGAAAGACTCTCTATTAGTTTCGCACTATAAGCGCCCGCTAGATCTTGTCCTATACTAAACTCCGCTTCTAGATTAAGAGGAGGATCTATTCTCTCGTGTTTAGAAGGGGGTCTAGCTTACTCCTACCGAAAAGATTAAGGCTATAAGTAGCGAGCTAACCGACAAGAATAGAGCTAAGTAGGCGGTAAGGGAATTATATAATATAACTCTTAGAAGGATCACGGAGCTAGAATCGTATCCCGAGTATAGTACCAAAGACGATATACTATTAGCCTAATAGCGAGGCTACCCTCCTACTCCTCTTACTCTAGGTATTAATTTAAGGATAAGCGGAAACTACTTACCGATACGGCTAACCGAAGCGCGGGTCGTACTTTAACTTACTCGTTAGAAAGATATAAAGCAACGGACTCCCTAGTAGTAAAATTAATAAGAATAATACGCGTAGCGATATTACCTCTAATCGTTTAAGCCCGGCTCCGTACTACCACGACGTAGAATATCTCTAAGTCTATAATAGTTAACTTAGTACTATTATCGGTCGTATTCGAATAACGCCGCTCGTATATCCTACCTAAGTTAATCTACTAATACCGCTAATACTCTATCGAGCTAGAGGCTATTTTAGTCGGTACGCTAAACAACGCATTCGTAGCTACTTTTAATCTAAGCTTAATAAGCTAGAGGGGCCTCCTATAGAGGTTATTAACGGTATAGATTATTCTTTACTATCTATTAATTTCGTGTTTATTAATAAATCCCTTCCTTTTAGCGAAGTGTTAGTCACTAACTCCGATACTATTATCGGTTGTTACGGTAAGAACGGCTATAGGCTATATATAGGCTAGAATATTAGTTACGAGTATAGTAGACGCTATAATTATCTTAAGTTTACTACTATTAATAAAGCTCGAATAACCGTTAAGGACTAGAAAGAGTACTACAAAACGAATTTCATAGGACTACCAAAACGCTTTCCCTATTACAACCCTACTACACCCTAAGGTAATAGCGGGTACCTAGTACCTTTCTACTTAAACTCGCGGCACGCTATCTACGAGTATAATCTCCGCTATAAGTATAGAGCCGATTATAAGACTCGTATCGTTTAGAAGGAAAGACAGGTCCCGCCTAAGATCTTTAAGATAATAAATCGTAGTTAGGGTTTACGTTAGCCGGTTAATATCTAGAAGGGGTAGTTCATCGATATATATCGCGGAGAGATTATTATAAACGAGGAAGCTACGCGCCGTAAGAATAGCGCTAGATATAGGAAATAGTCGTAGTTATAGCGTATAATAAGGAGTAGGCCCGTATTTTTAAATATTAGTACGTAACTAAAAAGGGGGCTTATAGGGCTAAGCTATATGCTTCGCATCACAGCAGCTATATCTTATTTTTATAAGAACTTTTTACTTACATATCGGAATTTAATAATTTATATACCGTTGAGCTGCAAATCTTTAGCTCTCTACTTTCTATAATTTTCATTGTTTATTACCTACTAGTTATGTTAATACACGCCTTTCTACTACTATACCGGCATTCTATACCGTTTAGACCCTAAATAGCCCCTTTTTCGATAGGGGGGATTCTGCCTGCTAAGCCTTAGGTCGTATTATTATAATTTTGGTGACGCCCGACGCATTTTATCTACGGGAGTCGATCGAACGACTAACTCTAGATAATTTAATATTATTGGATAGCCCTTTACGAGCTAAATATAATACTATAATTTAGACCGATTATTATACGGTGTTAATAGTTTACATTAATAATACGTTCTAGGAGGGAAATAAGGTTATAGGGAGACCCTAACCTAGAGAAAAATATTAAATTAATTATCTTTCTAAATTATTACCCCGTAGCGGGTTCTTAGCGGTAGGGTCTACGGGCTTATATCGGAAGTCGTTAATATAGTAGAAGTAGATATATTCCCGTCTCCCTTATTATAGTATATAATACCAATTCCGCTCTACCGTTATAGCGCATAATACCGACCCGCCTCTACTATAATAGCGAATCGTAGTTGGGGTTTACGTTAACCGGTTAATATCTAGAAGGGGTAGTTTATCGATATATATCGCGGAGAGATTATTATAAACGAGGAAGCTACGCGCCGTAAGGATAGCGCTAGATATAGGAAATAGTCGTAGTTATAGCGTATAATATATTCCCGTCTCCCTTATTATAGCGTATAATACCAACCTCGCTCTACCGTTATAGCGTATAATACCGACCCGCCTCTACTATTATAGCGTATAATACCGACTTATCTTTACTATTATAGCGAATCGTGGTTCGGGTTTACGTTACCCGGTTAATATCTAGAAGGGGTAGTTTATCGACATATATCGCGGAGAGATTATTATAAACGAGGAAGCTACGCGCCGTAAGGATAGCGCTAGATACGGGAAATAGTCGTAGTTATAGCGTATAATATATTCCCGTCTCCCTTATTATAGCGTATAATACCAACCTCGCTCTACCGTTATA
>Ga0160427_10001133_pt1 | contig 16373 bp, 13 predicted proteins | sample SolpanmetagenomL_FD_108194 | JGI IMG/M metagenome (GOLD analysis project Ga0160427, IMG submission 108194) | Solar panel surface microbial communities from Lawrence Berkeley National Laboratory, California, USA - L | ecosystem: Engineered > Built environment > Solar panel > Unclassified ...
CTGCAAGGACTTTGCATAATATATCTTACTTACATCTCGAAAGTCCATGTTACCAAGTTCTCCTAAACTACTGACTACTTCTCGACCTATCTCATTGGACATGTATAGCTGCACCAATGACATGTCCGCTGAGCGGAAGAGCGTATCTTTTTGTGCCGCCATATTGGCGATAATTATAAGGACAAGACTCTAATCTAACAAAGAGAAGAAGCTAGCCTTGAGGTTCAGATTGTCGGATGTCATCATGGGCAGGTTATGTATCACGTGACCAGAACTTGAGGAACCTCGGATTAGTCAGCAGTGGATAACTCAACGCAACGTCAGACAGCTGCACTACTGAGAGACTCTAGACGAAATGCACGACATCTGGGACATGTTGACTGGCATTGACTTTCTAATCATCGTTTATTCGATTATTACATAATCACAGCGTTATTGTTACTATGGTTGATAAAAGATGTCATCTGATGAGGCATCAAAAAATGGTTTTGAGTACAGGTATTGGGTTTCCGTTTCTGAATTCATTTGCATATCGCTGTCTGTTGGTATTGCATCATGTGAGTTGATTGATGGCACTACTGAATGTGTCTCATTTACGCGCGATGATGGTTCATAGGCAGTCGTCATTGCCCTAGCGCTCGTATTCGGAGCATGACCAAGATTGTGGGCGCATATGTGATTCCCATGGTCATTAACATTTGTTGTAGGAATTTCTTGCATTCGTGTCGGAAGTTGAACGCTTGGAGCGCATAATACAGTATGTTGCGGGTAAGATGGCACAGTTGGTGTGTTGAATGCTGCAGGTGACTCAAAAAATGCTAGATGTGAGTCCAATAATGCTGGTTGGGGATTAAAAACGGGAGCTTGCGGTTGGAAATGCTCAGTCTGTGAAAGGAAGGCTACATATCGGATCGGGTATTCCGCCTGTCTATGTGCAACGCCCATCGGCTGTGGCGGATTGAAGAATGCATGTGGATTTGAAGTCGGAATTTGTGGATCGAAAGGAGAATTTTGTCGATTTAGGATAGGCTTCTCTGAATTGAAGCGAGTAATTGGTGGATTAGATGCATAATTTTGTGAATTGTAGGCATGAACTTGTGGATTGTAGGCATGAACTTGTGGATTAAAGGGTTGATATTGTGTATGATATAAACGATGTTGTGAACCAGATGATGGAAGTTGTGGATTATGTATTGAATTTTGTCCATAGATTGTCGGGGCAACATTAGCTTGCAGGAGGTGAGGTTGGAAATTCGGTGTCAAAGAGTTTGCCTGCTGGGGGGTTATAATTTGTGGCGTTTGCCTTACAATTTCTCCCGTTTCTCTCGCCCTCGTCTCATGTGCGCTCTCTTGAGCATGCGCTGGTTGCCGCTTCGGGTCGTTGTGTAAGGTCTCTTTGTACCACACCACGTGGCAGATTAGGTTGCAGGCTCTAAAAGCCATTCGTTCTTCGTGCAGCTTTACGACGGCTTCCTTCAAATGTTGTTTAGACGACGGTCCCTTCTCCAATTCAAGGCGTCTGATGTTCTCGAGGGAGCTCTTTATTGTTTTTTGCAGAACATACATTCTCTTATCAAGCCCGCCCAGGCTAGTAGACGCATCAGAGCCATGAATCTGTGCATCACGTAGCCCAACCATGGCCGAACTCATACGGCCCAATTCAGGCATTCGTGTCTCGACCTCACAAGCTGTGGTGTAATCTCCATAAGCACAAACGAGTCTGAAAAGTAATTTCTGATCCTCTTTCCAGCCCTCTTTCTGGTCCTCTTTCTCCTTGTTGTTACAATAAAAGCACACCGCATTAGGAAATCTGGTCGGCTTTTGCACATCATAACTGTTTGCCTCAAATGGTGGATCGACTTTAATGAACCTTTCAATTTTGATCTCAGGTTTTGGAAGCTTTTCCTCGAAGGTAAAAGTAAAGTGTTTACAAGCTTCATATTCGAGGATGTTCAGAATGTACTCTCTATTACAATCTACTAGGCCAGTATATTCAGGCATCAACGTGTGTAACGCTTTAGATTTCGCCATGCTCTTATGACCGTAAAAGCTTTCCGCACTAATTGCATGAAAATGACAGTCCTTAAGGCCATGTAATACATTCACCCTTTGCTGATCCGTCAGTGTAGCACTGGGTCCGTTTTGGCGGGCCATCTCGTCTATCGCTTTTAGAGACGTCTGCAACTTGAGTTCTATCTCCTTTTGCAAACCGTCCTATGGCACATTTTCCACACCAGCATGCCACAAAGGAGGCATGGCGTTGAACAACATGTGGCAAGGTTCCGGATCTTTAATGCGATTGCGTTCAAGCAGCTCATACACAGGTTGAGGAAATAAAACATCGCAGTACTGAATAGCCATGTTTATCATATAGTTCGACATCTCGCCGCTATCTATCTCATGAAATTCCGTAGAGCCTGTCGGCTTTTTGTCGGTGTACCTAAAACCATAGTAACGACTGATTAGCCATTTAGCTTGTTGAATGTGCTTGAAGCAATCCCAGATGGGAAAGTCTTGGACATGCTTAACCCATACTAAAGAGCCCGCGGTCCCTTCTGTACCATGCAATTTAAGGATAATAGGAAGTTTCATGATTCACGAGTAACGAGTGAAGTTGTTACCAATGTTTCGATGAGGTTAGAGAAGGAAGGTAAAGACAAGGGCGACTTGGATTGTCTTCCCAATTCATCGGCGCACCCTGAACAAGGCTGCACGAGGCTATCAAAGCGGGGCGAACACATCGTGACCGACATAATAATGTCATGTGCAAATATCCACCGTATTTGGACGAGTCTGCTTTATACTTATGCTGCTTAACCTACAAATCTACAAGCATTTGACTACAATACAGGTTCCGTGCAACACTAGAACTCGCATGTGGTGAACCGGTTACAACAGAACTCTGATATAGAGATGGCATGAAACTCAATTATGCATTGACCTTGTATTGCCAAGAAATACCACTTAGAATGCGGGGAGCGACCATCTACTTGGGGTAACCCATGCGTTGAGGACGGGTTGTCACTGTCACTTCAGTGTTGGAATTTCTTGTTTGGCCACGATCTATCTAGATTGTTTATAGTCCTGCGGGATCATGTTGCGACTTAGGTTGCCTTTATCGAGTGAATCATTACTCAAACCTTTCGAGTAAACATGTAGTGTATTGATATGTATTTACAAAATCGATGTATTTTGTGCAATGTTATAAACAAAGACCAATCAACTCAAATCAAAGCCAGCTCCTGCATTGACAGCGTATAGCAATTTCTCTCTCAACCTACCAAGACTTGTATATCTCGGTAGTTTCAGAAGATTTATACAAGTACTGGTTGTAGGGAATCTCGCTTCATCCTCCCCACTGTCCCTTATGCTGAACTTTGGCTGAAGACTTCCAAATCCCAAAAGAGGCGCTCTTGGCGTACTAGTAACGAATTTAAGAACTTTACCTATCTCTTCGACTTTGAAGTTTTCCATTGCTTTCCAAAATAATTGAATGGAGGGGTGTTCTAGACCATCGTCGCCTATAGAGTAAACACCAGAATAGATTGTATTTCTACGTAGATCTGTAATGTCAAAGTGGGAAGATGTGCCAGCGAGTAATGTTTGAAGCTCTGATTGATTAAACATTGCTAGCCATGCTGGTTCGATTATCCTTGATAAACCCGTGAGAAATGCTGAGGTCTGTAGAGATGTTTGTCGTTGGAGACGATGGGTCGCTACCTTGGCAATGTAGATAAGTCTGTTGTCGTTATTCACAAGGATGTTTGCTCCGTTTGGAACAAGATCGCGCTCGATTTTCTTGGTAGTACCATTTTCGAGCGTTATCTCGTCAATAATTGTGAAAGGAATGGTAAGATCTTCAACACGCCCTTCAAAGTTCTTCAATTTGATCAGCCCATCATACAATCCCTTATCAAGATCGCGCAAGTCGTTGATGTTGGCGCGATAATCTATATGACCTGTCCGTGGGTTGACAGTGTTAGCTAGAGCCCACTTTATGAGAAAAAAGCCTGCAAATGATATATCCACTAGTATTCCTTCGTATAAACATTTTCCAATGATACTACCAGCAAATGCGTAGCTGTTAAAAACGGTTTGTAGTTCTTCGTTATAAGCAACACGCTTCTGTCCTAGATCATGGTCATCTTTATACTTTTCTTGTAGTCTTTCCAGCAGATTCGGCATTGGGTAAAGCTCATAATCACCATTTGTCGTAAATAATCCGAAATCTGGATGAAAAGCTTGCGATGTAACGCTATTTAGAAATTCTTTAGTCACACCTCCCCCATCGATGCCGGCTTCTGTTATATCAAATTCGTCAACAAAGGTGATTTGTATTGGTTCCTTTAGAGCTGGTCCGAGACTTAGAAATTGTTCTTTTGCATCCTCAAATTCGTGTTTTCTCCTGATGTTCGCATGATGTCTTTCCAACCGCGAATCCATCAACATGTCATCCAAGATATGTGATCTTGATCCAGAGAACATCATTGACTGTCGCCACATATCCGCATCTAGATGACCATCTCTTCTTTGTAATTGATCTAACCTAACAAATTCTCGGAATATTTTTACGCGAGTGTCAAATGGAATGACAAACGGCATATTCTGCAGTATTTCCAACTTTGGTGCGATCATATCCACGCGTATTCGATCGTTTGACTTCCTCAGCGCTTGATTCTGTCTTTGATTTCGAGCCATACGGTGTAGATTGCTATTCATGAATTGTTCTGCCACAACTTCATTCTCCTCGCCGCTTGATGACGATGCCGCCTCATCGTCCTCGACCTCTGTCCGTCGCCTTCTTTCCTCTTCTGCGACAACTTCCGTAATGAAATGAAGCATATCGAATTCTGAAGTCATCAGCCAGTGACCCAATGGAAGGAATTTGCGTCTAGAATCTCGCTCATATAATGAGCGAAGAAGTCCAGTGACCATGTTTTTGATATATGTTAGATCAATACCCACCACACCTCCAACTATAACTTGACGGGGTCTCTGGTGACTTTCGTTTTTCAAATTTGAGCGCTGATTACCGAAATGTTGACCAAGACCGTGAAGACTTGAATTGTCCTGTGGAGAGTTCATGAGAGCGGAGATTTCGGTGGTTTGTGAGAAGAGGGAGAATCCGAGATTTTTCAGAAACGATACCAAGTCAGCAACATCTTGCCTGCTTAGCGGATTCAATCGTGAATGATCTGATCTGCCAGTGTTCCCAAGAAATTCCTCATCATCCATTAGTTTCAGTATAAAGGTGTAAAGCTCTAGAAATATAAGAACAATTTTCCAATCCATCAAAGTAGAAGTTACATCTTTGGACCTAGGAGGTAGCCACGTTGAGCTGTGGTCGGCAGACGATATGAGTAAAGCAGGAGTGGTACGAAGATCACGCCTTATCGACTTGACAAGTTGTGATTGACTTGCTTTACGCCAAAAGTAAGCGATTGGCGATATGGTTTTCTGGTCTGTCCTTTGATTGACCGGACCAAGGTATAGCCACAATCTGATATCATCAGCATGCTTGTAGAATACACGCAGGATTGTTAGCAAGTATGTTGCTAGTTCAGTAGAATGCAAAGCGCTATGTTCCTGAAATGCAGAAAGAGCATTGCGCACAGTACTTTGATCGATAATGGAGAACAAGCTTTCCTTTACGAATGTGTTTGGAGCAATTTTGATCCGTTTCTTGGCTCGTAAACTTCTATCAAACGACTCATTGTTCAGGTCCACCGGTTCCAATTCAAGATCAATCACTTCAGCTGCACGAGCTAGCAGATCTCCAATCATCATCATATGTTGTGTCGAGCGAGGTTGTACGTCGATCGAGTCAATCGTGGATTTCTCGAGTAAAAACATATATTGCGAAAGTAGCCATATAGATTCTCTGTTGTTGAAGTTTCTTCTCGACATCACATCGCTAGCGGCAAGGAGGACCTTTTTATCGACGACACTGGCTAAAGACAAAAGATTCGTTGTGTCCTGGGGAAGCGTCAGAATGATTTTCATAAAGCTTTGATAACCAGTTGAAGAGGAAGACAGTTTGAAGAAGCTACGGATTATCTCATATACTCGAGTTTTCATCAACGTTGATATATGCGTCAGAATCTTACACATTTGAAAGAGCACGTCGGCTATCTTTACAACTTCATCCTTGATTGCATGGTTCAAAAAGGCAACAACATCCAACAGTTCCTCCATCGTTGCCATATCTTGATCTGATAAAGATGTGGATGATGGATTTTTACAGAATTCTTGTAACATGTGTAAACATAATTGATCGAGTGCAAGGAGAACGGAGGACGCTCCATTTTGTTGTCCATAAGCCGAAATGTTCATGCTCCGAAGAGCCCGAGAAAGATATAATGTTCGGTTTATATCTGACTTGTCATTCGACCTTGCGAACCCAAAAAGTAATCTGAGACAATGCAAAAGGTTCTCCTCATTTACTTGTACACACTGATCGGGTAGCAGGAACTCTTCATCCCATTGTTGACGTCGCTTGGTTCTGATCTCTTTTCTGCATTCAAAACCCCTCCACACTCTTTGTATATTCTTCGCCGCCACTTGCTCTTCACGTTGTCTCTGTCTCAATTGGCGATCGTGTTGAGCATTTTGAATGGCCTGCTGGGACCCACTTTGTGATCCAAAGGCAAAAGGGTTGATCTTTCGACCGGATAGGTCGACTTGACGAGGCCTTTTACCAGATCCGGTAAATGTGGAATGCATGATGGATAATTGCTGTTTTCGTACTTATCGTCGCTTCGTGCTGTTTTGAAATTTACCGTCCTAGCGGGCCATGGCAAGCAATGGGCTGTTGAGACTGTTGAATTGCTCCAGAGATGCTGCAAGTGAAAAAAGACTGCTGGTTTTGCTCCGGAGATACTGTAGATAAACATCAATCTTTCAAGTCCCCCACATTCTTACTAATGTCGTCATTTTCGGTATGTTATGCATGCGATTTTATCTTCTGCGACGGGCCGGGTTCCGGGGCTAATTCCTGTCACATGTCGTTCGGTCAATAATGATTGATTTGAAAACGGAGACCGATATAGCAATGGATTGTATCAAGTCTTTTCAGGTTCCTTCAGCATGTCATGACCTTCGATGGCCTCAGAAGATGTAGTTATGATAGAGCACGCGTATGCTCCATTGAGGACACCTTTGGCAGTGGAAGAAGATATATACGGCACAACAACTCCTCAACCATGTCGCGTGTATAAGAGACGATTCTTTGGATTAGCACAGCTTGTCGCGCTGAATATTGTCTGTTCATGGTCATGGCTTACATTTGCTGCGGTAGCGGACACCTCTGCTCAATATTTCCGGGTTTCGATTACTGCCATCAATTGGCTTAGTACTGGCTTTCTATTTGCATTTCTACTCACCTGTCCGATCGTTCTCCTTACTCTACACAAACATTCTCCCAAGCCGAGTATAGTTGCTGCATCAGTCCTAATATCTGTAGGATCTTGGCTAAGATATGCTGGAACAAAAGCCGGTACTCATGGAAACTTCCCATTGGTGGTCGTTTCACAATTCATAATTGGTACATCTCAACCCTTTGTTCTCGCTTCTCCCACACGATATTCCGAAGCATGGTTCAGTCCGTCCACTCGAGTCGTGGCTACGGCCTTGTCAACACTAGCAAATCCTTTAGGAGGTGCATTAGCGCAACTTTTTTCTCCTTTGTTAAGCTCTTCTGCGCCTTCTACTATCCCAAATCTAGTTTTATATACCAGCATCATCAGTACAGTCGCCTGTCTACCAGCTATATTCCTACCCTCTCTCCCACCAACACCTCCATCACATTCTTTGTCCGATACGATTAACGACCATCTATCCCTTCCTCTCCGTACCGCGTTGAAAAGACTTTTGACCCTTCCAGCATTCTATTACCTAGCTATTCCATTCGTCATCTACGTGTCAGCATTCAACTCCACCGCTACCCTTCTAAGTCAAATCTTAATACCGTATGGCTTTTCCGAAGACCAAGCCGGTCTAGCAGGAGCATGTTTGATACTCGTAGGATTGGTTTTCTCAGCTATAGTATCACCTCTTGTAGACCGCACCTCGTCTCACCTTCTGACAATCAAGCTTCTCGTACCACTAGTAGCGATATCATATAATATCTTGATTTTCATTCCACAAACAAAAGGCTTTGCGGCAGTTTGTGTCACAATGGGTCTTGTCGGAGCAAGTAGTTTCGCTCTCTTGCCTTGCGCGCTGGAATATATGACTAAAATAAGTGCCGAGATAGGCGTGGGTGCAGAAGTCAGTAGTGTACTTGCATGGGCTTGTGCGCAGGGTGTTGCAGGAGGATTGTTGTTAGGAATGGATGCTTTGAGGGATGATGCTAATAATCGGAATATGCACAAGGCGTTGATATTGCAATGTGTGTTGGCATGGGTTGTCGTTCCATTACCTGTATTCTTACTTTGGAAGAGTAAAAGGACGACTTGATTTGTATTTAATTTAATGTATAACTTATATTCAAAACATATGAATTCTATTTTGATAAGCACTTGGTTGTTGTGATCAGAGATGAGATGTTATTTATGAAATCATACGGTTGATTGTATACTATTACAGGAAAAGCTACTTCTACTTTTTCTTTTTCGTTTAATAAAACACTATTTATTACTTCTCATTGACAGGGGGTATTATAATGATTATTCACCTCTCAATTTATCCTGACTAACCATAAAAGCTCTTTCCAAAAAGTCTTGTTCTTCTTTGACATGATTAGATTTCAAACCCGTTGCTACTGATGCACTCGGGTTACGTCCAGCATATAATACATGACGTCTGTTATGATGTTCCGTCTCATTCAATAAAGTTTCTATTCGAGGTTGAGTAAATGACCATCCACCTGCATTCAAAGGTTCTTCTTGACACCAAATAATGTTCTTTGCATTAGGATAAGAGTCTAAATTCTCTTTGAGTGGTGCCCATGGGAATGGATTGAGTTGTTCGATACGAGTAATGGCTGTATTTGTGATTTTATTATTAACGCGATGTTTGTGTAAAGCTGCGTAGACTTGTCCTGTGCAGAGGATCACACGTTCTATCTTGTCATTTGATTCAATCTGTATGTCTTGTCCTGCTTCATGTGCTGGATCGGGAAGAATCCAGGAAAAGTGTGATTCACCTGTAAATTCCTTGAGATTGGATCTTGCGAGAGGATGACGTAGGAGTGATTTTGAGAAGAATAGGATCAACGCTAAGTCATGTCAGATTGATACATCTCATTTAAATATTTCATACGACTTACGCTTTCTGAACTGTCTGTTCATTTGTCGTCGTAGCAGATGAAAGACGTTTGCAGGAGTTGTACAATACGCAATCTGCATATTACAATCTTGATGTTGACGATCTAATTTCTCTGGTGCAGGAAAGATTCTTGGATCTTCATTACATAATTGTAAGAATCGTTCCATTCTGCCAGAACTGTGTTCTGGACCTTGACCATCATAACCATGGGGTAAACTCATGACCAAACCGGATCTCTGCAACCATTTAACTTCACCAGAAGCAATAAATTGATCAATGATACATTGAGCATTGTTGGCAAAATCACCAAATTGGGCTTCCCACATGACCAAAGCAGATGGAGATGAAAGAGAATAACCATATTCAAAACCAAGAGCACCAAATTCACTCAAAGAAGAGTTTGCAATCACAAAAGTTCCCTGGTTTTCCGCAACGTGTTGTAGTGGCGTGTATGTTTGCTCGTTCTCTTGATCGTGAAGTACAGCATGACGTTGAGAGAATGTTCCACGTTCTACATCTTGACCTGCAACGCGAACGTGATGACCTTCCATACATAATGATCCGAAAGCTAATGCTTCTGCCGTACTCATGTCAATACCTTCACCATCATTGACAGCTTTTGTACGACCTGCGAGAATACGTTTGAGATTTTTATGAGGAGTAAAATCTTTTGGTGGAGTACCGATAATCTCGGCAACATGTTTAAGTTTATCAGCTTCGACACCTGTTGGCAAGTGAGGCAGGATTTCTGTGGCAAGTTCTTTGGGCGATTTAAAGCCATTCCATGCGCTTGTCAACCATTCTTTGGCAGTAGGTTTGTAATCTTTACTACGAGTGAAAGATTCTTCCAGAGTATCCCAGACCCATTGCTTATGTTCATCAATATCTTTCTTTGAGAAAGTTCCTTCACTTATAAGTTGCTCAATATATCTCTCCAAAGTCGATTTGATCTCGCTGATCCGTTTATACATCAACGGTTGAGTGAAGGAAGGTTGATCTGTTTCGTTGTGTCCTTGCTTTCGATAACACACAATATCAATGACGACATCCTTTTTAAATCTTGCACGCCAATCAGCAGCCAATTGTGATACGAAATTTACAGCTTCAACGTCATCACCATTGACATGGAATACAGGCGCCTCAATAGCCTTTGCGATATCTGAACAATATGGTGTAGATCGAGCAAATCGAGGATCGGTAGTGAAACCAATTTGATTATTGACTACCATATGGATAGTTCCACCGGTTTGATATGCGGGAAGAGCATAGAATCCCATCGTTTCGTATACAATACCTTGTGCAGCGAGTGCGGCATCTCCATGTAACAGTACACCCATGGCTGACGTAGCATCTTTCTCATCATTATTGTAATGAAGTATGGCACGAGTTTTACCGAGCACGACAGGATCTTCTGCTTCCAAATGTGAAGGATTAGCGACGAGTGATAATTGGACACGTTTACCAGAAGGTGTAGGTCTTTCAAAGTTCATTCCAAGATGGTATTTCACATCACCAGATCCTTCATCACTAGGCTCAGCAGTACCACCAAATTCGCTAAATATCGATGCATTCGGTTTTCTGACGACATTCGACAAAACGTTCAATCGACCACGATGAGGCATTCCAATGACGATGTCCTTAACTCCATGATCAACACTACGGTCAATCAAGGCCTTCATACCTGGAATCAATGATTCTCCACCCTCCAGACCGAACCGTTTATCATTGGGATATTTAGTGGCGAGGAAGGCTTCAAAGCTGGATGCCCAGATAAGACGATCTAAAATTCGCCTCTTTTCATCAACCGAATAATTATATGGGACTGGAACTTCGAGTCGTTCTCTTAACCAATCGCATTGTTCCCGGTCGGAGATATGAATATACTCCGTTCCCAAACTGCCGCAATAAAGTCGCTCACACTCAGCAATAATTTCTTTCAACTTCATCTTTGGTTTTTCAGCTGTCTTGAATCGAGGTAATATACCAGGTCCTAATTCAAACTCTTCTTCCATATCGTTTTCTGTAAATCCATAATGATCTAATCTCAATTCCTTTGGATCACTGGTTGCGAATTTACTCGCCTCATTGTGAATCCCTAAAGGATCGATCTTTGCTTTATGGTGACCCCTAGCCTGATATGCACGCACTAACAATTGCACTTTCAAGTGACTTGTAATATTTGATCCTTGATCCATCAGTGTCGCGCCTGAATATGATGGTACGCCTCCGAAAGATGCCGACGATGAAGAAATGATTGATGGTGGAGCTTGGAAAGCCTGTGAGGTGGGCATCTTGCCAGACTCCATGTTGCGGAAATAATGTCGCCATGATACATGCACTGAGCTGGGATCGTGCTTCCATTCCATATACATTTCATCGATATAATTCGCAGTATTTCCTTGTAAAAATGAGTCATTAGGATCCTATAGCTTTTAATTAATCTTCATTCATAAGTCGTAAGGGGTCGTAATACATACGACACCTTTACTGTTATCCTCCGCAGCTGTGGCATAATTTCGAGAATGTCGTGCTACAAGTCCAGCCTTGAGACTGTTTGTTTTGAGTAGACATGACTGCGGTTTGCTTCTCAAACTGAAAAGCTGCTTACTGCAGCTACGCAAGGATGAGGTTAACATGACAAGAGCGTAAAGTTATCTTGCAATGGTTATATTATACATGAAACAACATCCAATTGAATGGCTATATTTGCCATAAGCAAGGTACGAAATCTTGATATCACAAAAATTATTAGCAAGGTTTGAGCTTATTAATTATCACATGTTTCTGATCATAATTCATGACTACATAATGTTGATCTAATAGTACATCTGGAGTTCTACTAGACCATCATAAATCATATACATTCATTACGGTACACCATTCTTTACACTGCCGTACGGTTTATCCTCATATTTGCCGAAGCAGCTATAATCAAACTGAGCATTGCTTAAAGAATCTTTCTGTGAGTCGAGAAAAGCCGACATCTCACACCAGCCATCATCGCGATACTCGCATTGACTGAATGACTTGTGTAGCGGTATTGTTCTTTGATTCAAAACAAAGTGGATATACTTCGTTGGACCTCCACTTTCATTATAAACTATAGCAGACTTTCGATTTGCGGAAACTGGCTTTGCTGTGTCGATCACTTCTATATCTAATCGGGCTGCAAATGGTGTCAGATGAGATATCATAACATCGTGAAAGTTCATTTCGATTTCTGGAGAAACTTCTGCGAATTGGGTAAGCCCAAATGCTGTGAGAATAGACATAATATTTGCTGTATCAAAGTCAGTGATATGTTTGTGAACGCGACACTGTTATTTGTAACATACTGTCATGTGAAAAGTCAAAGAATAGTTTCTGATTTAGTGGAAATGATTCAGGGTCACTATCAAGGGTCACATTGACTTGAGCTACTGGTTCTGTGATCAATTCATGTCGTAGTCTTGCAAGAATCTCTTGAACATAACCTATTCCAATCGCTCTTCCAGTGGGGCTCTGGAACCCACTGTTACCTGCGAAGCTAATTTTATAGCTATACTCGTAACCTTGCCATTCTTCAATGGTAAAGAGCGAGCAGAATTGGGAGTATCCTAAGGCTACAGTTTCGTAAGCGCAGAGATCTTGCGCATTGTACGAATCTGCTGTTGTCCAATCAAATCCTGGTGATAAATTATTCAGCCGTTTCGTGGCATCTGCCAGGTAATGATCATGCCAGGTCTTGGTTGCAAGTCTTCCGGGGTTTTGGGACCAATTATCAACGTTATTATCACATCTCAAGTGTCCTGCCAGTGTATTATTCCATCGAGCTGTATTATCCTCGATTATGAATTGTAATGTAGCATTCTACCGATACGTCAGAATCATATCAATTGAAAACATCACAATTCATACCTGGTTCCATCCCGAGCCAAAGAATCCAATGAGGAAATACTCGGCTGATTGTCGCATTCGATGCTGTGTAGTTGTACGAGCAAGGATCTTACCACCGTTATTCTCATACAGATGTCCATATTGAAAGTAGTGCAGAGTGCCAGACTCATATAGCTCTTCTCTTCCAAGTGGTGTCAATATTTCATATCCCAAGGTGTACGTCCAGTCATTTAAGAATGATAAACTCCCAGAAAAGTTCGTTTGCGCAGAACGTTCGGCAAATTTCTGGGCAAAGATAGTCGGTCCAGCTCCTATGGTTGGGTATCTAGCACCATGACGTGATAACATATTCAAAAATGAAATCTTGGCTCCGTCAGGAAGCGGGTATTCATCGACCCCAAAGCCAACGGGATTTGGGAAATAGTGTGACAATGCACCGTGTAATTCAAAAATGTTGCTCCCATTTATGTTGCCTTTGATAGGGACTTGCGTTTCAATTGGTGTGACGGGTCGATAGTGTACATTCGAGAAAGGTGCGGGATTCGTTTCTGCTAGAAAGGGTGCTGCTCCGGTTTTAGTCGGACCTATGAAAGTTTAGTAAAGAGCCTGATCTCATCTTTTATCCGAGCTAACCAATTCTGGAATTGTTGTCATCAATCATGGATCCAGCTCTTGTATGCTTCCATGACGAATATATGACCGCGAAACACGCAATGGTAAAGAGAAGGATCCCACATGAGAGACCGAATATTTTCACGGCAGATGCATGACTTTTGCTTTTAGGAACTTCAGGTGATGCCGCACTGCGCCGTTCCTCCACAGTCTCTGGCGAAAGTAAGTGTCGCTCATCTTCACGCTCACTCATTTTCCCCTCCCGCTAACCAGCACTCTTTCACATGCTTCTCCACAAAATGAGTTTACAACTCCGATCAACAAACTTACACGTGACACGCAAATTTCTCCGAGGTTCACCCGTTGTGCTTCGCATTTTTATTCCTCCTCCGAGAATTTGATTTTCGCATCCAGCGACACCATTTTGTATTCGGTGCAGATCAACAACACATAATCGACAATGGTAAGCATCACCATTATCCCTTAGTCCTAATAAGGCTTGATTACCACATTCACGTTTTGTGCGTGCGGTATGAAAGTAATGAACGCTTGGTTGCGATAATGCATCCATTATGAGCAAATTTTGGCTTGGACATGAGTGTGGCAGAAATGTCAGCTGCATTGATCCATTAGAGTTGAAAGCATCATCAGCATTGGAATAGTTGCTGATTGTTTTCTCTCAATGATAGCCTCCCAAAACTGGAACTGGAAAGAAAGCCGCTCCGGCGCCATTCCCCGCTTCAAAGGCTGGTGTTTCCAAGAAACAGGCCAAGGTATGTATCTAATCGTTACCATTCGTGTCACTTCTTCTCACTTTCGATCCAGAATCCTCTCATCGAACGCAAATCTCGCAACTATGGTATCGGTCAAGATATTCAACCAAAGCGAAACCTCGGCCGTATGGTCAAATGGCCAGCATATGTTCGTCTTCAACGACAACGCAAGATCCTCCAAATGAGACTTAAAGTCCCTCCCTCAATCGCACAATTCGGCCAAGTTGTTGACCGCAACACCGCAGCCCAATCCCTCAAACTCCTCAACAAATACCGACCAGAGAACAAGGTTGAAAAGAAGGATCGTCTTACAAAAGAGGCTACCGCTATCCACGACGGAAAGAAGAAAGAGGATGTTAGCAAGAAGCCATACACTGTTAAATACGGTTTGAATCATGTTGTTGGACTTATTGAGAACAAGAAGGCTTCCCTCGTTCTTATCGCAAATGATGTCGACCCTATCGAACTCGTCATTTTCTTACCTGCTCTCTGCCGTAAGATGGGTGTCCCTTACGCAATCATCAAGGGTAAGGCTAGACTCGGAACGGTTGTACACAAGAAGACCGCTGCTGTCTTAGCTTTTACAGAAGTCCGAGACGAGGACAAGACCGAATTGAGCAAACTCATTTCGACCGTTAAGGAGGGATACATGGCGCAAAATGAGGAGGCTAAACGACACTGGGGTGGAGGTATCATGGGTAACAAGGCTGTTGCAAAAACATTAAAGAAGAAAAAAGCACTCGAGGCTGCCATTAAAATATAGATGTTTTTAAATTGACATTTTCGCTTTTAGCAGTTACGAATCTATAAAAATACAATATCTTATCATGCTTCTGAGATCCATATATTGCTCCACTCATACCCTGTTCCCTTTTAATGCCACGATTTACGTATTGTATGTTTTCGTGGTCATTTCCCATTCCTTCTTGCTTACACACTGCATCTGTCTTCTTACGTGGTCGTCCTTCCTTGACGCCGAAATTCCTTATATGATGCCAAATTATATTTGCGGCTTGTTTGATGCCATGTCAGATTTGCAACTAATTGTAACTTGCATTTATGTTGAAGGTAGTCATGTTACTCCTTTGCATGCAAGAATGTATCTTGCTTAGGTCTTTCTAGTCGACTCGAACCATTTTCTTACAGCCACACTGTTATCATGAGTCGCGTGAAATAAACTTCTTTCTGTCTCGTCCAGACCTCTCATGAATTCAGCTCCATTACCAAGCACGCTTCTCGAATTATGTGCCTGATCTGCGATTTCAGCTGCTCTCTTCCTGAACGTCTCCGTCAAAACATCTACAATTTCTTCTTCGTCAAACAATTCCAACATCCTCGCTGCCAGTGCATAGAATTGTTGTGCTTGCGCCCTCAAATCTACTGTTTTGGGGTCTGCTTTTAATGCGTTGATCACGCGTTGGGATAAAGTGTTTGGTAAGTCAAGAGTAGCGAGAGCTGAACTTCCAGTGGGATGAGAACTTGCAAGCATTTCGCCTAACCATAGTGGTAATTCGACTTTTGTATGTGCTTTGATGTCTTCCCCCGCGTTTCCGTTCAGATATCCCAGACCAGGAACATCAAGCTCAAAAGTGACTGGGACTCTGTGGGAATCCGTCAGGATAGCATTAACGTCGTAATAAGATGTCATGCCTTATCGCTCTTGAAAATTTGTAATCATGAAAATTGGCAAACGTAAAGATGGTATTCTGCCTCGGCATTCGATAGCGTTGAAAATAAATATGATTGGCCGCCTCCACAGTTCCGGATTATTTCACAGCATTTGTATGATTACTCCTGAAACTTCGCTTTATTATTTCTAACTAGCACCTATGCCATGTTTTAAAA
>Ga0160427_10001134_pt1 | contig 16360 bp, 13 predicted proteins | sample SolpanmetagenomL_FD_108194 | JGI IMG/M metagenome (GOLD analysis project Ga0160427, IMG submission 108194) | Solar panel surface microbial communities from Lawrence Berkeley National Laboratory, California, USA - L | ecosystem: Engineered > Built environment > Solar panel > Unclassified ...
AAAAAAAGAAGAACCTGAAACGTCGAAAAGCTCACGCTCTTTTCCTTCTTGGCTTCATTCATTCATTCGTTCACCAATTATTTCTTCATCTCTGTGTCAAGGAGAAATTACATTACCCTGATGATAAATGATTTAAATTGAGAACTCAAAGCTAGCAAGCAAGCAACCTTCTTCCTCTTCACTCCCATCAAGAGCATATCGACAACGACATCAATTACACAACACAACGCTAGACACGACACAGGCAACACACAGCCAAGTACACCTTGTTGTTACTAGGATCGAGCAACGCTTGTGTCAGACTTCAAGCAAGTCATTTCTCTCACAATCACGTCAGTCTTGAAGCAACCATTGAAGAACTTTCAAATTTGCTGACTTGTTCTCAACCAGCTGAGATCTTCTCATATCAGTTCTCATCCGATACACAGCAGCTGTTGAATCAAAGTCATGTCATCTCCACAAGATCCTCCTCCACCTTCCTCACCGCCAGTTGCAAATCCAGCTTCTGACACATCTTCAAACACTACAACGGGACTCATTACTCACGACCCACCTGCCGATTTTCACTTGAAACCTCTCTTCGAAACCCAGTATGAACGAGACCTGATTCAGGAGGAAATCTCTGGCCAAGCTGGTACAAATCTTTGGAATGCTAGTGATCCTGATGCCCTTCGCAGAAGTCTCGACGATCGTCTGTTAGCAGACCTACGTAATTACTACGTCAAGTCAAATTCATACATGCGTCAGCTCTACGTTTACGTCATTGCTGTTGTTTTTGGAGCATACATCACTCAAAAACATGTGGAGGAGGTCCATCATGCACTAAGTATGGTCAGCATTTACAGTTTTGGCCTTTTGAAACGTAGACAAGTGGAGCATGCATTGAAGTATTACCCAAATGATAGCCATGGATGGATATTTCCTCTCGAGGAAAAGGATTATCATGGATTTCGTGGTTCTTACGACTATCTCCTTCAACAGTATCGACAAGATAGGCAACTCAGAACTTATGAGAGGACTCCGGAGAGGAAAGTTTCGGTGAAGAAACGTAAACCAAAGAGCGAGGAGGTTCAGACTCCAAGGCGGGCTGAAACACAATCCCAACTATACACACCAATGCAGGCTCTTGTTCCTACTCCAAAGACTTATCCTATACCGAGTGAAGTTACATCAAGGCAACAGTATCAGCAATCTCAACCCATTTATCAAGAACCTAGAAAACTTCAACATCAAGTTCAACATCACAGTCCTTATACAACCTCGATGTCTACTGCTCGTCCAGCACCAGTAGCTCCAATGGCTCCGGTTGCACAAAGGACCTACCATGGAATTTATGAGCATGAAATCCACCATTATCCGCCACAACAACCATCACGTCCATCTATTCCTACCCCAACGACCAGCCGTAGCAGTCAAGAACAAGACTTGCAAAAAGCTAGCATGGTAATGGCTAATCGCATGGGAGCACCATCTACAACAGCTAAAGAAAGTGTCCATACATCGGTGCCAAAACCCACAGAAGTTGCAGTGGAGCAGCGAGAAGATAAAGCACCTGAAGAGGACATTACACCAGCAGTCGAGCAGACTGATGAACACAAGATCAAGAGTGTTGGTCCTGACTATATCATCATGCCAAGCGATGAGAATGACACTTGATCTCTTGGAAGACATATAAAGTGTGTCTGGCCGATGTGCTCTCATGGAATCTGCAGAATAATTGAACTTCGGAGTTGTGATAGAAAGAAAACTTGTTTGACCATTTTATAGAGTAAGTGCTGCTTTCTCCCCTTCGACCAATTTTCCAAATCTTTGAATGAAATGACTGGTCTTATACACTGAAAATATCACTAATCTACATAGATTGAGGCAGATAGACACGCCTCATTTCTCTCTTGTTGTTTCACGTTTAACAAATGGGAATATATGGAGGATTCAGATATGTATATTAGATATGTTCTTGTGTTTTTCTACTCCAACAATATTATTACTGAGTATATTCTTCAAAATCCCTCCCTGTTTGTACACTTTCAACAATCAAGGCTTGGAAAGGAAACTGCCTATTAGTCAAGACAAATCTAATAAAACCCTAATTTTTGACATGAAAAGATATTGTGACTGTAGAATGCAGAGTGAAAAGAAAGAAACAAGTGAACTCGTGGAGAAAAACAGAATGAAATGGTCATAGATATCTCTAAACTATCATCTTCTGTGATAAACTTGATTCACTCTCAAAGAAGGGAGATATCCTAAAAATACTCCATATTCTGAAGGTGATCCGTTTTTCCCCTCCCAGTGTTGATTTCATGGAACTCCAAAATAAAATGATTGAGAAGCTTTACCGAGAAATATTAATGGTCGTATAAGTTATCAATCATATACATGGCCAATGATACAGAAGTACACAGCACAAAAAAACTAAACTTCCACCCATCTTTACATAAAAGACACTTCAAACCTCTGTGTTTCCCAATCATTTCCTACCCTTATTCTTTTTCTGCTGCTGCTGCTCCACCTTCTGTACATTCCCTTGCTCTACTACTCCACCCTTCACTGCAACAGCAGGATCTGCCAAACCTGCCCCAACCGAACCTGCAGCTGACGACGACACCGACGGCAACAGCGAACGACTCACAGTCCTCCACCGCAAAAAACTAACAGCACTAAGTAAAAAATCGTGCCCCAAAGCACTCACAGCCGGATGACTATTGATCCCTGCAAAAATACTCAACCACCCTTGTTCCGCAACAACAGGATACAACGGAACCCTAAACGTCTGATAATTCAGTGCGAAAACCAAAAACCAGATACCTGTGCTTATTTTCAAAGAAGTACTCTGTGATATTGATTTTGACTGGAGAGGGAGAAGCATGGGCGTGAGGAGGAGGGTTCGAGCGAGGAGGATGATGGCGGTTAGATTGCTGGCGTTGTTGGTAAAGTTATTGCTGGATGTAGATGCGGCGGTGGGGGCAAAGTAGAGACATAGAGTGTAGAGAAGACCTGATATGGCGTAGCTGATGGGTGAGAGCTCTAGTTGGTCTTGTGGTGTTGATGGTTGGAGAGATGATTGTGGGGTTCGCAGGAGGGCGAGGTAGAAGAGGTTTTGAGTGAAGGAGACGGGGAGAATTTCTGCGAGGCCGATGAATGACCATAGATTAGGGATTCGGGCTGTTCGACCTGTGTTTTATTTTCCCCCATGCTTGTCAGTTTGGAAGTGATTTTTTTAGGGAGTTTTTTTTATATATATATCGCCCATAAAGTTGTTTTTTTGGTCAGAGGGATGTTGTTGCGATTGTTACAAAAAACGTTACCTTTATCAGCGATGAACCAAATGACGAAAAATGTAGACCAGAGTCCTGCGCCGCTCCAGAAATACCGAACCGGATCTTCTGTGATTGCTCGGCCAAAATCCTGAAATTGGGATGAGTTTATAGACCAATTCCAAAGCTGTAATGGCAATGCATCGGGCTCTGGAATGCCCTTGTCGTGATAAGGGGATGATGACGGTGAGGGTATCTCATGTTGCTGTGCCCAACGACGGTACGAAAAGATCAAGACGTTGACCATATTGTAAGATAGAGTACCAAAGCCATGGAGGGCTAGTAGTGCAAAAGCACCCTCACGGGAGCGAAAGTTGAAGCGAGGATGGTTGGGAGTAGGGCCCGGGAGACGGTATATCGTGCGGACAGCGATGAAGGTGAGTGATAGAGCGGCGACAATGTAGAGCCAGAAAACAATGGCACCAGTGAGGTTTGTAGCTTCCATAGTAGTTTTTTTCGCGCTTATAATTAAAAAGCGAATCAGGTAAGTATGGTTGCAAGTGATAAGTAATGTTTGAGGTAGGCTTGAGAAGCGTGCCCTGAAGTAGGGGTGGATGCTCGTTGTGATGAGCTACGGATGAAAAGACAATATTCTTCTGGTTTGGAGACGTCAAACGTAAGTAAGCTTGTGCGATATGTAATTTTACCGTTTCGGACTCATGCGCGTCGTGAATATCATTGGTCTCGCAGCACACACCGAAACTAGAAGTCTCTTATTTGGTGTATGATTTGAAATTGGACTTTTTTGGCATACGACTTGTCTCGGAGCATACTTTCAAGTTGTGCGGATATCGTCATGACGCATGCACGACGTATCATGCTTGGAAGCTGGAAGCTTTTTGTTGACATGGATATCATAGAATCGAGAGTTAAGTTGTCAATATTTTAGCCGAAATCTCTTTTTGACTCGGTGCTAGCATGCGCATTCATACATGCTTACCCTAGCAAAGCAATATTTTATAAATAACAGCTGGAAGTATTTGGCAGTTAAAAAGCTTATAAATTATACACGTTTCTAAATCGTTATCGTTGCATGCCTAGGTACTTGGAGACAATCGTACGCCTTGTAAAATGCTGATAGTCGTGATAGTAGTAGTGGTGGTGACTGGAAATCAATGCATGAACGCAAGATAACTGGTACATTCTCTGTTATCAGGAATTGTAGCTGGTACATGGTAAGACCAACACAGATTTGATGTTGCACGTGCATTGTATCTACACATACGTACCTGTGGGCCGCGCGGATATCTAGGTTTTGTTAGAAGCAAATCGAACTATGTGATGGGTGCAATGATGCCTAGATCGGCTCAGGGAATATATGCTAAATATAGGTTATCATATACACCTCTCTCAACCAGATCTAGACAAATCATATATAACAGACGATCAATGAATCTGAGAAACTCGTTGTGATTTATACAGGGAACAATATTTCAAACAGTTAATACATCAACACTCTGACTCCTATGTCATATCTTTAGCCTCCAATGCCATCGCTGGCAACTCCAAGTATTCCTCCTCTCCATCAAGCTGCACTCTAAAGGTACACACAGTCTTGAAACCTAATTTGGTATACAATCTCCTACCCTTTTCGCTCGCAAAAAGCGTCATGTTAAGATTCTCTGCCTTGGCTTTATCCAGACCCCACTGAGACAACATTGTACCGGCTCCACGGTTTTGAAAGTCCGGATGACAGATTAGCATCTCTAGATAAAGTTGTTGCTCCCCATACTTGTCATCAAGATATTCCTTTTTTACTCTAACACAGGCTTTTTTGAAAGCCATCATTCGCGCTGGATTTGCATCGCGTCGTTGCGGTATATTCGGTTGTTCTTTGTCTTTATCTGCGCAACGGTCAATTGTTAAGTTCTAGTGCATATAGTCTGTCCAGGAGCCGTACCTTGACTATTCTCTTCTGTCGTGCTGTCTGACTTCTTTTGTATATGTGTTCCTGGTAACTTCCAGATACTATACGCAACTGCCTTTTTCACATTTGGATCTTCAAGGCTTGAAGTTTCGTATACCATAATGGTCCGATCTGCATCAGCCAAGGATTCACTTTGGCGCAGTCGTGAGAATTTCTCGTGATCCTCTGGGTATTGATTCTTGTAGGGGAATCTATAGTGTTGCACTGTATCTGTAGAAAGAGCGGAGAGATAGATCCATGTGATGGCATCTACATCAGACTTTGTAGCTCTCCGAATCGACATTGCCAAGACAAAAGTATAGGGAGCGGTCGGGGTGAACGATGTATCAAATAGGTGATTGATATCTGATGTGAAGAATACTTGTATACATGAGAAGACGGATCATAAGGAGTTCGCAATCCTGAATGAAATCGTCTGAAATGAGTCAGTGCGCATGCATGTACGTGTACATGTTTATATGTACGGCTTCACAGTTTCGCCTCATTGTGTTTAACATGTTGACATTTGATCGACCATTAAGTCGGGGATGTTCTTTATCATATTTCTATGCCTGCTTGTACATTTATGATGAAAAATGATCTTGAATGACGATGACATCAGTTTCCCGTATCATTGTACTGGCCAAGGATGGGCAAAACTTGGAGAGATCGTTATTGCTGATGTCCTGTCTCTGATCTGATCGATATGCCTTATAAGCTTAATCATTGACATTTTGTGATCAGACCTTTAATCGTTAAGAAAGCGTTTCAAACAGCGTTACGGCTGACGGTAGCATTACCGACGAGAAGCTCGAGTGGTTGTGTAACGAACATCAACAATGTCTTAGATAAGGTTACATCTCATGCCACGCCGCCAAGTACGGTGACGTCGATCTGTGGCGTTTGAGATAGTGTCACATGACTACGTGTCCGTGCTCCAGCAAGATGAAAGAAGCACGCGTCGTCTTGCCTATTCTCTTGCTTGTGTGTGTGTGTGTGTGTGGAATGGATGGATGGATGGATGGTGCTCTGTGGAGATCGACTATCTGGATTTTCGTTACGGCCCGTCATTCTCGTGTGCTGCTCGATCTTTAGTGTTTGAGTGATACGCCCAAGTCAGTGTTCGTTTGTGCTCTGTGTGCCTCTTCACCCCTTCCCCTTATTGGTATGGGCAACTCTCTAGTTCTTCCTCCTCATTATCAGCATCGTCAACATCGTCACCACAAAATCTGTCAACTGAGGTCGTTCACACGTCGGCTGTCACCGAAGAAAAGGAAAGAAGAAAAGGAGAAGAATTGAAAACCACTCTCGTAATGAAAACTCAACGTCGCGCTGTCCGTGGCTGCTAGAGACACAAAGACTAATCCCGTCAAGGTATAGTTATTCCATGTCACCTTGAAGGTGTGGAGTTTGAGTTCAGCTCCCAGACAAATTGTGAAAGTGTTGATGTCATCTGAAGAGATTTAGGCAACGTAGCGCTGGGATATGTAAAAGAGTTTTCATTGATGTCGATTTTCTCCCGACTGTGATTTGACTTTAAGTGAGTTTTTCCACTCCAATATCTCAAAAAGCTAAAAGATGCAAGAGTGTTGCTTTCCCTATATTACTGGCTTATATACCCTGAGTACGTGCCCGGATCGAGGTAGCACAATGTGCGCCAACTTGCTGGTAACAGATCAAAGTTCGGACACATATCATATATGTATAGCATGAGTACTGTGATTTCGACGCAGCAGCCGTGCATCATTCCACAAACGTTATCTATTGCCCATGAAGCTTGTGAAAGTGGGGAATGGATTTTCGTCTCTGTCTGGTATGCATGAAGTAAATATCCCTGCACCTCACCCTCACACCCAGCAATCATCTGTTCCCGCATGCACATCATTCGATAATTTCCCTGCAAAAGATGGCCATGGTGTGTGTGTGTATATAGTACAGTCTAGCACATATGCTGATACCAATCACATTTTCGAATGTACTGTACATTACCACACGCGCTCTTATTACGAGCAGTATCAACGTATCTTGGCGTATCAAAGTGGGGTTCGCCGTTAGGCTCTCGTAAAAGCAGCTTGTAATGGAATTTCCAATTTCTGCAGTTTTAAGCATATTTTATACCGCGTGCACCCAGAGTGCCAGAATGTTCAGCCTCACTCAGACGATCTCTCGTACGGAAATTTATTCCCTTCATCCTAGCCAATTGTGATGACCAAGACATGATTTTGAGTTCTGTTGCATGATAAAAAAAATAACAACTCAAAAGATCTTGAGTTTTGGCACATGGCTGGACTTGTGGTGCATGGAAATGATACCCCAAGATAAGGCGATTTCAAAACCTAAAATGCATATGAGGATCATCACTATCGGCATCATCATAATCACCATCACACTCTGGTGCTAATGCTACATAGCTCCGGTGCACATTGAGGAACTATCTCAAAAATAAATTATCTCTAGTCATTCGGCGGGTCCTTCCCAACCACATAGACAAGTAGAAATTTCGAAAGAATGACGCTAACAATCCCGTTGGAATACCAAAACTTGTCTATTCAAGGGCGAGCTAGTTCTCAAGCGCAAAGCGTCATGCAATTGATTGGACGAATCAATGTTTTTGAGCTCTATATTGTGCATACCCATGTACTGTGCATGCAGACGACTCCTCCCCCCCACTTCCCTTGCCCAAACATTTTTCTCATCATACGTGACAATTCTTATGAGACCTCTCATGGATAACCTTGCGCGCCACATCTAGAGTCTTTATAATCTCAGATGCTGCCCACATCATGCCAGATTCCTTCTTGAGATTGAACTACAACTTGATCCATCACTCTACCGCGGTTATTTTCTAGAGTTTCTTCAACAGGCTCCAGAAAGATAAATTGTATTATAGTTAATCATGTCGAACATCCCGCGCAATTATGAGACGGGAAACAATGCAGATCATTTCATGGGCGATCAAGAGAAGACTTCTGGCCAGGTAGTCCCACACAGTGTGCTCAAAGTCGCCTCAGAGGAGAGTTTGAGCATTGGCAGTATCCTCAAGGGTACAGCGGCCAACCATCTTTCACCCTTTGAGAGGAAGGCTGCTTTAATCAACGCGTATGTGGATTATTTCCTGCTCCTACTACCAAACTCATCGAACTAATCAGCGTATGGGACGTACAGAGAGCTAGATAAATTCGGACTAGGAAGATACCAATGGTGCATTTGGTTCCTCTGCGGGTTCGGATACTTTCTTGATCTTGCATGGGCGCAAGGTGTTGGTTTAATGGCCTCGGCCATTTAGTAAGTCGCTCGCAGTTCTTGATCTGGTGTGCGAATATAGCTGACTGAGCCTTCAAAGCCAGGAAATGGGTGTACCAGATGATCAAACTGGTCGTATCTATACTCTGGCTAACGCCGGACTTGCGTAGAGTCCTCTACACTTCTAAATATGATGAACAACTACTGACTGTATGGAACAGGATCGGCGCCCTCGGTTTTGGTCTTCTCGTTGATGTTATTGGAAGAAAATGGGCATTCAATCTGACATGCTTGATCACCTCAATTTTTGGACTCCTCTTGGTATGTCTACACCAAACTACTCAGTGATCACATGAGTAGTATGACTGCTAACTTGATGTTAAACAGGCCGCACCAAAATACAACTACGGTGCCATCTGTGGTATCTACTTTCTATCATCTATTGGACTTGGCGGTAATATCCCGATCGATGCAACAATCGCCCTCGAGTTCTTACCACAGAACCGCCGCTTCCTCGTAGCTCTCTTGTCCATGTGGCAACCCATTGGTGTCACATTTGCAACTGCTGTCGCTTTTGGTACTGCTGGTAATTCAAAGTACCGTTGCGCCGCAAAGCTCAAGTCATGCCATGCTGTCGCGGCAGGCACACCATGTTGTACAGTCTCAAGCAATATGGGTTGGCGATATGAAGCCATCATCCTGGGTGGCATAACTCTTCTCGTGTTTTTCCTACGATACTTTGTCTTCCACTTTTACGAATCACCCAAGTTTTTATTGAGTCAGGGCAAAGAGCAGGAGGCGATCGATGTTTTGCACAAAATCGCCAAGTTCAACCGTGCACCAGCACCTGTGCTTACCGTTGAGATGTTCCGCGAGATGGATGCCATCTCAGGAGTCTCCAGTGCACCTGTCCAAAAGTCTGCCAAACAGTCCTTTTCTCAAGCATTTGGAACTTTCTTGCACAGTTTCAAGCATTTGAAAGGACTCTTTGCCAATAAATTGCAACTTTTCATTTTTGTTCTACTGGCTATCGCTTACATGGTATGTTTACACTTCTAAACTGGAAAAAAAAAAGAATGACTTTCTAACTCGCAACGTGATATACGTTTAGGGTGATTACTGGTCTTTCAATCTCGCGGGTGAATTTTTACCTCTTATCCTGCTAAGGAACAACGTCAACAGCGGTCAAGGTACTACAACTGATACATACCGCGAGTACATCATCATTTATACGCCTGGTATCATTGGTGCCATCATTGCACTTGCGTCTATTCAGCTCCCTCTCGTTGGTCGTAAATGGTCATTGGTCTTTTCAGCCATATGCCAAGGTCTATCTATGGCCATGTACACACAGGTCAAGAGCACTGCTGGCTTCGTCGGGCTCAACGCACTTGAGTACATTATGCAAACTGTGAGTTATTCTTATCGTTGCCCTCAGATAGGAGAAAAAGAAAAACTTGTCAAGTTTAGTTATTAATATAATGGATGCAGTATTTCAATGCTGTGCTCTACGCATCTGCACCAGAATTGTTTGATACCGCATACCGAGGAAGCGCCAGCGGCATGCTATCTTGCTTCGGTCGTATCGCAGGTATCGTCGCACCATTTGCTGGTAAGTATCAATACGTCCTTTGTTTTCCCTTTTTTTCCGGAGTCAATAACATCAAGCTAACACGTCTATACAGGTGAACACTTTTTGGCCACAAAAAGCTCAGGTGTTCTCTGGCTTGGTGCTGGAGGTATCTGGCTTTCTGCCTTCACCATGGTATTTTTACCAGTTGAAATGAGAGACAGACAGATGTTCTAAACCAGAGTCGAGAAGAACTGATGAATGATGAGAAGAATACACACGAATTTTTTGCATTTCGAGCATTTGTATAATTGTAGGCGATACTCGTTATTTAATTAATTTTATGAAGTTGTGTGGATTGTCCGAATGTCAGGCTATGTTCTCCGTTGACATGACCCGCGAACTAGCACTTGTCTGTGTGGTATGCAATCATATAAATAATATTACATACATATAATTCTTAAACATATGACAGCATCACATCAACTTACTATGAGCTGTCTGTATCTACGTGAACGATGATACAATCCATTGTACAGAATTGCACTGTGCATTGATCTTTCGTCATTCGTTCGGCTGCAGCTGTGGTCGCGTACTAGATAGAGCTGTATGTGTATATAGATATTGTTTGGAATGCTGTCCACCATAAGCAATAATCCATAATGACTTTTTTGGCTGTCTGTTTTTCATAGCGTTAATGTAGCTTTGAATGTATATATCCAAGATTTATTCCAAGTCCAATTTGTACCGAGGGTTTATTTGTTCTGGGATTTTCAATGGCTGCAGAATCACAACGCATGTTGTTGATACTTTCTTATAACACTGTGATCTCGAAGAGCTTCATAACCTGAACCAACACGACCAAGAACGCAAGCATCACCAATCATTCATCCATCTTCACCAAAACCCAAACATTTTCATTATCTGACAGCAACCCTTCAAGATGTCAGTCCCAGGAGCTCCATCAGCTAAGGAAAAGAAATATGACCGACAACTCAGATTATGGGCGGCCAATGGACAAGAAGCCCTTGAAAAGGCACACGTCTGTCTCATCAATGCAACCGCGGCTGGCACGGAAATTCTAAAGAACTTGGTATTGCCAGGTACGGTGACTGCTTAGATCTGCCACATACAACGACCTGTCAAGCTAAGATCTATCTCATCATCCCGGGGATCAGGTATTGGTCGGTACACCATCATCGACGATGCTGTCGTGGAGGAATCGGATTTGGGGTCAAACTTTTTCCTGGACGAAGAGTCATTAGGCAAACCACGAGCAAAGAGGACGTGTGAGCTGTTGCAAGAGCTCAATCCTGATGCTAAGGGAGAATATATTGTCGATGTAAGCAATCTTCAAGCTAAATTTGGAGAATTAAACTAATATTTTGGACGACAGAACATTTCCAATGTGATTTTAACGGATCCTACACGACTATCATCATTCACTCTCGTCATTGTTACCGGTCCTGTATCAAGCGCTGTTGTACTCGGCCTCGACAAAACTCTTTACGACCTTTCGATCCCATTATTCGTTGTCAAGTCTGTCGGATTTGTGATAACATGTCGACTGGCCCTAGCAGAACACACAATCATCGAATCCCATCCAGACTCAATCGTTGACCTCAGGTTACTACAGCCCTTTGAAGCTCTGTCTCAGCTCGCCAAAGAACGAACGGAATACTTGGACGACAAGGAGAAAATGTCTGCTCACGAACACGGACATGTACCATACATTCTGATTCTTTTAAAGTACCTCGAGGATTGGAAAGTGAGCCACGACGGGAAGATCCCACAGAACTATAGCGAGAAGAACGACTTCAAGAAGATGATTCGTGCTGGAATGCGCACACCGGATGATGAAAACTATGAAGAGGCTATTGCTGCCGTCCTTAAGAATCTTAATCCGGCTGGCATACCGTCTGATACTCAGAAGATCTTTCAAGACGACAAGTGTATACACCTAACACCGGCCTCTACACCATTCTGGGTTGTTGCTCGAGCCATATCCTTATTTGTAACAGAGAAGAATAATGGGTTACTCCCACTACCTGGTGCTTTGCCAGATATGAAGGCTGAATCTAAGGGCTATATACAACTGCAAAATGTTTACAAGGCCAAAGCCAGAGCGGACCTTGGTCAAGTTATGGATTTCGTCAAATCGATACTTACATCCCTGCAACGTTCAGAAAACGAAATCACAGAAGCCGAAGTAGAGACGTTTTGCAAGCATGCTGGGTACGCTAAATTGGTTAGAGGGCGGTCTTTACAACAAGAATATACCTCAGATATCCAATCAAAAACAATCTGTAAGTGCAATTTCTTTTTCAATACCATCTTTCATCTCTGAGAGATGCGAATGCTGATCAAGATCAATAGCAAACAACATCAATGATCCTACGTCGTTAATACACTTCTACCTTGCCATGCGTGCCTATGAAGAGCACATTACCAGATCAGAAGAGAATAGACCTCCTGGTATTGAAGATGAATCGATCGATAAAGATATTTCATCCATGGCAACCTACATCAAAGACCTTTGCGCCGCAAACAACATCACAACAGACGAAGAAGGTCTTGAAGCGAGTAAAAAAGCGGTGTCTGAGCTGTAAGTTTCAGTCCACAGGGATAGCTATGTATATTTAGAGTTTACTAATCCGCAATATCATTGCAGTGCTCGAGCTGGTGACGGAGAACTTCACAACATAAGTTCCCTAGCTGGCGGCATGGTGGCACAAGAAATTATCAAGGCAATCACACGTCAGTATGTTGTGATGAATAATACAGTTGTCTACGATGGGATAAGTAGTCGGAGTGAAGTTTTTGTATTATAAACCTTTTCTCTATGAACAAAATATGTCGATAACTATCAGGACTTCTTTTGATAGCTGGTAGCACCTTGAAATATATAAAGGTGAAAGGTAGGATATATAAAAGTGGATACCATTTAAGCAGAAATATATCTGAGCCATTCGATTGTAAAAAATGATATTTAGTGGAAGAACAAGAGATGTATGAAGGACGCCGTGCGCTCCTTTATGGGTAAATTCAGGACATTGTTCAACAATATATCTTAAGTGATTCTTGGGTATTATTCATAGGCCTCGCTCTGTACATACACCTCCTGGATAAAGGAAAAGGCCTTACCGCCTCTAAAATCCTTTGGATGCATCTATCTTGAAGATCTCATCTATGCAAGAAACCCAAGCAAAATCGACTCCTTCTCCTCAAGCCTCATATCCTGGTAAAAGACGAATGACACATGCCTTACCTAGTCACTTCCAGGCCTTTATGTTTGATGTCAACCTTTTCCCATCTTTCTCACTCTCACCAAATCTTTAGTCAAGCACAAAAAAAAGGAGGAACATCGCCAATATCATATTTCCCACGACAAATTCCTAAACGACTCATCTTTCATCCTATCAAAAAGCTGGGCATTATGAGGCGAAGTTTTTGGATGTAGTCCAATATTTGGCTGCTTCAACGATTCTTTTCTGGTCGTGTCTTGTTCTCCAGCGAGCATGTCTATATCTTTATCTCCATCGCGATCGCCATTGCCGTCGTCATTATTATTGCCATCACTGTCACTGTCAATTATCAAGAAAAGTGAATTATCGTCTCCTGCTGCGGGTTTATGTCGATCTTCTTGACTCTTGTCGCTCTGCTGCTCCTTTCTCACGTCAATTACCTCTGTTTGTACATCAGGAGCATTTATAGATTCGCTTGTTGACGGTTGTAGCCAACGGTCTATTAGCAGCTCAGAGTCTTTCATTGCGCCGGCCGCAAGTTGTTTGCGGACTGAAGATAGTAAGGTTGCGACTGGTGTTGCTTTTGCTATCGAAGTTGAGGTTTGTGTACTTGTCTTTGGCGTCGATGGCAGGTTGACTGCTGCTGCTTCTTCTTCTTGTTCTTTTGTATTGTAATCCACAGAAGGTCTGGGAGAAGTTTTCAAAAGACTTGTTGGTTGCACATATTGTCTTGTTCCTGCTGTTGCCGCCTGTTCTTGTTCTTCTTGCTGTTTTTGCTGTTGTACCAAGGCTCGGGCTTTTCGTCCTCGTAGTTTTGACTGCTCTTTTCTATGTTCTTCTTTTTGTTCAATAGTCATATGAGATAATGAATGATATTTTCTCGAACCACCTTCATGTATATCTCGCTGTCTTTGTCGATACTTCTGCGTTGGCATTCTTGTCTGTTCCCGTATTTTTTCAGCTTTCTCGAGTTCTGAATGACGAGATAAATTTTGTCTTGACCATTTTGATGACATTGGAAAGACGATAGGGGAGAGAGCTACATCACTGCTATCATTATCCTCCTCCATACCCACTCTCCTTTTCTGTCCCTCTTTGTCCACCACATCCATCGAATCATCCTTGTCGTTGCAATTTTGTTGTTCCCATTGCTGTTGTTGTAGTGGCACGATGTGTACTTCTCCAGTATCTCGATGGTCCCTGTCAGCACGCTCACGAGGAGTATTGTCGATGTCGTGACCATGGCCAAGATGTTCAAGCTTTAGCTGGTATTCTACTGCTGAAATCTCCTCGAGATCATCGTCATTGTCATCTTGCTTTTGTTCTTTTTCTTCTTTTCCCTGTCCTTCAATATTTTCCACTATTGCGCTTGTGGAAGCAGGGACATCCAGCATTTCTTCCTCTCGGTCTTGGTCTTGATCTTGATCTTGCATATCCTCTTCCTCTTCTTCCCTACTAAAGTCTCCATATGCGAAATCATCCAGCTGATCGTCGTCGCGATCGTATGACGAAGAAGAAGAAGAAGGAGTATGTGTATCAGGTATTGACGCAGACCATCCCATATCCTGCTTCAGTTTTCGATGAAAGTTGATGATATCTCGGTCCATTTTTTTTGATATAGCTTCTATTTGCAAGCCTTTCCCTTGTCTTTACTAATTTTCTTTTTTTGCTAGGATTTTGTTAAAAAATTCTACTTGTGCAAAAATTAGGTTTCTTTGAAAGTCGAGCAGAGACAATCCTACATCAATATAACAACAATCTTTGGCTCAAAATACCATGTCCCTATTTCTTGTAGTTATAAGTCGTTATGAAGACTTTTTTTTTCTTTGCCTGCAATGCAATTGTGATGAAATACGGGGAAATAGCGGGTGTGCTGGTATTAACCGTATAAAATTCCTTGTATTCAAATGGTTTCTTGTTAAAATAATTATTATCGACATGTGCCTTGACTCATGTAATCATAACAAATTGACGGTTTTTTAGAAGAGTTTTGTCTTTAATCAAAGAGGAAAGAAGGAATTAAATCGCGCTTTCTTTGTCCCGAGGGTTACATGCATGTATGTATGCGCATTTAAGATGCGATTCTCATACACATTTTAGCGTTGCATGCGCATGGACTGTGTGTATACACTTAGTGAGAATGTTGCAGGTTGGTGCAATTTTGAGGTTGAGGGTGGTGATGGTGGTTGTTGTGGTTGTTGTTTCTAATTATTATTGATTTGGCTTCAGTTCAAGCAATCAACTAACGAAACACCAACAATAACATCAACCAGGATTGAGCTGGAATTGAATTTAGAGTATTGACTTGAGCTTGGACCTTTTTCTCGCCTAAGTATCTAACAGTCAATCTACACTGACTCTCAATTTGTGAAATAGACAACAGGTTATGTGTGTGGGGACTTTGACAAGAGGATGGTTGGGATATCGAAAGCTAATATCAAATGTTCGATCACAGACATGATAAATCCTTAGAGTATGTCTTAACCCTCTCTCTGTAAGAAATGATTGTGCGGGTAGGTATGTATGGTGAATACTAAACATAAGGAACAGCCTGGTTGATCATGAAAGAAACATGTCAGCTTATGAGGCTGCAATTTTCTTGATTCATATGACATATCTCGACAGTGACAATATTAATATCAACACACACATATATACGCGGTCAAGGAGGGTTTAATAATGATAACAAGCTGTATTAAACCAGTATATTTTGTTCTTAGGTAAGTGGGACAGAGAATTTATATTTTGTTGTCCAGTAGAAGTATGAAAAATAAATAATAGTAAAAGAAAAAAAAGACATAGGCTCATAAACCGACCAATATAATCAAACGGTCTAACCCGCGAAAAGGAAGTTAATAACTACAAGAAAGAACCAAAACGCGTAGATTTATTAGATTTAAAGGGCATTCTTGTGAATAGGAGGAGGGCCCGTTGATTGACGTCGTTGGAAGTCTGGGTTGGCAGCCAAAAACTCTTCGTAATCAACAACATCGGCATCACGTCCTCTGGTCTCTGGAAGAAGCAAAACAGTGATGATAGCACCGAGAACGTTGCAGGCGAAGAAGATCCACAAGACGTT
>Ga0160427_10001136_pt1 | contig 16347 bp, 21 predicted proteins | sample SolpanmetagenomL_FD_108194 | JGI IMG/M metagenome (GOLD analysis project Ga0160427, IMG submission 108194) | Solar panel surface microbial communities from Lawrence Berkeley National Laboratory, California, USA - L | ecosystem: Engineered > Built environment > Solar panel > Unclassified ...
TCGGGACTGGCGAGTGTCGTTTCCAGAACGGGACACGTTGGTGGCAAAATCATGTCTAGCAGCAAGTCGTTTCCGTCCGCAGTGTTGGAAGACAAGTCGTACTCGATACTGACTGGGCAGGCAATGCCGAGGTCAAGCAAGGTGAGCAGACTGTTGGAGAGCTCCTCAGCTTAGTTCGCCACAAACAGAAGAAAATTGTCGGGAGAGTTCGTTCCTTTGCCGTTCTCACGCCGAATGGGGTCATCCTGTCCCGACTGATCCATTTCTGCTTTCTCGCGCTCAACACAAGAGATCATCTGCGCAAGCGAGTACTGCGGTTTTTGTTGTGCCATGTGACTAGCTGCAGGTATACTTAAGCCCGGTCCGAGGCTGATTTCAGCGTGTGCCAAAGCCGGGCGTGAGAGAAGCGGGACTGGTGAAGTGTGGTTGTGCTCAACAGATGGGGAAGGCGCAGGCTGACAAGAGCTGAACGAGGACAGCGTAGATAGAGAAGATAGCGGTGGGTCGAAATTTGAGTCAAGCTTCGAGGACGGCACGACATCAGCCAAGATACCCTTAAAGGTAAATCAGCGGGAATCGTCATATGCTATAAAGTCAGTGGTCGGAGTTGTTGTATCTTTTACCATCGAAATGCTTTGACACGAATGTTTCCAACAAACAATAACGACACTCCAGTGTTGCATGTTAATCTGATTTATAACCGAAGAGATAGTAGAGATCTGAGATTGGTCTTGCTGGCAGAGCATTAATCTTACTGGCCCGATCAAACATTGCTCGATACTTTGGGGAACGGACGAGCCTGTGTAGCAGCCTGATGTCGCTGGCGAAGCTGGATATCTTGTGCATGTACTTTTGGTACAAAAAATCCTGCTCAGCTGCCTATTGGACAAAGTCGGGTGCCGAAAATAGCTCATCAGACAAGACGTGGACAGATCCGAAGCAGTTGTACAACCTGTTAGCATTCTTCTCGTCCTCGGTGCTCAAAGTGTACACTGTGGATGGTTCACCATGAATAGAGACGATGAGATGTGTCGCGAACTGTATGCTCAAGTCTCTCCTTGAACTAGGTCGGAAGCTGTCCTGGCTGCATCCGCTTGGATAAAGAACAAGGACCGAGGTTTGCTTCGCACTTTGGTCCTTCTATGCCGCTACCCACTCACCCATGAGCAGAGCGTCTCCGTTTTCCTTCAGGATCCTACGCTCTTGGATATATATACCTTAGTTTCCTTTTGTCTGCGATATGCTAAGATTGATGTAAGTCTCCTCTACATACCATGTACTAAGTGGAGTAGAACCATCTACTGATATGAACTTGGCAAGCTAGTAGAAGATGTGGAGATAATTTTGTGAGTCGAAAGTGGTTTGGAATGATAACATTCCAGCCAAGTAGGATCGTTGGCTTTGTGTGGTTCTTGATGCTGCAGCACAACAACTGATGATGAAAGGTCAATTCGTTAGACAACTTTGTTGATGACTAATTTCTGTCCCAGCGCTGTCTCGGGGATCCCTAAACATAGGAAGACAACTCATGAAGTTGTTGATGTCGGTTCTGTGGATGTCGGTGTATACTGGGCCGAGCAGTGTCTCAAGGAGCCTCGAGCTGAGTTCGGGAGGTAGGATGTGTGCTGCTGTTCATCCCGCGTAGCTTTACTCAAGCCCAAACCACGTGACACGGGATAACGAGCTTGGTGAACAGAAGTTGTCGCCACTGCCACCCATTGGCATAATCATGAATACGTTCCTGTCGCAGACTTCTTCAATCTCCTCGATAAAAGGTATACAACAGGTCCTATGCATGACTTCACTGTTACCAGGTTCCAAAAAAGAATGCCATCAAATTACATCGATTCAATATCATCCTTTAACTAAGCGACGTCCCTCGGCCAGGTCGCTTGGGGCGCTGACGCTATCAGTGACTGCAACACTAATCATCGAGTGTGGGAAGCCTGCCAACTTTCCATCGCGGTAGTGTCTTTGCCACCATGCAGGTCTCTTCTCCAAGAGCCTCTTGAGGGATGCGAAGATGTTGCCACACATTATTAGGCTGATGGAGGTGATGAGATGGATGCTGTGATGATGAAGAGTAGAGGTTTGGTGATGAAATTGTATCTGGAGCTGACGAATGAGGGAGTGATATGTGCTGCCCTTATTTTTCTTGATTACACCATTTCTTCGTCACACAACAAGATAGGTACAGACTCGATTTCTGTGGTGTGGAGTCTGCCCTCTAATTTCAAGCTATATATATAGGTGCCTAGGTTCACGAGTCTCTCGTGAACAGAAGTCTGAGACATTCTTTGTTAGTGCGAAACGTCTAGCTCAAAATTGTGGTCAATACTGACCAGATCATTGTGTGCATGCTCTGCACGGGTGAATCAAACGCCGAGTCCTGAGACAAGAACCAGATCACGTAGCAAAGCGAAGGTATAGCTTGCTTCAGAAGCGGGATAGAAGAAAGATCAGAATGCAGCCGGCACTAGGAACAATACGTAAACTAAGAGATGTCCAAGAGTCATCGTTGAATGGGGTAAGTCCACGCCGATAATGACATCAAACAACTTGAGCCCGAGACATCTTAAGGCATCCTAGGAGCCTTTAATGCCAGCAAGGTCTTGCTCGGCCATTGGGAGGGAGGTTTGAGCAGCTTTAGGAGGCACTCCAGAAGTAGCGATATTCCTTCGTGATATTCAGGCGAGCCGATGCTTCTGCTATACCTAGATGTGCCATGATTGCCAGCCTTTTCCAGTCGAAATCTTGTACATATTTGGAGAAAACAGAAGTTTCCTCGTCGACCTTCTGAATAGTACGTATGTAGGCGGAAGCAAGACACCTAAGAGCAGAAGCAGCACCGTGAGAAGTGGCTCCAGATTTACTGTCGAACGAGCCAGCAGCAGTGCGGCTACAGAGTGCTTAATGGTCTGCTGCCTGCGTTTGCTGCAGCACGAATAGGCACGCTACTAAACGGACATGCTCACAGTTCCCAATGAGTCATTTCCTCAGGTAAACATCTCGACCTTCACTCGCTTGTATTCCGAAGCTGTATTCAGACGACCAAAGCCTGTTCTTATAGCCCCTTTGATCTCGCCGGTTCGCATCTCTGCCGTAGCGTCCCCACCATATTGGAGATGCTTGATTGCTGGATTGCCGTACGATCACAGCTGTGATTTGTGGAGCGTTTGACTCGGTTGGAAGACCGGACTGTGAGGGATGTCCCCAGTGCGTGCATGAAATTGTACTTGGAGGTCCTCCTGGTAGAAGAGGAGTGTGGAACCTCGGGAAAAGGAAGTAGCGTCGTAGATTCCACGCATAGCTGTGACGATTTTATGCTGCTTGCCAAGTTTGAACTTTTCCTTAAGTGCTCCTCGCTAGCTGCCTTTCAGTAGTCTTTGTCGAGGCCATGCCCGCTTGTTGAGCTCTAGTCAAGCAGTAGGCACCAATAAAGGCTTTTGCAAGGAGCTGGGTCGGGTCAGGGACAGATTGAGGTGTCTAAGCTGAAATTTGGCGCACGCTGTGTTATACCTCATCCTCGGCATCCCGCACTCCGTCGTCCTTTCAGACTTGTGTTCGATCGTGTTTCCATGTGGTTACTTGTGTTCAATCCTTCTATGAGACCTGAAATATATATAGAGGATGGAGTTTGCTGGTCGCCTTATACTTTAATCTTTTTGTCAAAGCAGCAGAAGACGGACAATGCTGCCATTGAAACTGTAGAGACTGAGGGTCTCGATGACGAGGATGATGATCTGCTCGACACTGTGACTGGTGTCATATTCTCGAATCTCGACGCCTAATAATTGGTGTCTTCTTAACACGGCCTTCCAGATGAGCTTCAGCATACCATGATCTCAGAGACGCGCCGTCTAAGCAATGGCTTGTGAGGAGTTCCGGTGCGAAGTGTTCCTTGCCATTTACCTTAATGGGAAGACTCTCACTAGCTTCTATTCCATAGGAACAGAAGGTAGGGTTGGGTCCAGTCCCGGCTTGGTGGGTATAGCTCTCATTGGGATTGCTGGCAACATTGCTTAGTGAAGAGCTGGTGACGAGTCCTTTAATTACCGATGTGTCTTTCTATCATGTCCCTTGTCGATGTTATTAGCGTCCGTGAATATGTCCGAGATGCTGTATGTGACATCCTTGTTCTGCTTTGAGATGATGGAGCCGAAATGTGCGTAGGCTGGTCTGCATTCTCTTGGTTGCTCTCATCTTCCTGGGTGTTGCTGAACACTCTTCCCTGGATTTATCTATTTCGTTGTTCGTCGCTTTTTCTCAGAATCAGTGAGAGTAAGGTGTGAGGAGTGCCTAGAGAGTCTGTAGAGTGTAGACATGCTTATCATAAACCGCTAATCTCGACGACGAGCTGATGGAGAACTTGAGAAGTAGTCTGGATATTGCATTGTAAGGCAGCAACTTAATGCAAATCCGGACTGGGGTAACTGCTTGGTCAGAGTAGCTGTCATCTGACTGGAAATCGGCTAAATCGTCTTCAGCGACGTTTGTAGAAACCGTACCAGAAGGTTGAGCGTTGTTGGAGGTATTCTTCGTGATTTCGGCAACCTTTGCCTCGTATGCCGCTCGGCGTTCAGCCTTCTTAGTAGGATTAAGCATCCTAATATTCGGACAGTGAGGCTTCGCATGGCCTCTTCATAACATTTATAGCAAGTGAACGGGATCGTAGGGTTCCTTTTTGGTCTAGGTTCTGATTGGGCACGCTGGTTGTTGTAACCACCATTCTGTTGTCCTCGTTGCTGGTTGTAGTTTAGTTGGGTGTTGCCATTGGCATAAGCAGACTCTTTAAGGCTGCTGTGTACGAGAGTCTCTTGGCATATTGTAAGGGTCATTCGTACGGGTCGACCGAAGTAGTATCACTTCCTCCGAATGCTGTACAGCTTCTTACATAGCGTCGAACAGTGCCATGCTCATGTTTGATGTAGCCAGCATACACGGTCCATTGCTTCAGGTCTTACTGTGCCACGGATGTCATGTCTTCCAGGTCGGGAATCTTGAAAGTTGATGACCAGTTTACGGTCCGGAATGCGTTCGTCTCAGGCCTGTTCAGAGCGAGATAGATCGGCTGAGTTTGAAGGATAGCTGCGAGGTGAACCCAACGAGGTTATGGGTTGCGACGGGCTATCAAGATGCTATGCTCTCAATGACGCATCGGTTGAGAAGTAGTGAAACACAGAAGTAGCGACCAGGTAATTCTGGTGTGAAGTGTGCCCTGCCATTTGCCTCAACGAAAAGACATTTACCATCTCTTAGATAACAAAGGACTGCAGTCTAGAGAACCCTTCGTCACTCTCTCAGCATTAATCAAAGTCCCAACAGTCGGAGTTGTGGCTGAAGTTCTGGGCAAATCTGAAGTTGGTGTCTTTGTTAGTGGGGCTGATATTGCACGTTTGTAAATGTCGTTCCTGAGCTCTACTGGTAAGTCAAGGAATGGTGCTAGGTCGATCAGACGAATTAAACAAGACTTCTTGATTGTTTATGCTTCGCCATGAGTAGCACTGAGAGTAAGGTGTGAGAGGTGCCCAGAGACTCTTAGAGAGTATAAACAAGCCTACAAATAACCAATCTTGAAGACGTGCTGAATGAGGAAGGAGAGTAAATGTAGAAAGTAGAGGTTAGAAACTGTCAGGGTGCAGTCTCTCCCAGAACTCCAACCGATTAGAATATGCTTTCCACGGCGTGCCGTCATCTGGATTTGATACAAGTCGCAAAGGACCCATGTTGGCAATTAAGACTTCTCTATGCTCGACCCATGTAAGTGCAGCTTTGTCGCTTTGGTGGAAACAGGCATGAGAGCAAGATGCAGTCGTTGTTTTGGCCAGTCGAGAACGTCGTCAAGTTGACCTTCCACCATCCCTTGTCGCGTTCGGGCTCCTAACAGTATAGGGTAAGAAGGTCCGTTCTCTCTGCTTTTAGTGACACCACCATCTCCCTCTACATAACCTCCTTACAATCTTCCTGCTTCCAAGAATCCCCCCGATGGCACCGTCTCGCGCTTGAAACACCGCTCCGCCATCAGTATTATTAGTCAGGCGCCAACATCGAAATCGTCGAGTCCGAGCTTGAGCATAACCCAGACCATACACGCGTTTAGTTGTATCATATGTCGAGCAGTGTTCACCCTTGGCACTTCTTTCGAGTGGGGGCATAGTTCTAAAATAGTCCCAGTCTCGCCGCAAGAGAGCCGCACTACTTGACTATCTCCGTCCTGCTCAAGGGCTCCCTTGCTATGCTTGACGTAGAAATGTTTCTTGTTTAACATTTGAGTTTGATATTACCAAAATCAAGGTGTAAGAAATACCCAGAAACTCTAAAGAGTTGACTGAGCTTCCAATATACCACAACTATCGGAGTTGTGCTGACTGGGATGGTGTGTTTGTAGGAAGTATAGGTCGAGAATGTGTCGGTGTGAGGTGTGCTCAGGGGAGGGGTGTAGTCCACTAGCTGCCTGAAACAATCCATTGTCCGCTCGGGAAGAGAGGATGCAGGGAAGATACCATGCATGAAGGTCGGACGCAGTTGCGGAAAAGAGAAGGTGTTTTCTGTGGTACGAAGTGGGACCGTCAAATGAACTGCGCAAGTTGGTGTATAAAAGAAATGCCTCCCATCATTAATAGTGAAGGAATAGAGGCCGCTGATTGTGGTCTGTATAACGTTCGGACAGTTCGGATCCTCGCATGATAGTTCGACGTTGATATGTGCGCTAATAGAATTAGTGGAGTTCGGTCGTAATGTTAGCAGTAAAGCTGTCCTGTGTTGAATCCGGAACGCGTTAGGTATAAAACCTATGTTATGACGGATAAAGACGATTATATCAGAAAGCATTTCACTTGCGGGAACATGCTTGCGGAATTTGGTACATTGTCGCGCGAGCTGGTCGAAGAGAAACTTGTTGTTCTAGTCGAGATTGGTAATCGTTATCGGTAAAACATCACATGCGGCACATCAGGATACTTCCTACAGCTTGGACGTTCTGCTGTCGAGATGCCAGCGTGCCAGAATGGCCTGGGTTTCTGGTTGTGAATCTGGAACGGGCGCAACCCAAGAAAGTCGTAGTGTCAGCGACAGAGCTGCTGAGTCGGAAAACCTTATGTATGAAACCCATATCAGGACCATCGAAGACGACCATAGCAATCATATGAGAAGAATGGAACTAAGATGAGACACGCCGAGCAACAAACGCGGAAAGTATAAGCAAACACACGCATCAAAAGAGAACTCTCGATCACTTGTGCTTCGGAAATGTTTCACCAAGAGCATGGTGTGAAGAGTGCCCAGGCATTTCAGGTAGTTAGCTGGGCTTGAGGTATACAGCCACTCTCGAAGACGTGCTGGCTGAAAAGATAGCGTGGATGTAAGAAGGAGAGAATAGAAAGTGTCAGTGCGAAGTCGGCCCCAGAACTCCATTACGGAACAAGAGCACTTGATCTAATGTAATTTTAGACTAATGCTTACTGAGAAGTAGTCGAGACGTGAAGAAGGATAGACTAGAAAGTGTCAGTGTGAAGGCTGCCCATGAGGTTGAGCTCAAGCGCCAAGACATTGAACATCACAACTCTCCAAATGTAGCAATCTGAGATCGGGCCTAACATTCCACTGAGACAGCACATAAAAGTACGGTGTGAAGCATAACAGAGAACATAATAAGTATGTGAAGCATTTTCATCATGCTATATCTCAAAGACTTGCTGTCTGAGAACATATCCTAAGGGCACGCCGGCCCAGACCCAGAAATACCCTTGTGAGGGCTTCCCTGCCACTCATGCTTCCTTCCCAATGCGGTCGTTTCATCGTGATCCCAAAGCCATCTACTCTGCAAAGTTGGCGATGGCGGCGTCCAAATCCACCGCATACTCCTGTGTGAGGGTTGCTGGAATACTATTGACCCGTTGAGGGTCAATAGTACCCATAGATCCGAACTGGGGATGGCCCCAGCCAGGCGAGGAGGGCAGAAGGACGCGCTCGGAGGAGACAGGGAGGTCGGCCATCGTAGTGGCGAGCGAGGGGAGACTGTATTGAGCTTGTTGAGCTCTTTGCTGCCAGAGGTAGGCGTTTTGTTGTGCTTGACGGAGAAGAGCATCCATCTGTGCAAGGCGAGCTTGCATGTTGTTGATGATAGTCTGCTGCTCGACCGTATGTCTTTCCAGATACTCCAACCTCTCTCTCTTGACGTTCCTTGATTTCTTCCTATGTTGTTGTTAGCAGGCTTAGAAGTGAACGTCAGAAGAGAAGAAAGACAAGACAAGACAAGACAAGGCAAGGCAACAGACATGATACAAAGATACAATTGTTTGTACAAGATGAACAGTAAGAGGCAAGATGTGACAAGAAGCATGACTTACGCAGCAGCCCTGTTCATGATAACGCGTTTGCCCTGTTTCAGGTCATCGCGATGCTTCGGATCCGTAGCTGTTCTGAGGTCTCGGGTGACGGTAGTCAAGGTCCAGTCTAGTGGAAGTACGAACTTCTGTCGGACTCTTCTAGGATTGGCGGCGCCTTGGGACTCGTACTCTGAGGTTGTTGACGCGGTGGAAGGAGATGAGCTGGTGCCCGCCATGATGATGTGCCGTCGGTGGGGATCCTTGGGAGAGATGTGGAGGGGTCTATGTTGGTATTAGTCTTCGTGAGACTTTTGCTGAGTGGATGCTGAAGGTGAGAGGACGAGGGGGCTTGTCTCCGAAAGGCTAACGAAGGAGGGTGAGGTGGACGGTGCTTTATACCCAGAGATTGCTTGTGGCTCGGACCACTCGGGCTTACCGACTTGTTCAGCAGCTTTTGACAAGACTGTTAACCTGCTAAATGACTAAGGAAAGAGATCAGCTTTCCGTAGTGAGGTACTTGTCCTCATGCCGACTGGGATTTGTCGCTGTGGTGGTGATGATATGCAGGGTTTGTGAACGAAGGCTCGAGCGCAGGAACCTGCTGACAATTTTTGACAAGATAGACGAGGTAGAGCGGTCCGACTGGCGCTTTGTTGCAGCGGCACCAGCCGTCCGTGACCGAGGAGGAATTGTCGGTGTGAGCTTGGTGTTGGGGAGCAGAGCCGATAGAAAGACTCCAGACCAAGGCAACGAGGTAAGTCAGACGCACAGGTGACACAATGTGGCGCTCGGCGATAGTGGTTGGACAGGACAAGTACCATTATCGTCCGAGCGTTAATGATAACAGTGATTAGTAGCAGCGAGAGCTTATCAGGTGTGGTCAGGCGACAAGGATCCTCGCTTTATTGCGCCCTGTATTTAAGACAAAAGATCAGCATGAGAACGTGCTTTGCAATGACCTCGTGGTGCTTATCCCTGTTCGAGCAGTGTCGTGATTGATCGAAAGCAGATGCATGATTGGTGGATTTCGTTGCCTGATTTCATATTCTTTAGGCTTTGGCAACTTTGTTTGGCGCTAGGCTGGAGTAGTGGGGAAGTAGTTCGTGGGGTTCTGCATGTTGATGTGGATGGGGTCGAGGGGAAGAGAGCGCTAGCCAAGAAGAGACAAAGCAATGGCGCAAAAGTATCGATTCTGAAGCCTCAACTTGAGTCCGTCCAATCGAATGAGCCCACGTGTTGAAGAAGACCAAGACCACGAGCCTTTTCTTAACAGATTCTGATTACTTACTGGTCAACAGAAGTGAAAGACCTGATTAGGATGTCCCTTGACAACATGGTATCATCAGGCTGAGGCTCGAGCCAAGCCAATGATGGCACGAGAGGACAACCTGCGGGGCTGCTGGACCAAGGTATGCCACAGACAAAAGCCGCTAGAGGCTGATGCCTATAGAGAAGAATCAGCTATCATTCGCCAGATCATGTTTCAGATTTCTCGGCGGTCAAAGCAATTTGAAATCGCCCTTTCCCATCGCAGAAGGTCGAACCCGGTGTGGAGATTCGAACCATGCAGACAGACCAGACAGGGTTATCAGCACGTTAGGATACCTTAACCTCTAACCGTGGACAAACTCCTGCGTGACGTCTGTGAGATCGTCAAGGTGATAACGAAGAGTCAGAAGCGCTGCGCGTCAATTTCTTACCTGTGGCAGCTCGAGACTCAAGCAGTGTGTCGCGCTAATTTGAATTCAAGCAAATTCCACTGCGTTTAGCGAATGTCGGAAATGATTACGACCGGCCAGAATCCGGTATGAGGCTTGTATATATACAGGTATACTAGTAACAAGTTTGATGTAGAGAGGAGCCTGCACAGGTTTGACAATTTTCTTCTCAACATGTCTTGAGTTTGTGTAACATTCGGAGGTCATCATCCGACGAATAATCATCGAATTGTTACAAACATCATAAATTAGCAAACTGAGAAGATATGTTCGTACTGATTGCTAGGTTATCATATTTACAAATGTTCAAGCCATACGACATAGTATCGCGAAATTCTCTCCACCCTCACAAGAATTCAGGACTCTTGGATCAGTCCAGCTCGATGTGATGGGCTGATTATGGGCACACTAGTTGCAGAAACCTATTGAAAGACCATGTGAGAGATCGAACTTGTCATGTTACCAATCGATTGCTTATCACAATTTGCGGCGTGCAGCAAGCTGCAGTGAGTGCATACATACTGCATGAGAAGTGTTTGAGCAGATCGCGGCTAGAACTTCATCCGCTAGTCCGTGGTGGTGTCGACCTTGAATACCAGGACCATCAGGTAGTACTGTCACTTTCCCAACGTGTTAGACGATCCGACATATAAGGTCGTACCGCATGTTTCAAGCTGACTACCACCAGGAGAGAGAGTTTGCTTGATTCATTGGGCTCATAACATTCGGTACTTTCAGCTAACTCCTCAAAATTACTCACAGGGCACCAATTCACATGGAACGTTAAAGCGGAGGTGTTCACGCAAAGAACCTTTAAGGTTGTAATTCAAACTTGGCAATGTCTCTCCAAGCGAGTTCATGTTTGTGGTCCTTTTAGCATATAACTGCCTAATTCGAACTAGTATGAAAATGCTAAGTAATCATCAACCAATACTAATAGTGATGTTTGAGTTGTTGCTTTCGATGGTTGCTATTGCTACTGTAACTGCAGACTTGCATACTTGAGTGATATCGGTATCCCGTTGTAGTTCTCGTATTGTGTGTAAGCTGTTGTGAGGGTCCCTTGAAGCAAGAAATCAAAGGAGCTCTGCTTTCCTGACATCTGCAGTGGCATGTTTGATGCAAGCATTGTTTGCACGCCATAAAGAGACAAGCCATTTGGTCCTCGATTCAAGCCGACATGTGGATAGCAGATAATGCATTGTGATCTAAGCCTCTTTCATGTCGTCAAGTTGTCAGGTTGGACAGCAGATTTTCGATTCAGGTGTACACGATCAGGGAGCAGCACCACATAGAGAGACATAGTCTCTCACTTGGAGCAGGCTGTTGAACGGCAAGCGGTGGTCATCAAATTGCACTGCCCAGACATTGGTCCTTCAAGCCTGGATTGCTCCATGCTTGCACGAGCAAGCATATGCCCCAATAGTGTCCAATCGTCCTTGGATACGTACCTTTTCCTCAATTGCATAATCTCACACTGCCTTCTACATGACGTCCTCCATATCCAAGTCATCATCATCTTCGTCGTCATCATCCTCGTTATTATCGTTATCTGTGCCAGCTGCAGAGGTCGCGCCCTCAGCAGCCTCGCCACCTTCACGCTGAGGCGCACTTTCTTGTCTGACACTGTTGACATCAATATTCGAAAGTTCTTGCTCAGCTCGCAATTTCCAGTGATTATTGAATGGTCCTGACTTGACTTGCTCAGCAATCATGAGAAGTGTTTCTCTCAGATAGTCCACCGGCTGGTCCAGCTCTTGCCTTAATGCTATCATCGACCAATACCTGTAACGCTTAAAGCAGTCGTACAAAGCATCCAGAAGCTCATTCTGTGGCATTCTGGCTCTTTTGTTTTGCTGCGGCTTAGTCTTGGCTGGGCCTGTGTCAGTTTTCTGCCTATTGTCAGTATTTGTCATTGTTTGTAGTTTGTACTGCCATGACTTACGAATGTGTCGAAGTTGGCGCTAGTTTGGTAGCCTCGTCCTCCAGTGGCATTAGAAGGAAGCACCATGCGGGCGAATTGGCGCACATCGCCCTTGAGTACGATGATACCGTTCTTGTCCTCGGCGTCAATCCTGCGCGAACTTGCTTCTGTTTCAAGATCCACTGGATTGCAGGTCACTTCCTTGGTAATGGCAGCGGCGAGCGCCGTCTGTTCTGCTAACGGGTCAACGGAGTCACGATGAAGATCGAGTCAGATGAGCGCTTACTTGGAATAGCTTTCCTACGGTTGAAGTTGTTCATGGTTGAGTGTTTTTGAACGCCGCCTTGACTTGATGCTGCCAGCACATCTTTCTTGTCATCTGATTTGACAGCTTCACCTTTCTTCACTCTTTGGTTGAAGCCGGGAAGGTCCTTCTCGGAAAAGATAAACGTGTTGCTGCTTTTTGCGGCCGATGTTCGGATATCGTATTCTTTTGATACTCCTTGATGAATAGGCAAGTGGTGATTAGCGAACAATTTCATCTATAAGCAGTCTGTTAGCCTTATTGAGCTACTTTCTTGCAACCACAAGCTCACTCTGTTACTGGTCTTCCAGTGTCGAATGGTGCCTAATTGTATTGGCTCATCCGGAGAGAGGGAGTTCCATTTGCCGTAAAGTGTCTTGGGTAAACGGACTAGCCATGCTTTCTGTGTTTGTCGCGGGAAGTATAGCTCTCCAGTATCCTCGTACGTATCATCGTCTTCTGGCCCCGGAGAACCTATTGCTGGATCTGGTTTAATGTATGTTGTGTCGTCTTGTTTGTAGTCCATCGTTGCGATGGTCCCCACTGTGCACGTCTCTTGAGGTAGTGAAGGGACTGAATAAAATGTCGCCGACGTCCGACACTATTTCTACTGCCTCAGCTCCTATGTCAGAGTCGACTGGCAGCCAGGAGCGAGTCACGAATCTGCGCTTGAAAGTGAAAAGTCGATGTGGTAAGGGATTTCGCACGCGGATTACCAGTAGCACCAAAAGCGATACGTTCTCGTCCACTATTCCAAGCTCTTCTTTCCAGTGTATTCCAGGCTCTTTCTTCTAGTGTTTCTGCTCGATCAATGTTGTTGAAAGGAATAGAGCTGGACTCATCTTCAATATCAGTATAGCCGTTGAGATTCTAATCTGGGGAACGACGACATCTCGAAAACAACAGCCAGATTTACGAAGGTATCTTATAACAACATCAAGTCGACAATAACATTGCTCCTTTCTAGCACGCATTGCTACCATTACATCAAGCGCCAATAACACACCGCTACGAAGCTGCGACCTTGAGAGTCTAACTCACAGACTCCAGCTAGTCGGCACCCCTACACTCTTCCTGCCTCTGTCGCCTATACAATCATCGCCTCCATCGTCACATCCATCCCTCGCCATCATGTCAGCCTACACCCCGCTCACCGCCACCCACTCCATCCAAGACCGCACTGCCGAGTTCCGCTCCATCCTCACCCAAGCCCAACGCCGAGTCGCCCAATCCACCAAAAAGCCGCTCGCCTCCTCTCACACCACGCCCACCGACCCCTCGCAACCACCGACGCGCAAACAGCGATCCGAATTCGCCCGCAGCGCCGCCACAATCGGTCGCGGCATCTCCTCCACCATGTCCAAACTTGAACGTCTCGCCCAACTCGCCAAGCGCAAAACCCTCTTCGACGACCGGCCCGTCGAAATCGCAGAACTAACGTACGTCATAAAACAAGATCTCAGCGCACTAAACCAGCAAATCGGGCAACTTCAGCAACTCTCGCGGAATAACATGGGCAAAGGCGGGCCGGGGCAGGAAAACGAACATAACAAGAACGTGGTTGTGCTGTTACAAGGGAAGTTGGCGGATGTAGGTGCGAATTTCAAAGAGGTGTTGGAGGTGCGGACGAAGAATATCCAGGCGTCGAGGTCGCGGACGGAGCATTTTGTCAGTTCGGTCGGACAGCATGCTGCGGCGCCAGTAGGGGGCAGTTTGTTGGATCCGGGGAGGACGGATAGTCCGTTGTATAGCAGTGCTGCGCCGAGTAGAGGCAGGTCGCCAAAGCCAGGGAGTAATGCGGATAATATATTGAGTTTGGATCCGGTGGGCAGTTCGGCGTTGATGCGCGGACCGCAGTCGGAGCAGCAGATGTTGATGATGGAGGAGGCGCAACCGCAGAATGCGTATATTCAGCAGAGAGGGGAGGCGATTGAGGCGATTGAGAGGACGATTAATGAGCTAGGAGGGATTTTTGGGCAATTGGCGCAGATGGTGAGTGAGCAGAGTGAGATGATACAGAGGATTGATGCGAATACGGAGGATGTGGTGGATAATGTGCAAGGAGCGCAGAGGGAGTTGTTGAGGTATTGGAGTCGAGTACAGGGAAATCGGTGGCTGGTTGCGAAGATGTTTGGCGTGTTGATGATATGTGAGTATTGCTATTCGAGTGTCCACGATCTTGGGCTAATCCGACTGCAGTTTTCTTATTATGGGTATTGGTAGCAGGATAGATGATAGATGGAGGTAATGACCATAAACTGTATTATAAGCACAAGCTAGAGAACACTAATCATCTGCAGTTCACAAGCTGACCATGCTGGAGAGTCTAACGCTACGCTGACCTGACAATTATGGTAGTTCATAGTTCTTCCTCTTTTGGGAACACATATGCTCCAAGTCTCCATGATAGAAGTGCTAGTTGAAAACAGCCTCCCCTTGATGCGGCATTGAGCACCCCTTGCCTCACTCCGCGCCTGATTCCTCCATCACTTTCTGCAGACGCCTTCTGCAAAGCCTTCAGTAGGAAGTCTTTCTTATTCATTGAGGCTGTCCGCTTCTTGGTGTCGTAAGTGGTCTAAATAACGTCACGGCCCTTATGCAGTCTATGTCAAGTTCAATGCTATACTGGAGTCCTTAAACCATGCCCTTCATTCTGCACATCACTTTTTGGCCTTTTCTGATCGAGAGAGCAAATCCTGAAACACAGTACTGCCAGCCTTTGGCGCTGTTTGCGCCTTCGACTTCTTCTTTTTATATAGCTTCCTTCCGACGTGCTCTTTTCGTTTTTCTTCTTTTGTTTCAGCTTTCTCTGCAGCCGGTTCCTGCTTTCCCTCCTCCTGTTTCGCTCGTTTATTCGCACTGCTCGGTGCCGCTTCCTGCACGTCTGCAGCAATATTCCCCTTGACCAGATCCTCCTCCTCCTCCGCATCTCCCGCCTTTCGCTTGCCAACATGTCTGAACCTTCCAGCTGTTCCTATAGTCGAACTCATCTCAGCAAATTGTTGCTTGGCGACTTCCCTCTCCTTCTCCTGCTTCTGTACACGTTCTCTATCATGTTTGTCATTTCCAGATAGCCCGTGCTTGATGAAACGGCCTGCAGCTTCCTTGTTTAGCGTCACTGTAGGCTGCTGTGGCGTCGTCTCTGCGTCTTTGATCTTGTCGAAGTATTGTTTTACACGAGTGAGTTCGGTGAAGACTGCGTGATTTCGAGCATCGACACCATTGAGCTTGAGAGCTGAGAAGAGAATCGATTCGATTGCGTAGGTAGTGAGGATGTGGAGTTTTGCTTTATCGAGGAGAGGAAGACGCGAGGAGATGGTGGATAGAGGCGAGTTGAGGAGGGGAGCCAGAGATGTTTCGAGGTCGTCGATGTGGGCGGTGAGGTCCTCGAGGAGAGGTGCGAGGTCGGTCGTCTCCATGATAGTGCGACGATGATTAACAGATCGTTGTTGTTGACATTGGAAAGATTTATTCTGGGCCAAGTCAAGCTGAGCTGAACCGGCACTATTCCGATGTCGTTGTGTCAATGACGGTTTCAGACTTTTGCCTTCATCGTTCCTTCCACATTGCCAGCCTTTCGTTTAGCACGACACACCAACAACGCCTTCCACTCTCTTCACAATAAGAGTCGCACCACATTTGCAACACATGACCTGACACCACTATCATCGGTTTGACCAACCTGTCTCTCACCTCTGCCGCTCCGCGGTTGCGGTCTGCGCACACCATCTCATACACGTTGCACCCATGCTTCGGTGATAGCATTAGTGGCCCGGCGAGGGCCGCCATCTGGAGGAAGACTCACTCATTTGCATCACATCCAGCTCATCTTATACCTGGTAATAGCCGATCCTTTTGCAAGACTATTATCAGACAGGCAGACAAGCCTGCACCGAGCCGGCGTCCGCTAGAGAACTACAACAACATTGATGTCCCTAAAAGGATACACATCCTTGGCTCCGGCAGTGTTGGCAAATTCATAGCTCACTCTCTTCGCGGCGTCTCACAGCCGCCACCAATAACACTCTTCCTCCACCGTCCAAACTGGTTGCAACAATTCAAGGAACAAGGCAA
>Ga0160427_10001138_pt1 | contig 16339 bp, 22 predicted proteins | sample SolpanmetagenomL_FD_108194 | JGI IMG/M metagenome (GOLD analysis project Ga0160427, IMG submission 108194) | Solar panel surface microbial communities from Lawrence Berkeley National Laboratory, California, USA - L | ecosystem: Engineered > Built environment > Solar panel > Unclassified ...
AAAGGGAACAGACCGAAGGCGGGGCTGATGTTCGTGTGTGAGGTGTGCGGTCATCAGGGTCACTCCGACCGGGTGGCGAGTGTGAATATCGCGTTACGAACGTTGCTTGTCCGGCAGGACTGGATGAGCACGGGTGCCTTATCGATGCGCCCGGATGTGTCGGATGGTGAAGTCAAAGCCGCTCGCCTTTCGAGGTACGCGGAGTTGCGATGGAATCCAGACACAAACCCGCGACTTTAGTCGTGGGTCATTGATCCCTGATCAGGGCACCCACCCCCGTGGGAATACCCCCAGCCAGGTCGAGGCGAGCGAGCGCCGCACCCACCTCCGTGGGAACCACTTCCAGGCAGGACAGTTCCGCACGCTTCTCCCCGCCCCGCCCAGGAGCTTCCATGTCCCAGTCCAGTTCCATCCCCACGCTTCCGCCGTCTTCACTGCTCACCATCCAACTGGCCGAACTGCTGCTGGTGTCCAGAGGCCGTGACCAGCAGCACGCCCTGAAGACGTTCGCCCGGCAATGGTACGGCCCTGGCGCCGTGCAGATCGAGGTGCGCGGCGTGGGCGTGCTCACCCGTGACCCGAACGAACGCGACTGGGTCAGCCTGACCGGGCGCACCGTCCGGGCACTGAGTCAGGACGGCGAGGAACTCCCTCCGGTGCTGCCACAGGACCTGGTGGAAGCCGACCTGAGCGAACACCCGAACGGCCTGACCGACGCCGACCTCTACCGTGACGACGACCTCGCCCCCGACAGCGGCGACTTCATCCCCGCCCCGGACACCTATTTCGATACCCACCGGGAACGCCAGGACGTCTCCGCCCTGGACCGCATGTCCGGCAGCCGCCTCTGGCGAGAAGCCCTGCACGCCCTGCCCGAAGGCTTCTGCTTCTGGGGTACGGGCGCGTCGCCCTACCCGGACCTGGCGCAGACGCTGCTGATCCTCGCTCAGCAGGAAGGCGCCCAATAGAACACGTCCCTGCTGGACCGCGCCGAACCCGGCACAGCGTCGTTCCAGACGCTCAGCGCCCACCACACGCTCAAGGGGGCCCAGCGCCGGAGCAAGGCGCTCACCGGCCAGCCCGCCCCGTGGACCGAACCGAACATCGGCACCTGGCAGATCGACCACGTGAACGGCCGCCGCTACCGCGTCACCCGGCACGACCTCGAGGACTGAACAGCGAAAAAGCCGGACCTGCTATGCTCAGGACGTTCCAACGGACGAGACGCATGCCAGCCTGAAACTTTTGAACATTCAAGTCGACCCTGGCGACCCTGGCCTCGCTTCACTCCCGACGGCGAACAAGCGTCTTCATGCGGGCAGGCGTCGTGTACGGCGTCCGTTTTGTCCAGGAAAGGCGCTGTTCTGCCCAAGAAGACGTCACGCCCTTGCACAAGGGGCCACCCTGAAGCGCCCACCGACCTGATACGCTGAACGTGAGCCTCGGTTCCCCCTGGGACGTGACGGGATGCATGACAACCTGACCGGACTTCAAGGCACCTCTCCTTGCTTCGACGCCGTTTCTGAAGTGTGCTTCCCACACCCGTGGTGATGAACCGCGCCATCGAGGAGATTGCTCAACTGGTAATGCGTGCCTCCCACACCCGTGGGGATGAACCGTCACTGGGGGTTCATTGGCCTCAGCTGGCTGACTGCTTCCCACACCCGTGGGGATGAACCGGCTAATACTATGCAATGGACTGATATTCTGGTGTGCTTCCCACACCCGTGGGAATAAACCGTCTACGGCCTCGAACTTAGCCAGGCCACCAGCGTGCTTCCCACACCCGTGGGGATGACCCAGAGGCTTGAAGCGAGTTGAACAGCGGTGGACACCCACACCCGTGGGCATCGGCCGAGTCCGTTCAACATCAGAATGCAGAACCGCCCACACCCGTGGGAATCGGCCATGGCTCGTGCAGGGCATTGTCGGTGGCATGCACAGACACCCACACCCGTGGGAATCACCCGAGCCATCTCTAGAAACCGGCGAGTCACGGCGTCCCGCCCACCTCCGTGGGCATCGGCCACAGCCGCCCCTGCCCACGTTCGGAGGCCCGCCTGCCCACGCCCGTGGGAATCGGCCTTGAGGACACGTCGCATGCATTGCGGCCGCCACACCCACCTCCGTGGGTATCGGCCAAGGGCGAGGAACGCGAGCAGACCCAGGACCACTTCCCACCCACCTCCGTGGGAATAGCCCTAGACCTAGACCATAACCATACATCGACGAATGCGAACGCACCCAGCTTCAGCGTCACCCACTGCCGTGGGGACGGACCCGGACGCCCGTCAAGAAACGGCGAGCGCACAAGCACAGCGCTTCCTGACATGGTTCATATCCAACGCCCACCGACCTGATACGCTGGACGTCAGCCTCGGTTCCCCTGAAACGTGACGGGATGCATGACAACCTGACCGGACTTCAAGGCTCTTTTCCTTGCTTCAACCCCGTGTTTCCGGAGTGTCCAGCCCACACCCGTGGGGATTCACCGGTGCGGCGATTTCCGCGCGATAGGAAATACCTATCCAGCCCACACCCGTGGGGATTCACCGCAGAGGCTTTGAAGGGTGGGCGTCGAGACGCCGTCCAGCCCACACCCGTGGGGATTCACCGGTTCTGAGATCAATCTTCGGGGACATGCTGTCGTCCAGCCCACACCCGTGGGGATTCACCGGATCGTCCGGTAATACAGATGCCGCTGCTCATGTCCAGCCCACACCCGTGGGGATTCACCGGTCTTCAGCGGATCAGCCAACACTGATAGCGTGTCCAGCCCACACCCGTGGGGATTCACCGCCGAGCGTAGTTGCGAATCACCAACGTCCTCAGTCCAGCCCACACCCGTGGGGATTCACCGTTTTTTGATTTCGTACCGCCACCCTTGCTCGCGTCCAGCCCACACCCGTGGGGATTCACCGTATCCGCAGACTGTGTTTGAGATTGCTCCGCCGTCCAGCCCACACCCGTGGGGATTCACCGGAATACACCGATTTCCTGATGTTCCTGCATTCGTCCAGCCCACACCCGTGGGGATTCACCGGCTTCCAAACCCCCCCACGCACGCTTTGCCGGGTCCAGCCCACACCCGTGGGGATTCACCGTACGTCAGTTCACTGTGTTGGATGCGTCTGATGTCCAGCCCACACCCGTGGGGATTCACCGGGCGCTAGAGGATGTGGCGGGGTTACAGGCTGGTCCAGCCCACACCCGTGGGAATTCACTGGAGAGTGCGGTTGACGCGCGGGGGTTTTTCGGATCCAGCCCACAGCCGTGGGAATTCACCGCAACCGGCAACTCGTGATCCATAGGGGCGAGCGTCCAGCCCACACCCGTGGGAATTCACCGTTTGTGCATGAGATTGCACTTATAGTGGTGACGTGCAGCCCATACCCGTGGGAATTCACCGCAAGCTGCTGGGTGATCAGTGGCTGACCCTACGTCAAGCCCACACCCGTGGGAATTCACCGGGTTGCTAGACCCCATTACCATTTCCAGAGCGTTCAGCCCACACCCGTGGGGATTCACCGCCGATGGGGTCTCACAGGCACAGCTCCTCGTAAGTTTCCCACACCCGTGGGGATCTACCGTCGACCACATTCGATCTTTGATTGTGCAAGAGGGGCGCATACCCGTGACTTCAGTCATGGGTTAGCCCCTCGCCGCTCCGAAGGGGCGGCCTAGAGCCAAAGCTGCTTATGTTTTCTCGTGACATATGTTAAGCTCATTGCATGGATGTGAAGCGGGGTCGAGGGTACGTGTACCGACTTGAATACCATCTGGTCTGGGTGGTCAAGTATCGACACTCTGTTCTTGTGGACGCCATCGCTGACGATCTGAAGGTCATCTTGTGTGACATTGCTGAGCAGAATGGGCTGGAAGTCGTGGCGCTGGAAGTCATGCCCGACCACGTGCACCTGTTGCTCGGCGCGTCTCCCCAGCAGGCCATTCCCGACTTCGTGAAAGCGCTGAAGGGCGCATCCGCACGCCGGATGTTCTCAGCACACCCGGATCTGAAAAAGAAGCTCTGGGGCGGCAATCTCTGGAACCCGTCGTACTGCGTCCTCACCGTGTCGGAGCACACCCGTGCTCAGATTCAGAAGTACATCGAGGAGCAGCATGTTGCGGCAGAAGGCGTTTAAGGTTCACCTCTGTCCCACGGCAGAGCAGGCCACCCAGATCAACAAGACCATCGGCTCTGCCCGATACGTCTACAACCGCTTTCTGGCGCGGCGTCAGTCGGCCTACAAAGACGAAGGGCTGACGCTGAACTACAACGCTACGTCCTCCGAGCTGACCCAGGCCAAGAAAGATGAAGAGACGGGGTGGCTGAAAGAGGTAGACAAGTTTGCCCTTCAGAACAGTCTGAAAGACCTTGACCGCAGCTATCAGCATTTCTTCGGGGACCTGAAAAAAGGTAAAGGGCAGCGCAAGGCGGGATACCCGACCTTCCACAGCAAGCGGGGTAGGAAACAGAGCTACCGCACCAACCTGACCAACGGCAACATCGCCGTTCTGGATGACCGCCTGAAGCTCCCCAAACTGGGCTGGATCAAGTTCCGTAAGTCCCAGGAGATCCAGGGGCGCATCATCAGCGTCACGGTGCGCCGCAATGCCGCTGGCAAGTATTTTGCCAGCGTCCAGGTCGAAGTCGATGTCCAACCGCTGGCCGTCAGCGAGAAGGCCGTTGGCCTCGATCTCGGAATCAAGACGTTCCTGATTCCTTCCGAGGGGGAGCCGGTCGGTAACCCCAAGCACTACCGCGCCAACCTGAGACGGTTGAAGCGGGCCAGCCGTGTGATGTCGCGGCGCGTGAAGGGAAGCAATCGTCGTCAGCGAGCGAAAACCAAACTCGCACAAACGCACGAACGCGTCGCCAACTTGCGCCGGGACTTTCTTCAGAAGCTCAGCACCACCCTGATCCGAACGTATGGCGTGATCTGCATCGAAGACCTGCGGGTGAGCAACATGGTCCGCAATCACTCTCTGGCGCAGAGCATCATGGACGCCGGATGGGGCGAGTTCCGTCGTCAGTTGGAGTACAAAGCTGAGTGGAATGGCCGCAAGATCGTTGCCATTGACGCCTTCTTTCCCTCATCGCAGATGTGCCACGATTGCGGGGTTAAAAACCCGGCGGTCAAGAACCCGTCGGTGCGGGAATGGACGTGTCCCAATTGCGGCGAGACGCATGACCGTGACCTCAACGCCGCCCTCAATATCAGAGACGAGGGTTTAAGGACGCTGGCGAGGGCAGGAAAACCACAGATCGACGGTGGACTGTTCTCTACACCCCTCATCTCTCACGCGATGGTGGCCGCTGGAATGACGGACACCCAAAACGCTCGTGGAGAAGGCGTAAGACCAGCAATTGCTGGCAGCCTTCGCTGAAGCGAGAATCCCGTGACTTCAGTCATGGGAGGTTCAATGAGAAGGACGTGCTCCCCACACCCGTGGGAATCTCCCGCAGACAGCACGCTCTATGCCAGCGCCCACACCGTGCTGCCCACACCCGTGGGGATATCCCAGCGACTGCGGCGAACGCCGTGATCGGCGTCCTGGTGCGTCCCACATCCGTGGGGATATCCCAGCGACTGCGGCGAACGCCGTGATCGGCGTCCTGGTGCGTCCCACATCCGTAGGGATTCACCTCCGCTCCCTGCGCTCATGCACAGCACCCCGCCGTACTCCCCACCTCCGTGGGAACGCCTTCACCGGGCCCGGGGGCGGAGACGTCTCCGCCCCCGGAACCCGGACCCTGAACGCGGACCACCCAGCGGGTGGAAGGAGGGTTCACCCATGAATGTCTACGTCGACTACTCCGGCAAGGCGGCCTACGCCTGGGCCGCCGCCATCCAGACGTCCACCGGCCGCGTGTTCCTGATCGGCGGGCCCCTCACCCACCACGCCGGCCGCTGGGACGGCGAGGAACAGGCGTACCTGGCCTGCCGCCGCACGCTCGAGCACCTCGGCGTCCGCAACGCCACCTACCACAGCGACGGCCGCGTCACCTGCATGCGGCACGGCACGAACGAAGTGCGCGGCGACCACCCGCTCCACCACCAGGCGCACGTGCTGTCCCGCAAGATCCGCACCCTCCAGGAAGGCGGGCGGCCCGGCAGCCGCAACGAGCAGCCGTTCATCCAGGCCGAGAACGACCGCTGCCTGACCCGCACCGCCGCGCTTCACCGCCGCTGCCGGGCCCTGCCCGACTCGGTGGACGCCCGCGACCTCGCCGAACTGCTGCGCGACCTCGACGCCAACCTGACGCGCCCCCGCCCGCTGCGGCTCAACCAGAAGCAACTCCGGCGCTTCGAGGAAACCCTCGCCCACCTGAGTGCCGAACTGCTCGCCCTGGAACGCCGCCCCGCCGCGCCGCTGCAGACCACCGTCCCCGGCCACCGGCTGGGCAGCGACACGGCCCACCCGGCCACGCCCCCGAGACGGCTGCGTCTCGCCCACGCCACCCCGCGCCCCCAGGCGTGAGCACCCCCCAGGAGCACCCATGCCCGGTTCCCCGAAGCCGTTCCAGACCGCCCGAGAAGCCCTGTACGCCAGCAAACCCGCCGAACTCGAACGGGTCTTTCAGAACACGCTCCGCGCCTTTCTGAACCAGCAGCCAACAGCAAGGTCCGGAAAGTCCAGTCCACCAGCACAGTCATCAGCGGAGGCGCGCAGAACCCTCCGCGCCCCCGCCCGCCCTGGACGCGTATGACCAAGTCCGACCACACCGACCTGATCCGCGCCCTGCACGCCATCGCAGAGCACGTCAACGACCGGGACGCGCTGACCGTGCGCCGCGCCGCCGAACTGATCGCCACCATTCACCAGGGACCACCCCTGATGTTCGACCAGTGGCACGTCACCCGCGTCGGCTTCCCGGTGGAGATTCAGGGCCGGGACCCGGTCACCGGAGACCGCCTGCGCTACTTCTGCAGAACCAGCGCGTGGTCCCTCACCCGCCACCCGGACTTTCAGCCGGAGGTCGAACTTGCCCACGGGGAGCACGACAACAATTTCACGTTCGGCACCAGTACCGACCCCGAGCAGTTCCGCGCCCTGCTGGCCTCGCAGGGCATGACCCTCGGCGAGCAGAAGACCGACAATGACTGACGCCGAGCAGACCACCTCCGACCTGCCGGTGTGGCAAGACCCCTATGCCTTCACCAGCTTCTCGCTGCACACCCTCACCCGGCTGCGCGCCTGGGTGGCCAGCGCACTCGCCAACGTGAACCACTGGAAGGAGTTCACCGAGTTTCACGGGGTGTTCCCGCTGCGCGTCCCCACCGGCACCGACACCGAAGGAAGACGCGTCCTGCAGGAACGCCGGGCCGAGCGGGAGGCCGAGGACTACGAGCAGATGCACGCCGCCCAGGAGATCTACGCGCCCCGCCAGAGACAGCAGGCCGCCTACGAGGACGAACTCGATGCCCGCCTGGCCGCCTACCCGGGCCTGATGACCCGCACCCTGCAGGCCGAGTCGGCGCTCCGGGGCCTGACCCTCATCCTGGCCCTGCGCGACCGGGTGCCGTCGGAGATCAGCCCGGCCGAATTCAACGCGTCCCTGGACGCAGCCCTGGACCGCGCTCACCGGGTCATTCACGCCCTTCCGGCAGAGACGGACGACGCTGACCCGGAGGAAATGCCGGTACACTGAGGGGATGAACACGCGCCCTGTTCCGCCCCTGCACGCCTGCTCGCCCGCCTGGTACGCCGCCCTCCGGAGGGCGGACACCGCGCCACCGGAAATCGTCACCGACCACCGGGACGACCTCTGCGGCAGCATGGCGAGTCACACGCTGCTGGGCGTGCCGGTGACGCGCCACCTCTGAAGGAAACAAGGACGCTTCTCTCACCCACCTCGGTGGGCATCCCCCGCCGCGGGTCGTGGACGCGCGCTCCGCTTTCCCCTCACCCACTGCCGTGGGAACGTTCCCGAAGGAGATTGAGATGACGACGCTGCAGACGCCCACCGCCCGCCTTCAGGCCTTCGCGCACCTGCTCGGCGAGCAGACCGCCGGGGCCAGCTTCAACGGGCCGATCGCCCAGGACTACTGGAAGGCCATGAAGACCACGGCCCGGAGCGGCCAGCAGGCTCTCCTGGCGGCGGCCCCGGCGCTGCGCGTGCACAACGGAAGTGACCTCGAAGCGTTCACTGACCTGCTCGACTTCAGCGCCGAGGCGCTCGCCTGGGCCCAGGACGAGGAACTCGCGTACATCGAGGCGCTGACCGAGACGGCCACGCTGCTCCACGACCGTCTGCGCCAGCACGGCCTGCTCCCCGCCGCCTGAAGCCTCTTCCGGGGCAGGTCCGGGCTTGGGCCCGCCCCCGCCCCCGCCCTGAAGCGCATGACCAGGACCCGACTCCGCTTCCGGCTGGTGCGCCGCGCCGCCGCCCTCAAGCCCGCCCCCAGCACCGACGACCTGCTCCGCCAGCTGCTTCCGAAGGCGCTCTGGTAAGCCGCACGCCCTGAGCGTGGCGACCACCCCCAAAAATTCAGCCCCGTGGGAAACCCACGGGGCTGTTTCCCTGCCCGCCTCTCCCCCGCTAGCATGAGGGTGAGGCCAGCATGCCAGGCCACACGCCCACCGGGCTGAACGCAGCCCGCTGTCCACCTCCCAGGAGTGACATGAACGACGCGCCCCGACCCACCGACCCCAGCAGCGACATGAACGCCCTCATCCAAGGCATCCTGAAGGCCGCCTACGCGCTCGCGCCCGCCCGGCTGCAGGACGCCGCGCGTGCCGTGGGCGCCACCGACTGGGACGACCTGACAGGCGGGCTCACCTTCAGCGGACAGGACACCGGCGGCGGCTGCCTGATGATGGTCGCGTCCCTGCCCGGCGGATACCTGCTCGGCGTGACCGACGGCGAGGCCGGCTGGCCGACCGACGAGGGTACGTTCTGGGTCGGCGTCAGCGACGAGGAGAGCGGCGACGAACTCGCCTGGGTGTTCAGCACCGGCGACCAGGGCGGGTCCCTGGCCGGAGACCGCTGATGCGGCAGGAACGGGCGGTGCTCAGCACCGTGCAGGACCAGCCGGACCTGCACGGCCCCGCCGTGTTCCCCTCGGCCAGCCACGCCTTCTGGGACGCCCGGGCGCACCTGACCCTCAACCTGCGCCAGATGCACGAGACCGGACAGGTCCGGGCGTTCATCGACTGGCCCGGCGAGCGGACCCGCTTCGTCACCGCCGGACGCAACGAGGCCGAGTTCGTCGCCCTGCACCTGCTCGGGCGACTGCCGGAAGTGGGCGAACTGGTCCACCAGGACGTCACGCTGCTCACCCCCGAGGGCCGCCAAGACCGCCGCGCCCTGCGGCAGCAGGAGGCCAGGGGCCACCTGATCTGGATGGGCGTGCCCGCCGGATACGGTCGCCAGCCGAGCGTCCGCCTCGCCTCCTGCACCGCCTGGGTGCGCTTCTGGGACGCGCTGATCAGCCGCGCCCCCCAGGGCCGCGTGCGCTTCTCGTGAACGGGTCCGGTCTGGCCGGTTCCGCGCCCCGCGTTACCTTTCGCCGCCTCGCCGGGCGGCACACCTCCGGCGAGCGCCCGTACGCCGGCACCGAGTACAGCAGCGTCACTGGCGTGGACGTGAACGGCCACTGCGTGGCGCTGATCACCTGCCTGGCCATGACGCCCGGCGAGTTCGGCGTCCGCACGCCGGACACGCGGCACGCGCACATCTACCGCCACCTGAAAGACGCCAAGGCGTACTGCTCGCAGCACGCCCAGGCCCTGCTGGATGCCTGGACAACGGCCGGGCGACCCGCGTTGTGGGACGCCTCCAGGGTGCAGCCGCTGCCCGCCCGGAAACACAGTTGAGGCGCGGGCGGGCAAACGGCCACCGGCCGGAATCAGCTGCGCTCGCAGCTGACCGGCCGACCCCTAAACGGGCAGCTTCACCCGGTCACCCTCACCCGGTCACCTTCACCCTTCCCTCCTTTCCCGCTGTTCAGGAGCACTTCCATGACCACCCTGCCTCCCCACGACCCCGCCGCCCAGACCTTCCAGACGACCGCCGACCTCGACCGCGTCCGCGTGCAGGGCGCCGACGCCCGCTTCGGCCCGGTGATGCTGCTGCTCGACCACGAAGACCTCGAGTACATGATCATCGCCACCGCCACCGAGCGCTTCTACGACGTCCACAACAGCTACCACACCCTCGCCCGGCAGCACCTGGCGCGGGGCGGTCAGGTGCTGGTCTGCAAGATGGACCAGGAGCAGACCCAGGAAGACGCGCTGCTGGCCGTGAACGACTGCGCCCGCGGCCGCGCCACGCCCGACGAGTGCCACATGGACGTCACCGCCCACCTGCTGCACGTTACCGAGTGGGACGACCTCGAGGCCCGCACCCGCGCCGAGCGCGGCGAGACCGAAACGCCCGCCGCCTTCCTGAACCCCAGCCTGAACTGAAGCGCCCACACCGGAGGCCCTGAAATGCCCACCACTGCACACCTCACCGCCGGCCCGGCCGCCTCCGGCCTGCGCGTCGGCCTGACCGTCTGGTTCTACGACCCGTCGCCGCAGGACGCGCCCGGTGGCCGCTCACCGTGGCAGCTGCGCACCATCACCGGAGAGACGCGCCGGAACTGGCACACGAAGCCGGGCGGCCGCTTCCCCAAAGCCAGTACCCGGTACCTGACCACCCTGGCGGACGTCTGGGCGGCCATCTGTGGGCACGCGCCGCCCCAGCGGCCCGCCGCTCTCCTGCTGACCGCGGGGAACGCGTGACCGGCGGGCCATGGCCGGCCGGGGAACTGCCGCTGCCCGCCGGGCGGGGTGCCCCCCTCCCCCCCGAGTCCGTCGCCGAGGAGTTCCCCGAAGGGCAGACCTTACAGGACTGCCGCCGGCACCTGACCCTACTGCTGCGCCAGGACGCCCTGAACCTGAAGCTGAACGTCCACGTCCGCCTGGACGGCCAGGACCTGGTCGTCCAGGGACCGGGGGTCACCTGGCGCGGGCGCATCGACCCCCAGACCTGCGGGCGGAAGGTGCATCCCGCCTGGATCGACGCGCCGCTGCTGTGCACCGACGGCGGCGTAATCTCGGTCGACAGCGAACAGGACCGCGCCCTGCTGCTGCGCTCCACCGGCCTGATGGAGCCGATGAACACCCTTGGCGCGGACCTGGAGAGCGGCGAGGACACAGCGCTGAACGACCCGTTCGGCCTCAAGCGAATGGCCCGGCGTCTCGGAGCACGGCTGGAAGTCGACGGAAAACTCAGAGATCAGGTCCTGAGACTCTCCTTCCCGGTCGAAGGAGGTAGAGCTTCCGGCCGCTGGGAACGGACCCTGTTCGGGCAATTCAGGTCCCACAAGGACGGCACCCTGCACACCCTGACGCTCGGGGGCGTGACCGTCGCCGCCGTGTGCAGCTACGCCACGGACCAGAACCTCGCCCTCGCCCGGATGACCCGCCAGACCAGAACACAGCGGCACCTGCCCGACCCGGACGTGACGATCCTCGCGCCCAAGCACTGGCTGATCCGCGACGAGACGGTCCTGGCCCTGCTCGCCCGGCCACTGTACGGCCCGCTGCTTCAGGACGGCGAGGACCTCCCGCTGCCCGGCGAGGTCCCAGGCGACTACTGGATGCAGGGCCCGGAGGAGATCAGCGACACCGAACGCCAGCGCCGCCTCGACCTGCTCGACGCCCAGGCGCAGGCCGACGCCGCAGTCCGGGCGCAGGCATGAACGACGCGCCCGGCAACCCGGCAGACGAACAACCGGAGATCTTCGCACACCTGATCGCCTTCGCCCGGTTCGGCACGCTCCCCACACCCACGCCCTGCAGCGTGCCGTTCTCCGACGAACACCAGGCCCTGAAGCTCGGCGACAGGGCCTACCGTCTCACTGCCGTCCGGGTCAGGGACCTCCGCCCGGTCGGCGGGCACGAACTGAGTCTGGACTTCCGGCGCGTCCTGACAGAAACCGGCACCCTCGGTCTCGGGTTCACGGCCGTTTTCGACCAGAACACGACGCTTCCGGCGTTCTTCCACCACCTCGGTCAACTCACCGCACTGCGCCGCTGAACAGACCCCCGCCTTCAGAACAGCGGCCCGGTCTCCCCCGGGGCGCGCTCGCCCCGCCCTGGACTGTCCTGCGGGTCAGCCACCGCCGTGCCCGACTCACGCACCCGCAAGACGCCGTGCAGCGCCTCGGTCATGCGGCGGCGCGCCAGGTCCCGGTACCCGGGCAGTATCTCCGCGCCCGCCGCCCGCCGGCCGTGCAGCAGCGCGGCGCAGGCGGTGGTGCCGGACCCCAGGAACGGATCGACCACCAGGTCGCCAGGGTTCGTCAGACTCAGCACGAAGCGCTCGGGCAGTTCGACCGGGAACTGCGCCGGGTGACCGGTGCGCTCCGGGTGGTTCGCGCCCACCGCCGGAATGTCCCAGACGTCGCTGGGGTTCTTGCCCCCCGGATGCCCGGAATACTCCCCGAGTTTCGCGCCCTTGTACGCCCGCTTGCCCGGGTACTTCTGCGGAACGCGCACGGCGTCCAGGTTGAAGAGGTAATCGTCGCCGAGCGTGAACCACAGCACCGCCTCGTGCCGACCCGAGAAGCGGCGAGACGCGTGCAGCCCCCCCTCCCTGCTCCAGACGACGCGGTTGCGCAACGTCAGACCCGCCGACCGGAACAGCGGGTAGAACAGCAGGTCGAGCGGCACCACCTCCCCGGCGTTCACGTACGACCCCACCTGCCAGCAGACGCTGCCGCCCAGTACCAGCACCCGCAGCGTCTCCCGAATCAGTGGCACGAACGCTTCCAGGTACGCGTCCAGGGAACTGCGCCGCTCGTAGGCCTTGCCGACGTTGTACGGTGGGGACGTCAGCAGCAGCCGCACCGAACGGTCCGGCAGACTGCACAGCAGCGACAGACCGTCGCCCGGAAACAGCGTCGCCAGGGCCAGGGGCAAGTACGCGTCCTGCACGCTTTCTCCCCCAGCGAACAACGGCGGCATGGTCATGCACCCAGTCTACCGGGGGAGGACAGATCGCTGCGCCCTGCCGGGGGCAGGGGAACCTGCCCCCGGCAGACCCCCGGCCGGGTATGACCCCCAGTTCTGAGTCCGCTGCACAGGCCACCGCGTCCCACCTCTTCGACGTCGACAAGCTCGCCGCCGGCTGGCGCTGCGCCGCCCACAGCGACGACCGCGTGACTGACGTCGTCTGGGAACGGTACGGCACGGACAACGAGGCGCTCGGACGCCCGCGCCGATACGAGGTCTACGTCACCCTGACCTTGCAGGGCAGTGAAGTGATCGCCGCCACCCTCGCCGGCAGCACGTACTGCACCGACACGTCCGACCCTGACCTCGGCCGCGACCACCGGTTCGGCACGCTGACCCCGGAGCAGGCGCTGCACCTGATCTACCACTGCCCGGTGCCCGAAGAACACGGTGACGCCACCCGGTGCTGAGCGGGCGGGGGTGGGCGAGGGCCCTCCCCCGCCCGCTGCCCTGAACCGCATGACCGAACTCCCCGGGCACCACCAGGAGGCCCAGATGCAGGAGGCCCAGATGCCAGACCGGACGCCCGCAGCACCCAACACGCCCTACGCGTGGACGCACCGCCCACTGGAACTCAAGGAAAGCTGGGTCGGCTCCGGCCCCTGGCACCTGCCCTTCACGGAGATGGAAAACGCCGAGGTGATCCTGCACCCGGCCGACATTCCCCGCTCCTGCTGGGCAATGTACGGCCTGAACGAAGACCACGTCCAGGCGGACCTCGAGGACCGGGAGGCAGGCCAGGAGCGGTACGTCCAGGAGGACCTGGTGGGCTTCTGGCTCAGCAGGGACGCCGACCAGGTCCATCCCCGGCCGCAGGACGTGTTCGTGTTCAGCCGCGGTCCGAACGAACAAGACCGCTCGGCCTTCACCCCCGGTCTCGGAAAGGACACCGAGAAGCGCTGGCAGGTCGGCGACTTCTTCATCAGCGTCCACGACTACCTGGCGATCAGCGCGCCGCACGAAACGCCCGAGGTGTTCGTCTGCGAGAAGGTCCGGCGCCAGGACCCGTACGCCGTCGCCGCGTCCTGGCGTCCCGCAAGCTGGTCGCGGCCGATCGCCCGCACGGCCGTGCAGCCGCCGGCGGACACCGGATTCGAACTGCTGCAGCAGGACGGTGCCTGCTACTACCGCGTGACCGACGCCGCCAGGCGGAACCTGCCGGACACCAGCGACACCACGCCCGAAGGCCCGTTCCCCACGCCGGAAGCGGCGCTGAGCGCCCTGATGGAACGCATCGAGAAGGGCACCAGGTGAAGGGCGAGAGACTCACCGTGGCCCACCTCCGGGCGCAGATGAACGCCGCCGGCTGGGACGTGCAGGACAACGGCCAGGCGCTCTGCCCGAGACACGGCCCACTGCTGTCCGTGAACTCGGACGGCACCAGAGGCTACCTGCACCTGGACAGCGGCATCCGGGTGGTGCTGGACGTCCAGCACCCGGGAGTGGTCTCACCTCCGCCCGGACGCGACATCGGTGGCGTGCGGGTGGACGCGCCCGAGGCCGCGCTGCTGCGCAGCGGTGTCGCCCTCCGGCACGCCGCGGCGCTGATCACCGAACTCGGCGAGCAGCGCGGGGCCCTGGTCTCGGCCGGCGGGTACGGCGGCACGCTGGTCATCCGCACCGGCGGCGTCAGCGTCGCCCTCACCCCCGCCACGGCACGGGCCGAGCGCCGCGTGCTCTTCTTACAGGACCCGCGCCCGCCCCGTGACGTCCGTGGGCCGAGGGGTCCGTCCCTGCTGCCGGCGCTGCTCGGCATGACCGCCGCCTGGCTGTAACTTCACACCCTCACCCATAGGAGTTCCCCATGCCCCAGCCGGACCAGACCCGCAGCACCCAGATGATCTTCATCCTGCTGCTCCCGTTCGACCACAGCGACGCCACCCTCGCGCAGCGCCGGACGTACGTGCAGATCGCCGACCTCACCCGGCGTCCCCACGGACCGACCGAGCAGGACTACGCCGACGCCGAACAGCACCTCCGGAACGAGATGGCCATCACCGCGTTTGCGGATGCCGCGTACCTGCACGCCTCGGAGCACGGACCCGTGCATGCCAGCATCCCCGGACCGGCGGAGCGCAGCACCGAGCGGAACGTCATGACCCTGGAATTCATCGTGGTGCGGGCCTTCGGCGAGCGCGACTTCACCGACGCCTACCACCGCACGGTGCGCGTCGAGCTTCAGGGCGAACAGCCGGACGAGGCCGACTGGCATCTGGCCGAGACGCACCTGCGCCGGACCCTCGGCAGTGAGGGCCTGGAAGACGGATTGTACTTCCGCAGTGACTTCGACTTCAGCGACGACCCGGCCGAACTGACCGTCACCCCGGAGTAACCCAGGAAAGGCGCAGTGGGCGTCCCTCTGCTGCCCTGACACGCCCCTGCCGCCCTCGACCCCAGATGCCCTTCCCAGGAGAACCACCCGATGACCCAGACCAAATCCCCCCAGATTCCCGCCCCAACGGCTCCCTCGCTGTCCGTCCTGGCCCACGACGCCCGGAACGCCATGGTCACCTGGAACCGCGCCCACGGCCACGTCGAGGTGCTGCTCGGCGCGGCGCGCCCGGTCGTCTCCTCCCCCGCCGGTGAACGCATGGTCCGGCTGCCGACCGCGCAACTGGTGGACGGCCAGCCGACCGTGCACCAGCACGACGCCTGGGTGTACCAGTCGTCCCTGCGCCTCGCCCTGGCGCTCCAGATGCAGCAGGGCGACCTGCCCGGCGCCGTCCAGACCCTGGGAGAGGCCGTGCACCACGAGCGGCACTGCCAGGACGTCCTGACGCAGGCCACGGCCCGCTGCGTCGACGCTCAGGGCGTCAGCATCGGCAGCAGGCAGGACGGCACCCTCCGGATGCACGCCCAGGACGCGTATGAGATGGCCGTCGCCCGGCGCCGGCAGGCCCAGGCGCACCTGACCGACCTCGCCGCGGCGCTCACCGCCCCCCGGCCGCAGGAAGACGTCCAGAAGACGTCCCGGCAAAAGCCCAGGTACGCTTCGCTCGCCGACCTCACCGAGGCCCTGAAGCGCCGGGAAATCGACCCCGCACAGGTGGAAGTTCGTGTCCGGCAGAACAGCGTGAGCTTCACGCTCACACGCACCGAAGAGGACCGAACGGCCGCGCAGGCACAGAACACGCCGCTGCCGCCCGGTCCGCTGCTCGCCGAACAGCCGTTGCGGCACCTGCTCGAACTGACGCTGCATCTGGCCGGCTTCAGGGGGTGGCCTTGCGGACCCCCGTGACTTTAGTCGTGGGAGGAGCGAGGCCAGGTCCGTCAGGACTTACTTGATTTTTCAACAGTTCCAATATACTCTATCTCCCATGAAGGTTGTTCG